>Ga0247837_1005222_pt1 | contig 19795 bp, 19 predicted proteins | sample LaCtaG_2_FD_187115 | JGI IMG/M metagenome (GOLD analysis project Ga0247837, IMG submission 187115) | Freshwater microbial communities from meromictic Lake La Cruz, Castile-La Mancha, Spain - LaCruzMarch2015_14.5m | ecosystem: Environmental > Aquatic > Freshwater > Lake | place: Spain: Castile-La...
CTGCAGAAACCGCTGCAGCCCGAAGGCACGCTACCCGGCGTCGTCCTCTTCGGAATCTACGCAGTCATCAGTTTCGTCATCTGGGTGCGCACCCGCGCCGCTGCGCGCACGCAACCGTCTGCCATCATGCAGTCGCAAGCAAAGCTCTGGTTCGCCAAAGGAAGTTTCGACACGCTCATGGGCGGCGGTCTCCTCGTCGCACTCATCTTCCGCACCCACGAATGGGCCTGGTACATCGACCCAATCGCGTCGCTCGTTGGCGTCTGCTTCCTGCTGCACGCCGCATGGGGCATGACATCGTCATCCGTCCCAGATCTCTTGGACGCCGCAGTGGAAGAGACCGTACAGATCCAAATCATGCGCGGTCTCGTGCAACACATTGATGCTTACGAGCGCATCCTGAAGGTTCGTTCGCGCCGTTCGGGACCGAATGTTTACGTGGAAATTTTCCTTGAATTCGAGCCGGAATTGCGCATGCGCGAAGTGCAATCACGCATCGAAGCCATCCGCGCTGATCTTGAAGAGCGCGTCGCCAGCACACAAGTATTGATCTGCCCAGCGAGCCCGACGGCCAGCCTTATTTCGTAACGCCCGACGCCGGGGCCGTCCCCGGTCCAGCCGCGGCGGCTTCGCGCAGCGCTTCAGCGCGTGCTGGTGCCGAACGGAACAACGAAGTCAATCCGCTCAATTCAAATACCTGCTGAACCGGAGGACGCACAGCCGCAAGCCACACCGTTCCGCCCCGCGTTCGAGTGCGCTTGATGAGATTGATCAGCGTGCGCAACCCCGCGCTACTCACAAACGCAACATCACCAAAGTCAAGAACCAACGAACGATGCGTCGTTGACTCGATGGCCGCAACCACCTCACGCTCTACGCGTTCGTAATGAATGGAATCCAAGTGCCCATCAAGAATCGCGAGCGTTGCGTGAGATTGATCGACGATTTCAATAGTGACTTTCATGATCGATCCGAAAGCCGCCGACCGGACTTGAACCGGTAACCTCGAGATTACAAATCACGTGCTCTACCAATTGAGCTACGGAGGCGGACGTATGAGTCTAGCAGCGGCGAGACCCCTGCTGCACCCATCATCACAGGGGGCTCAGGGTGTCGCCACCGTGAGCGGCCGCGACTCAATCGGGCAATCGGTCGACGAAAAGTGGTATCCGGACGTGTACGTAGTCAACTGTTGGCACTGCGAATAGGTGGTACCGCCGTCCGTACTCAGTTCAAACAGCAGGCCGGACGCCTTCCAGAACTGGAAGGTACTGGCGCGCACCGTGCTGACCGCCATCCCGTTGGACGCACCGGCGATGTAGCCATCATTGACGCCAATGACCGCGCTGAAATACTTGTACTTGGTCCAGTCCTTCACACCGCCAGTGGCGGGCGTGTAATTCACCACCGATGTCACCGAACCCTGCGTGGCAGTCAACTGAATCTGCGTGCTCGAAATCACGTACGTCAGTGTGAATGGCAATGTGATGTTCATACCAAGGTAAGTGTTCCCCGTGCCCTGCACCGTGAGTGTGGGCTCGCTTGAGGTAATGCCCTGGCTCTGCGTCGAGTACGTGGAGTTGTTCCCGATACCGATGAAGGCGCCAGCCTGACCGCCGCCGTTCGTGCCCGCGTGCGAAGTGATCTGAATCACCGACGGTAGACCGCCCGCCACTTCGGCCGACGGACCAGTCTCAAAGAGATCCAACTCTGGAATCGTGGAATCCGTCGTGCACGCGGAGCCGGGACCGGCGTTCGAGTCACCGTAGTACCAGTGCGCGTAAGACGAATTGATCAGCGCCGGCGTATCCGAACCATCCACGCCGTATCCATTCAGATACAGGTTGGCGTTCACCGGACCGTCCTTCCCAATGATGGTGGAGAAGTCCACGGTCACTGTGACTCGGAGCTTGTCGGTCGAAGTCGATGGACCCTTCAGTAGGTACAGGTTGTTGACGGCAAAGTCTTGCCAATACTGTGAATTGTTGTTCTTGTCGTAGATCTTGACTGTGGCGCCGGTGCTGTCCTGCACGGAACTGCCATTCGAAGGCTGCGCGTCGGAGCGCGAAGAGATCGCCCAGTTCAGTGACGCCGTGTTCGTACCACCATTCCCATTGCCGCACGTGCCCCACTTGAACAAGAGGCGACCGAGATCGGCGCCGTCAACCACACCATTGCCGTCGATATCTTCCGGGCACGCGGTGTCACCTGCGGACACGGCCATGGCAACACATCCAACAAACAGCGCAACAACCGAAACAGAGCGGTGAGATACAAAACGGTTCATGGTTATCAACTTTCCTACGAGTGGGGGATTACAAATACTGCACCAACATGGCTTGCCTCACGTTCAGGGCAAGAAATTGGCGGCAATTACCCCACATCTTCTCAACCTCCGCTACCCCGCCGCCGCCGCACCGCAATCGCAATAAGCCCCATATCCGCGGGCGAAATGCCCGCCAAGCGCCCCGCCTGACCAAACGTCACAGGCCGAAACTTCCGCAGCGATTCCCGCGCCTCGGCGCCAAGGCCAGGGATGGCTTCGGGGTCAAGATCGGCAGGAATCGGCGACCGCTCGCTCTCCGCATGACGTTTCACTTCAGCACGTTGACGCACCACGTAGCCCTCGTATCGAAGGTCCGTCACCACGCGATCAACGAGCGGCATCGGCGCATCCACGCCCGCTGCGCGCAACGCGTCAGCCACTGCTGCTACCGGTACGTCGGGCCGCCGCGCGCGGTCGCGCCAACGTTCGCCCGTACTTGCATCCACGCGTACCGCCAAGAGCCCAGCGCGGATCGCATCCATCCCACGCATACGCGCCTCGAACGCGTCCATCCGTCTCTCGTCCACTAAACCAAGTTCACGCCCCAGCGCAGTCAGTCGCTCATCAGCGTTGTCCGCCCGCAAGAGCAAACGATGCTCAGCACGACTCGTAAACATGCGGTACGGCTCGCGTGGCGTGCGCGTCACCAAATCGTCCATCATCACGCCGATATACGCCTGCTCGCGACCGATGCGAACCTCGCCCTCGCCGCGCACGCGTCGCGCCGCGTTGAGCCCCGCCACTAACCCCTGCGCGGCTGCCTCTTCGTAACCACTGGTGCCGTTGATTTGCCCGGCCAGGTAGAGCCCCGGCACTCGCTTGGTCTCACACGTGGCATCAATTTGGTGCGGCCACACCATGTCGTATTCCACCGCGTAGCCCCAACGCAGAATCTCTGCGCGTTCGCACCCACGCATCCCGCGCACAATTCCTTCCTGCACTTCGGCAGGCAAACTTGTACTGATGCCGTTGCAGTACACCTCGTCGGTGTACAAACTCTCCGGCTCAAGAAAGACGTGGTGGCTATCGCGATCCGCAAAGCGCACCACCTTGTCCTCAAGGCTCGGGCAGTAACGCGGACCGCTGGACGCTTCAATTTGCCCGCTGTACATCGGCGCGCGATGCAGGTTGGCACGGATCAATTCATGGATGGACGCAGTGGTTTCCGTGATCCTGCAATCCACCTGCGCAAGCCCAGGAAATGCGCCGCGTGCGAGCGACGATGTCGGCATGTCACTGAACGGCACCGGTGGCTCGTCACCGCACTGCGGCACCAGCGAATCCCATGCAATGCTCGCGCGCCGCAACCGAGGCGGGGTGCCGGTTTTCAGCCGCCCCAGTTCAAATCCAAGCCCACGCAACATCCCGGAGATACCCACTGCACTGCCCTCGCCCACGCGACCGCCCTCCGTGCGATCCTCGCCCGTGTGCATGAGTGCGCGCATGAACGTGCCGGTGGTGAGCACCACGGCACCCGCGCGTAGTTCACACACTTCTTGTGGCGCACCTTCAGGCACAAACACTGACTCTGCCATCTGCGTTCCAAGCACATTGCGCTCCACCGCCGCGTGGTCCACGCGTACGTGCCGCCAACCGGCCGGCAGCCGCACGCCGCAACACACGCCATCTTCTACTAATAGATCGTCCACCGTTCCTGCGATCACCTGTACCTCTGCACGCGAAGCAAGCAACCGCTGCACTTCAGCTGCATAGTGATACTTGTCACACTGCGCGCGCGGCCCGCGCACCGCGGCACCCTTGGACATATTCAGCACCTTGAAGAGAATGCCCGCGTGATCCGTTGCGCGCGCCATCACTCCACCGAGCGCGTCGATCTCGCGCACCATCTGCCCCTTGGCAAGTCCACCGATCGCCGGGTTGCAACTCATGGCACCGATCTTGCCCGGATCCATCGTCACTAACGCCACGCGTCCGCCCGGCCCGAGCGCCGATGCTGCAGCCCATGCGGCTTCAACGCCTGCATGACCGCCACCAATGACAATGACGCCGAAGCGTTCCATCCCGGAAGGATAGGTGAGCGCGCACACGGCGGAACTCACGTACCGATTACTTCACTAATCGCGCGCGACCTGGCACCACCTGCTCGCGCAGTGCGTCGATCTCGCCATCGAGACGCAACTTTGCCACACTGCTTGCGGTGATGGAGTTGACAATGGCGCTTCGCATGGAAACCTTCGCGCCATCGCCGATCGTTACCGAGCTGTTGGGCGCGTAGCAATGACCATCCACTGCGAGCACCGCGGTATCAGCAATGAGCCACTCGGCTGAACCTCCACGCTGCACTATCCAATGATCGGGCCAACTTTGCAGAATGTCACTGCCCTTTCCTATGATCGAACTACTGTCAGCCAGACTGATGGCCGCGCCATCGACAAGTTGAATAGTCGCAGCATCCAATTCAAGCACCGCCGAACCGGACAGTGAAATTCCTCCAACAAACTGATGAAGTCCCGGGTCCAGAATGACATTGCCGCCGGTGGCCACTAGGTCCGGATGTATGCCCGGCGCGACACGAGTGAATCCCATTCCATCGTGATCAATGGGGGCTGCAAACCCTGCCGTGATGACTGGCATGGCAGCATTGGCAAACGGATCATTCGGAATGTCCGTCAGATTCTTGATGGCGCCATCAATGTGCGTTCCACTCGTTTCATCCATCGTTCCCGGAACGCGCACGATCGGCACTTCCATGCGCGCACCACCCACAAGACGCACCGCTAACTGACTGGCTGAGGCCACGGTCACTCCACCGCGCGCCGAGATGCGCGCGGATCCTTCCATATCGATCCCGGTTCCAGAATCAGCAACCACGAGCAATGAAGTGATGTGACGCGGTGGGTTGTAGACGGCAATGCTGGTGCGCTCAATGGTGACTGGTGATGCCTGAAAGAAACCATTGAAGATCAGCGGCGGAGCGCCGTTTGGGTGATCTGCCGCAAAGCGAACAGTGACTCGAACCGCTGGCCCACCGTTTTGATTGCTCACAAATGCCCGAGAATCTTCATCCCAAACGCCAAATGCAACATCTCCGCCACCAGCGGGACCATCGGCAATCATCACTGTGACTGGACCATTGGGTCCAGAATTGGTTGCCGCTGCAGCAAAGGCATCGGTACGCACCGCGTCGGGGCCATCAGCATGTCGAGCCGCCGCCGCCAAGGCGATGGCGTCGGCAGCAGTCTTGGCACCGTTCGCAGCGCGAATCACGATGCCAATTTCAAAGCCCAACCATGCCAGCAATAACAGCGCTGGAAACGCCAACAGTCCATGAATAGCGGTACTACCGCGGCGCTGTGGGCAGTTATGCCGGCGCATCGGGGACTTTCGAAGCGAAAGAACTTGGGATTTGAAATGAGGAGACGTGATATTGAATGATATTCTAGATTGAACTCCCACCGGATCAAAGTGATTCGGTCGAAACATCTGGCATGACTAACTCCATTCTTGCATTTGCAGCGCCCGTTCAGGCAGAGAGCATCCCGGCGTGGATATGGCTTCTGTTAGTTGCTGCAGGCATAGTGGCGACCGTCACGGATGTTCGTCACACGCGCATTCCCAATTGGCTCACGCTTCCGCTCCTTGCAGCGGGACTGCTGTATGGCTTCATGCATGCTGGGCTTCCCGGGCTCGGTCACGCAGCGCTTGGGGCAGTGGCGGCCGGGCTGGTGATGGTCATCGGGTACATCATGTTCGGCGGCGGAGCTGGTGACGCCAAAATCATGATGGCCTTTGGCGCCTGGCTCGGGTTTGATGCGTCCATCATCCTGATGCTGGCGGTCACCATCACTGGATTCGTACAGGCGCTGGTGGTGATCATCAGCCGGGGTGGTCTCCGCGACATCCCAATCAGCCTCTTTCACAGCCTGGTCACCGTCCGATTTGCCACCAAACAGGCAATGCGCGGCAAATTCATGGGTCCGGCAGAAGCCGCTGAATCAGCTGAAATTACCTCAATTTCGCCCAGTCGCCCCCGCCCGCAAGGATGGGTTCCCTACGCGCCCGCCATCCTGGTTGGAACCATGGTGGCGTGGTGGTACTGGACGCAACATGGAGCGCTCCGTTGAAGAGCCTGAAGCGCCCATTCCGCCGCGGGGTCGAGACGATTGAGTTGATGCTCTCGCTGCCGGTCCTGCTCTTGGTGATCTTTGCAGGCTTCGAGTACGGCTGGGCCATCCTCCGCAGTATTCAGCTTGATCATGCGGCACGCGTCGGAGCGCGCGAGGCTGCCCTGTCAGGTGCCACCGCCGAGTCGATTGAGAACTCCATCCGCACGTCCCTGAACGGGCTGGGCATGCCCAGTGCCGTGATCACCCTGTCGCCCGCCGACCCCTCGGCCGCGCCCGCTGGAACCTCTATTCAGATCGACGTGCAGGTCGAGTATTCCAACGTGCAACTCCTGGGCTTGAGCCGACTGATGCCACTGCCGGAATCGCTCCGTGGTCGCGCGTCCATGGTGCGCGAGCCGGACTCCTGACGCCGCCGGTCACGGGCCCTGAACTTAATAGTTATCGGACATCTTGAGCGATCCCCCCATGGACGTCCACTCAGCGGGAAGGCTCGACCCTGCCCGGAATTTCTTGAAATCACGCCAGAATTGCCGATAAAGCCCTCGAGCCGATAACGCGCTCGTGTGAATCGACCAATGCTGGAACTGCCCAAGAACAGATTGCTCATCATCGGCGCCGCGCTGTCCATAGCAGCCGCGGTCTTGGTGTACGCCGTGGTGTCAAGGTTGACCGATAGCGGCGAGAGTCGAACGACGCGCCGCAGTTCGCTACCGATGGGATTTGCAACGACTGATTTACCCGCGGGGCATCTCATCGTCACCACCGATCTGCAATCGGATCGCGGCGTGAAAGATTCCGCCGGCGAGCGTGTCCTCTCACCAGGCGGTGCCGCAGAGGGGCGCACGCTGGTGACTCCGGTTCAAAAGGGACAATTGATTCGCGAGGATGACTTGGCCGCGCGCGGCTCGGGCGAAGCAATCGCCAGCCAGCTTGAGCCTGGATATCGCGCCATCACCGTCACCCTGCGTGATACCGGTCCGGGAGTTGCTCTCTATCCCGGCGCCATGGTTGATGTACTGGCAACACTTGAAGTTCCAGTGCGCGGAACCACCCAAAAGGAAACCATCACGCGGACTGTGCTTGAAGGAAGTCGCGTGCTCGCCGTCAATGACGAAGCCGTTGGAACGCGCGCTACTGCGAGCACGGACCGCAAGTCGGCAGCGCGCCACCTGAGCGTCACGCTCGCCGTCACGCCTGACCAAGCGGCGCAAGTGGAATTGGCAAGTACGCGCGGAATCATTGGCATCACGCTCCGATCGGCGGATGAGAGTTCCACTGGACAATCAGGCGCTGCGCCGACATCTGCGAACAGCTTGATGGGCCGCCAAAATCAGGCGTCGGACGCGGCGGGATCTTCGCAAGCCGCCACTGCACCGGCACGTAGTCCACAAGGCGCATCAAACACCGCGTCGGGTCTTGATTCCGCAGGACTTGAGCTGCGACTCAAGCAATTCTTTGGTGTTGATCTCAAAGCCGAAGACATCGGTGGCACGATCGCGCTGCGCGGCTCCATGCCCAACGTTGCCACTGCCGTTCAAGTGCGCAACTTCATGACGTCCACCGGACTTCGCTGGGTTGATGTCACTCGCATCGCGGGTGTGCAACAAGTGCAACTGAAAGTTCGCATTGCCGAAGCAAGCCGCACTGCCCTGCGCGAACTTGCTGCGGGTGCAGTGTTCGGCGGCGACAGTGTCTTCGGCGGCGTGCAGTCGCCGGGCGGCACGCCGTTCCAGCCCGTGAACATTCAGCCAACGCCCGGAAAGCCAGTTGGTGACCCGCGCTTTATGTACGGCAACAACCCAGTCACCAGTGCCACCACACTCTTTGCTGGAGTCACCGGCGCAGACCTTGAGGTGTACCTACAGGCACTGAGTGAGAACCGTTACATCCGATTGCTCGCCGAGCCAAACTTGGTTGCAGTGAGCGGTGAAAGCGCCACATTCTTGGTGGGCGGCGAGTTTCCGATTCCAATCGTGCAAGGTTCGGTGGTTGGTGGCGGTAGCACCATCACCATTGAGTACAAAGAGTTTGGTATTCGCCTGAACTTCCGCCCCGAAGTTCTTGGCGATGGCAAAATCCGCTTGGAAGTAGCACCCGAAGTCAGTGAGTTGAGTCAGATCGGTGCACTCAACCAGAACGGATTCACCATCCCAAGTTTGGTGACGCGTCGGTCCAGTACCACTGTTGAACTCAGCAGCGGCCAGTCATTCGCCACTGCTGGATTGCTGCGCACCTTGGAGCAGGCCACGATAGCGCGGATCCCGGTGCTCGGAGATATCCCAGTATTTGGTGCATTGTTCCGCAGCGTTCGCTACGAACAAGCGCAGACTGAACTGGTGATCATGGTCACCGCCAATTTGGTTGAGCCGCTCTATGACGGTATGGATCGCCCCATGCCTGGAGACCTGCACGAAGCCCCAAATGATTGGGAACTCTTCATGAACGGTCAGACCGCCGGTGCGGTTGCCATTGGCAGTCCAATGGCACGTCTCAAGTCACTTGGGCTTGAAGGTATTCGCGGCCCCGGAGCATGGCGTCGCCCCGATGAGTCACGAACGCTCGCCGCTGATGGACTACCAACCGCTGGTAGCGCCACGCATGTTGCACCAGTTGCTTCCGCCACCAAGAGTGAGACCATCACCCCGTGAGCCCCGGCGAAGCAGCGACTCCGGCCAATATCGAATCGTCCGCACTGCGGCGCGAATTGCACGAGCGCCTGCTTGCAACCTTTGACTTCGTCGCTGCAGGCAAGCTGAACCGCGAGCAACTTGTTGCGCAATGCGGATCTCGCATTCAAGAACTCGTCAGCCAGTCCGGCACCACCGTCAGCGACGACCTGCGCGCCCAGTTGGTGCAGGGCGTACTCGATGACATCTTTGGGCTCGGCCCACTTGAGCCGATGTTCGCCGACGATGAAATCACTGACATTTTGGTGGCTGGCCCCAATCGTGTGTTCATCGAACGACGTGGCAAGTTGTACGAAAGTGGCGCCAAATTCCGAGACAACGCGCACTTGATGCATGTGATTCAACGCATCGTTCGCAATGCCGGACGAAGAATTGATGAACGATCACCGATGGTGGATGCGCGACTGCCCGATGGCTCGCGCATCAACGCCATCATTCCGCCGCTTGCGGTGGATGGCGCGCAACTCAGTATCCGTCGATTTCCACCACGCGCACTTGGTCTCGATTGGCTGATTGAACGTGGCACCTTGCATGCGGCCACCGCAGAACTCCTCCGCGCCGCTGTTGCTGGACGCTTGAACATCATCATCTCTGGCGGTGCTGGTGTTGGCAAGACCACGCTATTGAACGCTGCATCTGCATCACTTGGTCCACGCGAACGCGTCATCACTATTGAAGATGCGGCGGAACTTCGCCTTGAAGGCTCGCACGTGGTGCGTTTGGAAACGCGCGCTGCCAATGTTGAAAATGTCGGCGCAGTCGCTGCCAGCGATCTGCTGCGAAACGCCTTGCGCATGCGACCGGATCGCATCATCGTCGGCGAGTGCCGCGGTGCGGAAGCGTTTGACATGATGCAAGCGATGAATACTGGCCATGAGGGGTCCATGACCACTCTGCACGCCAACGGTGCCCGCGATGCACTCCATCGCCTTGAATCCATGTTGGCCATGGGCGGCATGGACATGCCACTTCGTGTTCTGCGCGACTATGTGGCTTCCGCAATCAATTTGGTAGTGCACGTCACGCGATTGCCTGATGGGCGACGCGTAGTCAGCGAAGTATGCGAGGTTGGCAGCGCCACCGACGAAGGCGTGCAGGTCCGCATGTTGCACACCTTCCGCCTGATCCGAGTGCACGGGGAAGAAGTAGAAGGCGTTTTTGAAGCCACAGGAACCACACCACATTTCCTGGAACGCTTAGCGTCTCGTGGAATTTCCGTTGACCCGAGCGCCTTTGCCGCCGGGCCACTGCCGGAGAAACGATCGGCAGGAACGCCATGATCGGCATGAGTGGCTCACTTTGGGCAGCCATGCTCGCTGCCGCTAGCGTTGGAACTGCGTGGTACTTCTTGGCGGTCCGACCCAAGCTTCGGCAGCAACCGTTGGATAGCACCATTGATGTGGCCATCATGGACAGTTTGCCCGGAATTGCCAGTATTCCTGGCATGTTCGACGCGCCCGCCGTAGCGCCCACACCTTCAACGCAAGCGCGTGTTGCGGCGCTGATCAGCAATCCGCGCGTGCGTCCATACCTCGGCATCGCGGTTGCGGCGGTCATCTGGATGGTCGGCGGACGCGGCGGTCTCGCCGTTGCGTTTCTGGCGCTCTGGTACGCCGGTCGTGCACTCCTACGCGCACGCGAACGCAACCGGGTGTCCCTTGAGCAGGAGCGATGCGCGTTGCACGCCATCACTACCGCTAGCCGTGCGTTGCGTGCAGGCATCCCCATCGCCGGCATGATGCAAATTCTTGCCAACGAAGGCGAAGGTGATGCTGGCAAAGCATTTCAAGAAATCGTGCAGCGCGAGAATCTTGGTGAGGAATTACCCACCAGCGTTCGAGGCGTCCTATTGAATTCGCCGCTTCCGGCACTTCGCGCATTTGGCCTCGCACTGTTGGTGCAATTTGAGGCCGGTGGAAACATTGCAGACACCACCGATCGTCTCGCCCGATCACTCATCGACCGCGGCAGAATCCGCCGGCGCGCCAAGACCATTGTTTCGTACGGCCGCACCACGGCGTTCGCGCTTGCCTTTGGACCAGTCGTGATCACGCCCCTCATGGCAATCAATGTGACCGGATACTCGGAATTCATTCTGGATAGGCCACTTGGCAACATGCTCTTGGCCGTATCAGCAATACTCTTGGCCACCGGTCTTGTGTGGGTGCATCGCATCAGTCGCATTGAAGTGACCCCGAGCAAGGATTGGGCATGAGCGCAGCCAATTCACCAACCCTCTCGGTGGCGACCGGCTCAGTTTCAAGCACGCCAGCACTGGTGCGCTCGGCGGCAACGCTGATACCTGCGAAGTATCGGCGGCAGCTGACCGATGCTGGCATCGTTGAGCCGCAAGCACAGACCAACTTCTTGGTGCTGCACGCACTTGCCGTGACCGTCGGCGCGCTCGCTGCGGTTTGGCTGGTGCTGGGGAAACAACCATCAATCGCCACATGGTTGCCTGCGCTGGCGATGGGAGCGCTGGCCGGATGGTGGCTGCCGCGTTCATGGCTTGAATGGAAGCAGACGCAACGACGAATTGAAATCGTCAGTGACTTTCCGGTGATGCTCGACCTCCTACAAATCTCCTTGCAAGGCGGTATGGGACTACCTGCCGCGTGGGATGTAGTGGCGTTCAATCTGTCAGGAACGGGCGATGCCATGGCGCAAGAAATGCGCCGGGTTGCCTTTGAAGTCAATTTCGGAACCACGTGGTCGCAATCCCTGAGTACTGCATCGGAACGAACCGGCGTCCCCGACTTTCGATCACTCGGGTCGCTCCTGCAACAGACGGAACGATTCGGCACGGAACTTTCGCAGGCCATTCAGGTGCTATCCGATTCCCTTCGTAACGAGGAAATCGAATCAATCGAAGAGCGCGCGCATCGAGCCTCGGTGCTCATGCTCGTGCCGATTGGCGTGCTGCTGCTTCCGTCCACACTCCTACTCATTCTGGTTCCGATGTTCACCATGCTCCTCGAGACGCTGCAAGACGCCAACAACACCTGAGCACGCACTCCGCCAGAGGAATCCATACCGATGTCATTCAAACAGTCGCCCCACCACTTCCACACTGCCTTCGCGATCGGCAGCACGCTGCTCGCACTTATTGGCTGCAGCAGCCCTCCAAAGCAAGAACCGGATCGTCGCGTCATCAAGGATGACGTGCAGTACGCCGCGGATCAGCAATTCGTGCGCGAGCCTTTCGATGAGCAAGCTCGTCTGGGCGTGCTGCGCCAGCGAACGCTGTTTGAGGCTGACTTTCAGATTGATTCTGCCGCACTCTCTCCGCTCGGTCGCAAAGACGTCACCATCTTGGCGCAGGCTGTACTTGAAGACGGCGGACAAATTTCGGTGCGTCAGGGTTCTGCCAGCGCTGAGCTCTATGCGGCGCGGATCGCGGAAGTGCGGGCGCGACTCGTTGCGGCGGGCGTTCATGTGGAACGCATTGAGCTGGTTGATCGCAGCGCTGGCGGTACCGGCGAGGCCACTGCCGAGGCGTTGGTCATTCGCAAGGACATTCGTACCACCCCCTTGCCTAACCCGAGTGGCGAAAAACTGAGTCCACAAGGCGGCGCTAGCACGCTGCAGGGAACACCATGAACACCATGAACATGCATACCCGCCTCTTGAAACTTCTGGCCGCCTCCGCGTTTGCATCGGTACTGCTGACTGCTGGTTGCCAGTCCACCGAGGAAAAACCCAAGGATTGGTTTGAGGGCGGTCCCATGCAGCCAGCCACCGCGGACACGTTGCAAATGACCGCACGCGTATTGGCAACCAAAGGCCGCACCGAACAGGCCGGGTTCCTCCTGAACCGCATGCTCAGCGAGTTCCCGGATCACCTGGGTACGTACACGGAGGGCGCCGAGATACTTCTGATCGAGGGCCGAGTGGCTGAGGCGATCAAGTGGCTCGACCGCGGCCTAGTGAAATATCCCAATCAACCAATCCTCCTGAACAACCGTGGGATGTGCCATCTGCTGGCTGCCGATATTCCGGCAGCAACCCGGGACTTTGAGACGGCCTACGCCGCGGATCCAGCGGACGCCGACTATGTGTCAAATCTGGCGTTGGCGAAGGCGCTTGCCGGCGACGAGGCCGGCGCGGAGCAACTGTGGAACCGAGTGGTGCCACCAACGGATGTGGAGTCCAACATCAAATTGAGCCGTTTGGCGCGCGCGAAATTCAAGGCGGCCAGTCAGTAACCAGCGCTGAGCAGGCGCACACGGGTGCGGCGCGCGGGGGACGAATATGGAGAGATAATCTCTATTCGTAGCACTTATGAACTACAAACAGCCCTGATAACCCGGGAATAGTGTTCGACTCTGCATGGAATTGATTGCGGGCCATGGTGACGCGCGGTAAACTCCCGCCGTCGCAATCTCAGATTCTCCCTGCAAACGTGTAAGGGGACTGACTCGGGTCCCCACGTTATTTTACAGAGGAATGAACACAATGAGTATCGCAAACAAGATCATGAACTTCATCAAGGATGAGCGCGGCGCTGAGTGCATCGAATACGCACTGACCTCAGTCGTCATCGGCGGCGGAACGGCTGCTGGCCTGACCGCTACCAAGGACCTGCTGCAGACGAAGTCGACCGATATGCGCGACGCAATCGACGTCGATCCGAGCTAAGTTCGGCATCCGATTGATACAAGTACAGGGCCCCGCCGACCGGCGGGGCCTTGTTACTTTATAGTGCTGTTGGAGCAGCGATCAGCAGTAACCAGCAGGGTTCATTTGTTCAAAAACATATTTAAATCTGAGTAAATAGCATGAACGGGCTACAAAGTAGCCCAATACCGTGAAATTTCGTTAAAGACACCCCATCAGTTGGTTGCCCGTCAACTTTGGAGAATCTATGCTCCCTATGCCTGATTTTCTCACGATGTTGTGAAGAGTCGGTAAGTCCCAGTTACAAAAGGAAAGAACACAATGACCATCGCAAACAAGATCATGAACTTCATCAAGGATGAGCGCGGCGCTGAGTGCATCGAGTACGCACTGACCTCAGTCGTCATCGGCGGCGGAACGGCTGCTGGCCTGACCGCTACCAAGGACCTGCTGCAGACGAAGTCGACCGATATGCGCGACGCAATCGACGTCGATCCGAGCTAAGTTCGGCATCTGCTTGATTTAACGGCAAGGCCCCGCCAATTGGTGGGGCCTTGCTCATTTTTGTACTTGCCGACCTACACTCACCGCCCCATGTTTAGCTCCATCACGCTCGGATCGTCCCGCTCGCCCGTTACCGTCGTCGGAGTCACCTCGGACGGCAAGACCGTTCCAGCAGCGCACACCAAGGTGCAGGCGGTTGTGGACGCGCTTGATACCCCCGGCTTTGCGGCAGACAGCGGTGAGGTACTCGCAGCGGGCTCCAAGCATGTGCTTCTCGGTCTCGGCGACCCTGCCCTGCTCACGTCTGCGTCTGTCCGGGTTGCTGCAGCCAAACTCATCCGCGTGCTCGACCGGCGTAAGGACAAAGCCATCAGCGTGGATCTCTCTGCGGGGTTCCCAAAGAACCGCACCGATGTGGAAGCGCTCGGACGCGCGTTCGCCGAAGGTCTTGCCATGGCCAACTGGCGCGTTGATCACTTTGACGGCGCTGCATCGCGCAAAGCGGAGCGCGGCGGTGCGTTGGTGGTTGAATCCCCCGATGCGGACTTCGCTGATGGCATTCGACGCGGGCTCCTCCTCGGCGGCGCAGTGAATTACGCGCGCACGATCGGCGCCACGCCTCCCAATATCTGTAACCCCGCCTGGGTTGCCGCGCAGGCCAAGAAATTGGCGAGCGACACTGGTCTCAAGTGCAAGGTCATTGATCATGCGCAGGCCAAGAAGATGGGCATGGGCGGGTTGGCGACGGTGAGTCACAGCAGCGTCTCCAAGGGCTGCCTGATTCACATTTCGCACATCCCGCGTAAGCGTTCGCGCGCGGCAAAGGGCAAGCGGTTGGTCTTGGTTGGCAAAACCCTCACCTATGACACCGGCGGCTACAGCCTAAAGGTGAACAACGGCATGAAGGGCATGAAGTACGACAAGCTGGGTGGCTGTGCGGTGCTTGGCGCCATGAAGGCCATTGCGGAACTGAAGTTGCCGATCGAAGTGCACGCCCTGCTTGCAGTGGCGGAGAACATGGTCTCCGGAGACAGCATGCGTCCGGACGACATCATCACCATGTACAACGGCGTCACCGTTGAAATCACCAACACGGATGCCGAAGGGCGCTTGGTGCTTGCCGACGCGCTCACCTACGCGGAGGAAGATTTGGAGGCCACGGCGATCATTGATGTTGCCACGCTGACGGGCGGCGTAGTGGTTGCGCTTGGGCACTTCTGCGCAGGCTGGTTCTGCAACGATGAAGGCTTATCAAAGGCAGTCGAGGCGGCCAGTGCCGAGAGCGGCGAGAAGCTGTGGAAACTCCCGCTATGGAAGGAGCACAAGGACTTCATGCGTGGGCAGCACGCGGACTTGATCAACTCAAATCCGCAGCGCAGCGCGCACCCGATCCAGGGAGCGGCTTTCCTGAGTTACTTTGTTGACGAGAAGACGCCATGGGCGCACATTGACATTGCAGGCGTCGGCAACATCGACAGCGCGAACGACGTGTGCGCTGCGGGTCCCACCGGCTGGGGCGTCCGCCTCCTCACCGACCTAGTCGAACAGCAATCAAAATAGTCCCGTTCCTCCCGGACCATTTTATTTACTTGGCGCGCGGCCTTCTTCGATCTCGATGATCTTGCGGATGCGGCGCTCGTGACGGCCGCCTTCGAAGTTCGTCTTCATGAAGGTGTCAACGATGCGCTTGGCAAGCGTGGTACCCGTGAGGTCCGCGCTCAGGCATAAGACATTGGCATTGTTGTGAGTACGACTCAACTGCGCACTCAACTCATCCTGCGCCAACGCCGCCAGTACGCCCTTCACCTTGTTCGCGGCAATGCACATACCGATGCCGGTACCGCACATCAAGATGCCGCGGTCCGCCTTGCCATCAGCAACGGCGCGCGACACCAAGTACGCAACATCCGGATAGTCACACATGCTGCCGGCGCAATCGCCCAAGAGTTCCACGTCATGCCCATCAGCCTTGAGGTGTTGAACCAAGGCAGAAACGGTTTGGAAACCACGATGATCGGAGCCGACGGCAACTCGCATGGAGACCAAACTGTACTCCAAGCATGCCGCCCCGCGCGAAGCCCGCCGGCACCCGTACGCGTAGCGCGGGGCCCCCTATGAGCAATGCCCCTTAAAGCAATTCCTTAAGCCGACCCGGCAACACGCGCGAAAGCCGCCCCGCCAACGCGTCGTACGCGGCCTGCCCCATGCCGATCGGATCATCCAAGTCGCCCGCGGGATCAAGCATCTGCACCTTGTCTTGGTCCGGTTCGCCACCCACCAAGGACCGCGCACTCACCATATGCGCTCGTGTCATCGTCAACACGACCGATGCCTTGCGAATCATCTCCGGAGTTAATCGCTTGGAATGACCATCAAACGAAATCCCCAATTTCTTCAGTGACTCCAGCGTCTCGCCACTCACTGGGCTTCCGTCCCACGCAGCCAGTCCAGCAGACGCAACGAACACCTCGCGCCCATGCCCCGGCACCTTGCCTGACTCAAGAACCATGCGTGCGATCGCTTCGGCCATAGGGGACCGACACGTGTTTCCAGTACATACAAAGAGGACGGTCTGCACGCGCGGCATGGTACGGACCGAAGCCGCTCATTTCATCCGGCGTCGTTCGCCGCCAGATTCGCCTGCCCTTGCGGGCGGCCCGCCAAATCATCCGGCTCATGCGGATCACCGGTCGGATCGAACGCCGCCTGGCAGAACGCGCATCGATACACCGGGGGCTCCCACGCCGGCCCCTGCTGCTCACGACACTGCGGGCACACGCCGCGACGTAGGTACGGCCGCGTAGTTCTCCGCGACAACGCACCAATGGCATCCCCAAGCAATACCGCCGGAACCAGCAGAAAGATCGACAGCAAGACCATAAAGATAGAAATGAGCGGAAGCGTGAAAGTGCCCACGAAGGCAATCCCAAACGCGCCGAGGTACAGGAAAAACACGGTCATTCCGTAGTGGGCGCGAAGGGCGGCAAAGAACCGCTGAAGCATGCCCAAAGCGTACGCGGTCGCGGCGCTCGCCCGGATCCGGCTACACTGAATTTCCGCAAAAACAGCACACGGGAGCAAAGCACATGTCAGCGCACCTCAAGGTCAACTGTGACCGATCAGCAATTGTCGAAGCACTCTCCTTGGCCTCGGCCGTGGTGCCCACCCGCACCACCACGCCGGTTCTCAGCTGCCTCAAGCTGACGGCGAAGGACGGTGTACTGGTCCTGCGCGCCACCGACGGGCAGATCTCCCTGGCGCTCACCGTACCGAACGTGGAAGTGGTCTCCGAAGGCGAAGCCCTGATCCCAGCAGACAAGCTCGGTCAGATCGTCCGCACCTGCGAGGATTCCACCGTCACCTTGGAAATGGACAAGAACGTCGTCACCGTCCGCAGCGAGGGCAGCACGTTCAAGATCTTTGGTTACGACCCCAAGGATTATCCCGTGGCGCGCGAGCCACAAGCCACCGGCGCCTTCGAAGCCACCTCCGAGACATTGCGCCGCCTCATCGCTCGCACGCTCTTCGCAACCGCTGTTGAGAACGCGCGCTTCGCCATCAATGGTGTTCTCATGGAACGCAAAGGCAAGCGCATTCGATTGGTCGGCACCGACGGCAAGCGCCTCGCAGTAGCCGCCGGCGCATGCACCGGCGAAGGCGATATGACGCTCATCGTTCCATCGAAGAGCCTGAACATTCTCATGAAGATGCTCAGCGAACCGGATGCAACGGTCACTATCGGTAAAGCCGACGGACAAGCCGTGTTCCAAGTGGAAGGCGTTGGTCACTTGGTAACGAGCCTCGTGGAAGGAACATTCCCTCCCTTCGAAGACGTCATTCCGAAGGACCAAGACAAGCGCGTCACCTTCGATGCCGCTGATCTCGCCACCGCCATCCGCCGCGCCGCGCTCCTCACCAACGAGGAATCCAAGGGCGTCCGCTTCACCTTCAAGGGCGACATGCTGGTGGTTTCCAGCCGCGCGCCCGAAATGGGCGAGGCAGAAATCCGCGTGCCGATGTCCGGTTACGTGGGCGATGCAATCGAAATCGGCTTCCAGCCAGCATTCATTGTCGATGCTCTGAAAGTGATCGACGGCCAACAAGTGATGATCGAAATGCGCAGCCCGCAGAAGCCTGGCGTATTTAAGGTCGGGCAAGAATTCACCTACGTGGTGATGCCCGTGAACGTGGTGTAACCGAGCACCGAGCACCGACCCCCGCCGAGGTCAGCCCGGCGCGCCCGCAATCATCTCGCAACGAAACAGGAGCCTCGACCAATCACGGTCAAGGCTCCTGTTCTTTCAGCACTGCAGCCATGCACTACGCAATGGCCGCACAATCAATTCAAACATTACCGCGCGTACTTCACACCGCAGCCGTAGGCCTTGGTGTTCGCAGGCGAAACGGGCTTGCCGTCCTTGAGCGCCTGCACCGCACTGACAACATAATTCTTATCGCCTTGATCATCGATCGCGCCCGCATAGGCAAGCACTCCTGATGCATCAATGACGAAGCAATGCGGCGTGGTCTTCGCGCCGTACGCGTGACCAACGGCGCCATCGCCATCAATCAATGCTGGTCCCGAAATCTTGTTCTTCGTCAAGTACTCGCCACTCTCCGCTGGCTTGCTCGCCATCGATGCGGTGGAGTTAACGAACAGGAACACCACGTCGGAGTTGATCGCCTTGGAGTCACTCATCATCTTGGCAACTGAGCCATCTTCCATCTTGCCCTTGCAGACTGGGCAGCCCGGATTCATCCACTCCATCACAACCACCTTGCCCTTAAAGTCAGACAGGCTGACATCTTTGCCTGCTGCATCCTTCAGGGTGAAGGCTGGTGCTGGCGAGCCGACCTTGGCGGCATCAGCCTTCTCTGCCTTCTTCGATTCCTTCTTGGTGTCCTGCGAGGCGTACTGCGATGGGCTGGCGTATGCCACACCAGTGACAACGGCGGCAGCAACTCCGAGGGTAGCGATCATCTTGAGCGGGTTCATCAAATCTCCTGTGAGGCGCATGGCGCCTAGCTAATGGTGACTGCACGCACGCGCGTGCACTCTGTTGGCTCACTTCGACGGAGGAGCCTGATCCGATGCACCCACCCCGTTAGCGCCAAGCGAAGTGCCTGGGCCGGCCAACGGGTGAGGAATGGTGAGCCAAACGCACGGGTCGGAGGCGGCATTGCCAAAAAGTATCAATCCTGCCACTGCCGGCTGACCCGGACCCTCGCCCATACTGGTAACCATAAATTCAAGCTTAAATTGATCCCCAGAAACAGTTCCTTCGATCGCCAACGCGCCCTCAGACATGGCCAACTGCATTCCGGCAACTCCCGCCGGGATGAATCGCACCGAGGCATTCCCCTGCGTCGAACCCCTGATGGACACCTTGCCGTTCTCCAGGCTTGCAAACAGCCGAGCTGATGCCGCGGTCGCTGGAAGCGATCGGCCTCCGAAGGAGCCGCCGTTCAACTGAACGCCCGAACCCGCCTCAGCCACTGGCGGCCAGTTTCCACCGCCGGAGAGTTTGGCAACAACGCATCGCTCCTTGCAGACCATGACTTTGGCACGCACC
>Ga0247837_1005224_pt1 | contig 19789 bp, 12 predicted proteins | sample LaCtaG_2_FD_187115 | JGI IMG/M metagenome (GOLD analysis project Ga0247837, IMG submission 187115) | Freshwater microbial communities from meromictic Lake La Cruz, Castile-La Mancha, Spain - LaCruzMarch2015_14.5m | ecosystem: Environmental > Aquatic > Freshwater > Lake | place: Spain: Castile-La...
ACTGGCAAAGGCGCGGGTCTGCGCCAGCAGCCTTACCGAACGAATGGCCCTGGACATCATTTATCACAAAGCTAATAGGACCCAGCCCCTGCTCTAGCTGTCTAATGCAAACTCTCCGCCACAAGTGGGCGAGAATGGTTCTTTGGCACTAGCAGTTCTCTCGCTGTCCCAGAGGCATTTTCGTGGGCTTCTAGAATAGCGTTGAGCTGAGCATTCCCAGTTCTTCCAATCCTTCTCATTGCTGAGGCCTGCAGAAAGGCTAATACACGCACCATGGTGCTTGGAAAATAGGCGAAGCACGGACCCCACGAACTAGACTGAGTACTAGTAGATCTCATCGTCCTTTGCTAATTGGACTTCTTCCACCCCGAATAGGACTTCAGTGGGTTCCACCACAGGCGAACTGCACAGGCAGCGGGTCCTTCGATTTGCTTAGGTGGTGATTTGTGGTTCCCCGTGACTTGCGTGAAACGGCCGTGTTTGCCTCTGCGGCTTTCCCGAGCAGGCAAGTTCTCCCTCTACGCCCTCACCAGTGGAGTACTCACCCCTACAAGTTTCCTTTTCCCCTGATCTGGACCACCGCAGGCGTACGCTAGCAGTGAGGAGATGGGCGAAGGTCAAAATGGTAAAATGGCTCGCGAGTGGGGACACAGTCCGCATTCGCAGTGTGGCTTTCGACGAAAACCGCCTTTTTCGTCGAATAACACGAATATACTGAAAACCCCGCTCATTCTTCCGCAGAAACAGGTCCAGAACAGGAGGAAGTCCTTGTGAAAATGATGCATTTTCAGTTGCCGGTGCCTGGGTCGGAACTAATTTCTACCTTGAAAGCGGAGTTGTTGCCCTTTAAAACTGCGCCTTTTGGGGATGCTTTGCACCTGAAGCCTGGGGAAAGGATACGGACTAGAGGGTTTATCGTCCACATCCTGTCCACCAGTCCCAGCGAAATCCGCGGCTACTACTGTCCCCAGTGTCGGCAGTTTACTCACCAATAGATGCGTCCTTACGGCCGAGAAACGGAAGTGAGGTGTCCTATCACTTTAGTGCTCTGGGATGACAAGAGTGAGTGGGAAGAAAACTGCTGAGGGTAGCAATTGAGCCCAGGCAAACCGCCTGCTTCCTCGATGAAGTAGACTGGCAAATGGCCTACTCCCGAATGATGAATTTTGACTCTATGCTCGACCTAGTGCTCACCAAAGACGAAGGCAAACTCCTTGTCACCGGCACCAGTCTACGCACTAGACTAAGTAGGAGTTAATCCTCCATATCCAGCACCTCCGTTGCCAGTTCCTCCATCACTCTATACACCCTTGGAGCGAACTTCCCCATCAGCCATCTACATAGTCACTTACTCCACATATCTTAGCTTCGTTTCCGCCTCTAGTAGCTTGAAAGCCATGAATAAAGACCGTTCGCAACCCTCGGAAGCAGGCAATTTGCTCTGTAAGAGACACAGGGAAGTCAGTAAAGTCGCATGTTCCGTCTGAGTCTGCTGCAAGCGGTTTTCCATGGAGTGGAAAATGCTGATTGAGTGGGTTTTCAGGTTGCTAAAAGCCTCAAATATGTCGCTTTCGGACTGAACTTCCATAAAGGCGTGCTGCGCTTCGACGCCAAATAGGTCAAATTCGATTGATAAAGCGCTGAATTTCTCTAGGGAAATTACTGGCTTCGGTTCGTCTCCTTCCTCCATTTTCAGCATCAAATCAGCCGAAGACTCGAAAATCCGTCCAATTCCCACAGTCCTTTTTTGGTCTTTGACAATATGATGGCACAAAACCTCGAATTCCTCCAGCTCCAAATAGCCATCCCCATTCAAATCCGCCGCTTTGAACAAGTCCAAGACGTAGTTCTTGTTAATTACCAGCAAAGTGCGGTACTTTTTGAGGGAAAAGTTGATGAAATCGTACTGAGAGATAAGGCCTTCGCGGTTGGCGATGGAGTCTACTTCGTATTTCAGCTTGCTGAGGTCGATTTTAGGGAATTTCGGCTTGAGGATTTCTCCGAGTACTGAAGAAGCGATTTCCTTCTCTATGAGCAAATCTTCGATTTCGATAGTTTCCACTGCTAGTCCCCATCTCATCATTTCATCGGACAATATAGCGAACAACTTCAAGTCTTCGTTATACAGCGGCTCAAACAGCTGCAGCAGTCGTCCAAACAGGTGCACCTTTTTGTTGTCTTTGAAGAACTGGCTGGCGGCCAGGATGTGCAGGAATTTCTGCTCTGTGACTCTTCTCAGGCCGTGCTTGGTCATTAGCCAGTCGTAGCAGTAGTGGCTGAACTCCTGATTGCGGACAATTTGGCTGTCCCTACTCTGCTGTTTATAGTCCGCAAACACAGTCATCAGCAGCTTCAACAGCGTTTTCACCGTCATTGTCGCCTTCGCTTTTACCAATTCCGTATTGAACTTATCCACTAAGATGGTCGAAGGCAGGTTGCTGCTGCGCTTATACAGGATCTTCCGCCGTGCGAACTGGAACTCTTTAAAGGTCGTCCCTGGCTTACTACTCTGCTGCTTCACAGCGTCTTGCAGGACGCCAATCATTCCTCTAGGCTTGGAGTACTCTAGGGAGGACTCCGGCCTGCGCAGTTCCTCATTCTCGCGGCGTAAGCGAGCGATTTCGATTTCGAAGTGTTCGACTATGTCTGTCAGTCGCATGTTTTCTTGGTCTAAATTGACGTATCTGCGTTCCGCCATCCTTGCGAGTTTTTCCTTTTCCTGCAATTCCAACTTCAACTTCTTCAGCTGATTCGCCAAATAGTCTCTATGCTGAATCGCAGCAGTGGAAAAGTCAATACACCTTTCCAATATCGACTTCAAATTCGCGTATTTGACCTGAGTTTCAGTCGCGAGCATTTCCACATCTGTTCCTACCAGGATCAGGTCGATGTCCTTTAAGTTCTCTGAGAGTTGCTCGAGCACCATTGTCATGTCTTGCACGTTTTGGGGCTTCCAGACCATGGAAATGCGCTTGCGAGTAACTCTGGAGCCGGGCATGGGGACTGAGCTTTCGGCCTGCACAGGCGGGACTTGGAATTCGAGGAGCTTGGTTTGGGTGGTTTTGGAGTTCATTACTCGCACGGAAGTGACATCTCCGCGGTCGAATTTGATATACTTGAGCACCTGGTGCTTAAACAGCTTCCTAGCAAAAGTCAACCCTTTGTTCTGTTGATCCCCCAACTCATCCACCTCCTCCGCCAAGTCCTTATCCAAGAAAGGATCCGCCCGCTTGGCAGTTTCGCCCTGGTCCATCAACTTCATCAATGGTTCTTTCGACTTCCCTGGGGTCAGAGAGAGCGAATCCAGGGCTTGCAGCTTCTTTTTGGTGTCTTCGTAGTGCTGCTGAATTATGCGGATTCGCTCCTTGTAGGTGGTTTCTTTGGTTAAATGGATCTGATTTTCGTGCCCCAGGGTCTCTAATTCTTCCTTTAACTTGCGGATTTCTTCTGCAGTTTCGTAGTTTTTCTTCCGTAATTGGTCCAATTTGCTTAAATACACCTCGTGCAGTTTTGTGGTTTTCAGGCGATTCGCGAATTCTCGCTTTTCGATGTCTTTCTTGTACGCAAGCAATACCTTCTCGAATAGAAAGACATACGCCCGCAGTACTTTATCCAGCAAATTGCCTCTTTCCGCACACTGCACCGCCACTTGCCGCGTAACTTCCCCTAGTGCCTTCCCATACACTTCCTGCGCCTTCGCGAACATCTCCGCAGCACTCGCTGCTTTCTCGATTTCCGCCTCCTGGGCCGTGACCCAGTCTGATAGCAGCTGGGCGTCTCTCCGACAGGCTGGCTTGCCTAGGCCGTGGGAAGGCAGGAGGGTGTACTTCGCTGTTAGGTCGGAATCCAGCATTGGTCGAGTGAATTCCTCGATTCGTTTTTGGTCGAATATTGCGGGGTTCACGAGTCGGGGTTGGTCGCATTTGGAAGACTCCATGAAGGAAATATCCCTGGAAAAGGAATGCGCTGGGTGAGAATCTGCCTTGGGGGAGGAGTTGGAGGAGCGAGTGATATACATACGAGGCTTGTCACGGGAGTGATTGAGGTCGGGTAAGGCCTTGCAGCTGCGGACTGCTGTACTGCGCAGTCGCTGTTGGAAGTCGTTGTCAGGGTGCAGGAGTTCTACTCTTGCTTGGGAGAAGCTGCTGTTGAGACTTGTCGATTTTGACATTTTGAGGAAGAAGTCCTCGTTTCAATGTGCATGTCCTTGGGAAGGTTGGAGGAAGTACTAATAGGATGTTTTACATACGCTGGAAGGAAGTAAACATCTCGCAGCAAAATGAACCTTTCGGAAGCAAAAAATTACACAATTACCCCAAAAGTCCAATTGCGGATTACTGAAATACAGCACCTTTCGGTCCCGCATATTAGCAACTTGCAGCAGTTGAAAATGCCTACATTGGGAAATATACGTCTGAATCTTAATGATACCGAGAAATTACATTTGGATACACCCAACCGCATACAGAACCCTAGGTAAGCAATTAATCTAATGGATGAAGTGAAACCCTGTGCCCGTCACTCATCGTAAATGTCCAAACTTCTTTCTAATGCTGTCCGGATAGCAAATTGCCAAAGGATAATGCAGGAATATGCCTCTTTCGCACTCATTTCTCACTAGAAAGGAAGCAAAGCATTCCCCCTATCTATAAAAAATGTAGACATTCTATTTAGATGTTTCCATGCTAGTAAAATATGGACAAGCTGCTTATCGTCCTGGCAGTGCTGGGCCCTAGCCAGCACGGCAAATCCAGCTTCATCAACTTCCTCAGCGGCCTCTACTCTCTACCAGTAGGCACAGACGACGGTCTTTCCACTACCTTAGAAGTACAGGAAGTGAATGCTACAGACCCCTTCCGTCTCTTTCCAGAAGGGGCGGGACTCCGTTTCCTCGACGTACCAGGGTACGGAGACTCTGATCTCCGTCTGATGGATGAGCAAATATCAGAGAGTTTCAAGTACAGACTGGTAGGAATGGAAAGCCGAAAACTGAATGCCCTCTTTGTCTTTCAGTCTATCGCGGAGAGTTCACTGTCTCTAAGAAACACATTTTCCCACGCACAGGGAATGTTTGGACCGGCGGTGTTACAGAGCACTATAGTAATTCTGACAAAAAGTGACTTCGTTGTTCCGCATGTGCTTACAAAGCGGATGAAAAATGTTGACGAAACTTGTCGGCCGATGAACATTCCCTACATCACCTGGGTGAATAACTCGACAGAGAGTATTATTGAGGATAGCCAATTGAACAAGCAACTCGCAGAGCTAAAAGCAGCCCTGGCTAAAGTGAAGCTCTTTGAAATTGACGAAATGGAAGGTTACGAAGCGGAGGTGAAGCAGTTGGCCATGGAAATGAGGCTCAATGATACCTCCAATCTCATTCACCAGGATGTAAATGTCACATATGACGAGATCATCACCTACAATGAAACCGAACCCTATGAATTGACTGTGATTAAGCCGAAGTTTACTGATGCAGAGATCCAGCAGGAGGCCAAAAGGCTGCAATCTCTGCAGGAAAACAAAGAGCCAGTCCCTGTCAATAAACAAATCACCGAAACTGTAGTGGACTATATAAGTAACACTACTACAGAATGCAGGGTTAGGTGGGATTTTTTATGGATAATTCCTTATTGGTGGAAAACGGAGTGCTTTCAAGTGCCAAAGTACGAGCCAGTCAATAAGCAGATTACCAAAACTGTGCAAGTTCTTGAGTACAGGGAACGACCTTTGGAGAACTTTGTCAACTTGTTGAAGAAAGAAGTAGTGAGTGGTGTAGAAATGAAGGAGCGGCTGGTGGAAAAATCAGAAAAGCAAACCAAGGTCAAAACCGAGACTAGCGAAATATACAAGAGAGACTGGACGCATTATCGATCTCAAGCAGCGGAAAGGCTGGCGAGAGAGCAGTGGAAGCAAGTTTGAGTAGTTAGATTTTCTAAACAATACAAGGAAGATGCAAACCGCTTACTAGCACATTCTGGATTCTATTTAAAATTGTAGACATTCTATAAAAATGTAGACTTCCTATTTAGATGCTTCCATTGAAGTAAAATATGGACAAGCTGCTTATCGTCCTGGCAGTGCTGGGGCCTAGCCAACACGGCAAGTCCAGCTTTATCAACTTCCTCAGCGGCCTCTACTCTCTAAAAGTAGGGGATGACGACGGTCTTTCCACTACCTTAGAAGTACAGGAAGTGAGGGCTCCAGATCGCTTCGGTCTCTTTCAGAAAGGAGCGGAACTCCGTTTCCTCGACGTGCCAGGGTTCGAAGACACTGATCTCCGCATATCGAATGATGAAATATCGGAGAGCATTAGGTTTAGACTGGTTGGAATGGAAAGTCGGAAACTGGACGTTCTTTTTGTCTTTCAATCGATAGCGGATAGTACAATCACTTTAAAAAGCACGTTTTCTCGTGCACAGCAAATGTTTGGAGATGCGATTTTACAGAGTATCATAGTGGTCCTTACAAAAACTGACCTTAAAGAGTCTGTACTCCAAAAGCGAATGAAAACTGTTGAGGAAACCTGTCGCCAAGAAATCATTCCCTACATCACTTGGGTGAATAACTCTACAGAGAGTGTTATAGAAGAGAAACAACTGAAGAAGCAGTTAGCAGAGCTCAAAGCCGCCCTGGCTAAAGTAAAGCCATACGAAATGAAGCTAATGAAAGGTTACGAAGAGAAGGTAAAACAGATGGCCATGGAAATGATGCTCATTGATCCAACCAATCTTATTCGTCAGGAAGTAAACGTCACAAATGATGTCATCTACTATGAAACAGAGACTTATGAATTCCCTGTGATTAAGCCAAAGTTTACTGATGCAGAGGTCCAGCAGGAAGCCAAAAGACTGCAATCTCTGCAGGAAAACAAAGAGTCGGTCCCTGTCAATAAACAAATCACCGAAACTGTAGTGGACTATAGAAGTTACTATACTAGAGAATGCAGGGATAGGCTGGCTTTTTTCTTGATAATTCCTTATGAGAAAACGGAGTGCTTTAATGTACAAAAATACGAACCGATCAATAAGCAGATTACCAAAACGGTGCAAGTTCTTGAGTACAGAGAACGACCTTTGGAGTACTTTGTCGACTTGTTGAAGAAAGAGGTAGTGAGTAGCGTGGAACTAAGGGAGCGGCTGGTTCAAAAGAAAAAACAGCAAACCACGGTCGAGATTAGTGAATCATATAAGAGAGACTGGACACATTATCGATCTCAAGCAGCGGAAAGGCTGGCGAGGGAGCAGTGGAAGCAAGTTTGAGTAGCTAGATTTTCTAAACAATACAAGAAAGAAGCAAACCGCTTACTAGCACATTCTGGATTCTATTTAAAATTGTAGACATTCTATAAAAATGTAGACTTCCTATTTAGATGCTTCCATTGAAGTAAAATATGAACCAGCTGCTCACTGTCCTGGCAGTGCTGGGGCCTAGCCAACACGGCAAGTCCAGCTTTATCAACTTCCTCAGCGGCCTCTACTCTCTGCAAGTAGGGGATGACGACGGTCGCTCCACTACCTTTGAAGTAGTGGAAGTGAATGCTCCAGATCGTTTCGGTTTGTTCCGAAAGGACGGGAATTGAGTTTTCTTGATGTGCCAGGGTACGGGGACTCTGATCTTCGCCTACAAGATGAGGAAATATCGGAGAAAATTAGGTTTAGACTGGTTGGAATGGAGAGTCGGAATCTGGACGTTCTTTTTGTCTTTCAATCGATAGCGGATAGTACAATCACTTTAAAAAGCACGTTTTCTCGTGCACAGCAAATCTTTGGAGATGAGATTTTACAGAGTACCGTAGTGGTCCTTACAAAAACAGACTTAAAAGAACCTGCACTAACAAAGCGAATGAAAACTGTTGCCAACATCTGCCGTCCAGAGAACGTTCCCTACATTACTTGGGTGAATAACTCTACAGAGAGTATTATTGAGGATAGCCAATTGAACAAGCAACTCGCAGAGCTAAAAGCAGCCCTGGCTAAAGTGAAGCCCTACGAAATGAAGTATATGGAAATTTTCGAGAAGAAGGTGGAACAACTAGCCAGGGAAATGATGGACAACGATCCAACCAACAACATCACCAAACATATTTTAATACCTTCTCAGAAAGTCCACATATATAACGAGACAGTGCACTTAAATTACACTACTGTGCAGCGAGCTTACTCTGACGAAGAGGTGAAGCGCATTGCTAAACTGACTCAGCCTCTATACAAGGAAATCCCCGTAGCAAGTTACTGTGAAAGAGAGGTAGAGGTCATCGAGTATGAGATTATCACAGAAGAGAGAATCAAATGGTATACAACTGGGTTTTGGATTTTTTCCTCTGATAACTCTATCCCATACGAAACGCAAACGCTACGGCGGAAGCTGGTTAAGAAAAATATCATTGAGCCCTGCATTAAGTACGTAGAGCCGCCAATCCAGGAAATCGAAGATGCCTTACGTAGGGAGCTGAAAGTAGTAAACGCAACTATGGATTTTGTGACAGAGAAGATGAGACTGGAGAGCAGCTTTGAGGATATGATTATCACCATCTCTCTTCATGACTTGAGCTATTACAAGTCCAAGGTTGCCATGCATCTTTCTCAGGCCAAGTGGAAGAAAGGCTAAATCTAGGATAGTCTCTATGGCTGAGGCAGTGCATAGCTGAAGTGAAGGAAATAGATATGCACTCAGGTACAAGGCGGGAAATGATACCAGCATATTACCTAATAATACCTGCTTTACCTTGGCGAAACAACTACTATTCTCATACACATCGTAACTGTGTGCTATATACTCTATATACCAGTCTAAGGAAAGTCTATATCCTTCCTAGTTCAGAAGAAAAGAAAAAACAGTGTATTATGCTTGAAAGATTGCAAGTGTTCTAGAAGGACTCATATTGATGATAAGGTAGATATGGGCCGGAAGAATATGTGAAACAGTATATACGGTTAATCTTCTTGATAGACAATTAGTATAGCAGATATCCCCTTGCTTTTTCTCCATTCATTGATTGCTGCTTGGCGTTTTTTACCGACTTATACTCTTTTTAGCACTTTTAAGCACTTTAGCGATATCTGGCACAGTTCAATTAAATTAGCCGAGTCTCTTTTGACTGGTTATCTTCCGTCTTGAAGTATTTCCGAGAATGGAAGTATAATAAAGATTTGTTTTATTCATTTGGCCAGATCGACCATGGAGTCGATTTAGTCAGCAGATGCCTCACATGGCCTTTTAACAGTTTTCTCCTTATTTCCAACCAAGTCTTTAGGCGTTATTCGACTTTTCTGAAGTAGTGGCAAATTCATTCACAATAGCAGCCGTTCCTATTGTAAAAGAAGCCCTAGATAGATTTTGAATGCTTTTATTGTCTTCGCATCATCGTTTCCTAATAAGTGTAATCCATGAAACCACTGAAATAGCAATTCTATTCTCAGTTAGCGCAATAGGCAAGTTCAAAAATCGATAAACTGATAGATTATTTCAAACAATGCTTCCGAAAAGTTATGTTTGGATATATCCAAATGCTGTGAGGATCCATATAGGCAGATTATAAAGGAATGATATGAGACTCATCCGCCAATTATAGTGAATTTATAGATTTGTAAAACTGTGATTTGCCCAAGGATAATGCGGAAATCCGCGTCTTTCATACCTGTTTGTTACTGTAAAAACAAGGAATCGGCTTCTTTCCCAACCACTCTGATATTGTAGACTTGCTCTTAGACCCTTCCATAGTAGCAAAATATGCTGCAGCTGACTCTCGTCCTGGCAGTGCTGGGCCCGAGTCAGTTCGGCAAGTCCAGCTTCATCAACCTCCTCAGTGGCTTCTACTCTCTTCAAGTAGGCACAGGCGACGGCATCTCCACTACCTTAGAAGTGCAGGAAGTGAAGGCTCCAGATCGCTTTAACCTCTTTCCAGAAGGAGCGGAAGTCCGTTTCCTCGACGTGCCAGGCTATGGGGACTCTGATATCCGTCTGAAGGATGAGCAAATATCAGAGAGCATCAAGTACAGACTGGTGGGAATGGACAGTCGGAAACTAGATGTCCTCTTTGTGTTTCAGTCCATTGCGGAGAGTACGATGTCTTTAAGAAGCACCTTCGTCCATGCAGAGGAAATGTTCGGACCTTCGATCTTACAAAGCATCATCGTGGTCCTTACGAAAGGTGACTTAGTTGCTCCCGCTATGTTAGAAAAGCGAATCAGAATTGTTGACAACATCTGTCGTCCCAAGCACATTCCCTACATCACCTGGGCCGACAACTCTACAGACAGTATTATTGACGAGGAACAACTGAAGAAGCAGCTAGCAGACCTTAAAGCCGCCTTGACCTTGTTGAAGTCCTACGAAATGACGGAAATGCAAGCTTACGAAGGGAAGGTGGAGCAGTCGGCCAGGGAAATGAGGCTCAATGATCCCTCCAATATCATTCGCCAGGAAGTAAACGTCACATATGCTGAGATCATCACCTACAATGAAACTGAGACCTATGAATTTCTTGTGATCAAGCCGAAGTTTACCGAGGCAGAGGTCCAGCAGGAGGCCAAAAGGCTGCAATCTCTGCAGGAAAACCAAGAGCTGGTCTCTGTGTCCAAAGAAATCACCGAAACTGTGGTCGAATACGAAACTTACACTGTTACCGAAAGCACTGTCAGGTGGGCCTTTTTCATTATAATTCCGTATAGGAAAACCGAGTACTATCAAGTGCAAAAAGTCAGACCAGTAAACAAGCAGAGTACCAAAACAGTGCAAATTCTCGAGTACAGGGAACAGCCTTTGGAGCATTTTGCTGAGTCTTTGAGGAAAGAGGAAGTGTGCACGACGGAACTGAGGGAGCGACTTGTGGAAAAGACCAAGGTCGTCACTAAGGTAAAGACCGAAATCAGCGAAACGTATAAGAGAGATTGGACACATTATAAATCTCAAGCAGCGGAGATCCTGGCGCGGGGGCAGTGGAAGCAGGTTTAAGCAATTAGATTTTTTTAACACTATTAGAGGAGACTAACAAATGCATTACGACCTCTTAGTCTAGCTTTCTGTGTTCCGGCTAATAGTGTAGACTGCTGATTAGGCCCTTCATAGTAGGAAAATATGCTGCAGCTGGCTATCATCCTGGCAGTGCTGGGCCCAAGTCAGTTCGGTAAGTCGAGCTTCATCAACTTCCTCAGTGGTCTCTACTCTCTCACAGTAGGCACAGGCGACGGCATCTCCACTACCTTAGAAGTGCAGGAAGTGAGGGCTCCAGATCCCTACCGTCTCTTTCCAGAAGGAGCGGAAATCCGTTTCCTCGACGTGCCAGGGTACGGAGACTCTGATCTCCGTCTGATGGATGAGCAAATATCAGAGAGCATCAAGTACAGACTGGTGGGAATGGACAGTCGGAAACTAGATGTCCTCTTTGTGTTTCAGTCCATTGCGGAGAGTACGATGTCTTTAAGAAGCACATTCGTCCATGCAGAGGAAATGTTCGGACCTTCGATCTTACAAAGCACTATAGTGGTCCTTACGAAACGTGACTTAGTTGTTCCATCCATGATAGAAAAGCGAATGGGAACTATTGACAACATCTGTCGTCCCAAGCACATTCCCTACATCACCTGGGTGAATAACTCTACAGACAGTGTTATCGACGAGGAGCAACTGAGCAAGCAGTTCGCAGACCTTAAAGCCGCCTTGACCTTGGTGCAGCCCTACGAAATGGAGAAGATGGAAACCTACGAACGCAAGGTGGAGAAACTAGCGAGGGAAATGATGGACAACGACCTCGCCAACAACATCACCAGGCGATTTTCAATGCCTTCTCACAAAGTCCACACATACAACGAGACAGTGAATTTCACCTTTTCGACACTGCAACGGACTTACTCTGATGCCGAAGTGGGCAACATTGCTAAAGTCCTTGCTCCTGGATACAGAAAGATCCCCATTGCAGACTTCTGTACTAGGGAGGTGGAGGCTTTCGATTATGAGATCGTTACAGAAAACAAAACTATATCGTATACAAACTGGATTCTCTTCTTCCCCATAGAAAACAATATCTCCTATCAAACCCAAACTCTCAATAAAAAGATATTCAAGCAAAACATCACTGAGCCCTGCATTAAATTCGTAGACACGCCAATCCAGGAAATCGAAGATATCCTACGTAGAGAGATGAAAGAGGTAAACGCAACTACGACAGTTGTCTCAGAGAAGGTGAGACTGGAAAGCAGCATTGAGGACGTCAATGTCACTATTCCTCTGCGGGACTTGGGCTATTACAAGGCCAAGGTCGCCCTGCAACTCTCTCAGGCCAAGTGGAAGAAAGACTAATCTAGGATAGTCTCTATGGCTGCAGTAAAGAAATTGCAATACGCTGTATATAATAGGGGAAACTGATGCTAAGGACAATACCAATAAGAACTGCATTCTAAGGTAGAGCGCATTAGTCTCTTACGGCCTCTATATATCAGAGAAAAGAACATCTATAAGGCTAATATTGATGCTAGGGAGTTTGTGCGAGATGTGCATATGGAATTGTAGGATTTGGGGATGTCTGTGGGGCTATATGCCATTTTAGCAGTCCTTATTCTGGTCATCTGCCGATTTCATAGCAAAATCATGAGAGAAAATGTGAACAACTGGCTATCATTTGATTTGCATGTCATATCTCCACTATTTCCGAGTTCATATATGAGATATTAGGCATGGCTCTAGGTCTGGCCAGTTCTCACCAAGTGATAAACGGGTGGCGGGAAGCATATAGATCTCAAGCAGCAGAGAGGCTGGCGGGGGTGGTAGAAGCAAGCTTGAGTAGATAGACCTTCTAAACAGCAGTGCTGGGGCCTAGCCAACACGGCAAGTCCAGCTGCATCAACTTCCTCAGTAGCGTCTATCGCTAGAACTAGGGAATGACGATGGACAGTCCACTACCTTAGAAGTGAAGGAGGTGAAGGCTTCAGATTTCTTCAGTCTCTTTCAGGAAGGAGGGAAACTGAGTTTCTTTGATGTGCCAGGGTATGGAGACTCTGACCTTCGCATACAGGATGAGGAAATATCAGAGAGTATCAAGTTTAGACAGGTGGAATGGAAGGCCGGAAACTAGATGTTCTGTTTGTCTTTCAGTCTATCATGGAGAGGGCAATCACTTTACGAAACTCGTTTTCTCGTGCACAGAAAATCTTTGGAGATGCGATTTTACATAGTACTATAGTGACCCTGAATAAAACTGACGTAAAAGAGCCTACACTTACAAAGCGAATAGAAATAGTTGAGGAAGCCTATCGCCAAGAGAACATTCCCTACATCACCTGGGTGAACAAATATAGCCTTCATTACATTGTGTCTAGATGCAAGGTGCAGCTTTCCTCAGCAGTCTAATTCGCCAGTTTCATGCAATTATACCCACATATAGGACTTGGCTGCATATATTAGTAATTAGGGCAAAAGATGCACACTTTTCACCAACTTCCTGTCCAACTGACTTCACCCTATCGAATTTCGTCATAAGAAAAAGCCAAATAGTTGTAGGACTAGCCAGGCATGTGGCTAGTTGCAGCACAAACTTGCACACAAATACACAAAACACTAACATTCAAAGCATACATGGATCCACATCGCAAATACATATGTATGAGCGCTGTATTAACAGCATGTTTGTAAATTAATAAATGAAGCTGCATAATTTGTTAACAGTTTGTTATTAGCAAATTTCGCTTGACTGTTCTTTCTTTATGTAACAGGTTATAGTTAGAGAAGTTGCAATTCGGAGATAAATTAGGCGTTTGCACCTTTTCTGCCTCATCAAGATAGGCAGATATAAGGCATATTTAGCAAACAGGGATTTTCCCTGTATATATCCAGAGTATTTCAATTTCCCTCGGAAATTTGCTGAAAACCAGGGAAAACAGCCATATCCAAGTAGGAAAAGGCGCTATTGCTTGATATTTCGGCCGAAAGCAATCATATTACAAGCAAAAACTCAGATCACTACGTAATTTTGTATATGAAACTAGTCTAGGGAGATAAAGCTGAAATTTTGAATGCTAAAGATATGAATCGGAGTGGAAAAGGTGCGAAAGCGGGAAATGGCGGCAAATTAAGCAGAAAAAGACAGCGATATTTGAAGATAAGTCCAGCTGACTGCCATTTTTCCATCACCACTTAAACTCTTCCTTCATTCTACAGAGGTTTACGTGGACTGTTTCGAGATATTCCACCAACACTCTGTTTCAGAAAGAGTTTTAACCCTCAAATTAGCTGTTTCTATATTAAAAATTTTAAAGCCGGTTAAAATCAGATGTTTCGATGATTTCTTTCCGAATTTCCATTCCCACGCTTGGCAATTCGAAAAAAACCCACTCTACATTTCTCGCTCTCCGTCCCATTTCCTCAAACCCCTCTGATATAATCCGACAATGGCAATCCTCCCAGACCTCGACCTCTGGGTCTGTATTGGCGTCCTAATCTGCTGCCTGACTGCCTACATCCGCAGCAAGTTCCCTCGAGTTCCCTACTCCGGCTGCGTCATTCTCCTCGGCCTACTGGTCCGACTGTGCGCTAGTCTGGTTTTGAGGTGGGAAAACGACCTGAACTTAGGGGATGAAACTGAAGAGCAGATCATCGAATTCATTTTCCTGCCCGCGCTCATCGCGGAATGCGCTCTATCTCTCGACAGCCACATAATTTTCCGCCATTTTAGCCAAATCCTTCTATTGGCGATCACCGCCGTAGGCCTTTCCTCAGTCCTAACCGCCGCAGTCGTCAAATACGTACTAAAATACGACCACACCTTCGACTGGTTTGCCGCAATTATGATCGGAGCGATATTTTCCGCCACAGACCACGTCTCCGTCGTAGCCAGTTTAAAGGAAGTAAAGGCGAACGACACCCTGGCGACCCTAATGCAGGGCGAAACGCTGTTCAACGACGGGACTGTGTGGGTGCTTTTCGTGACTATGATGAGGGCGAGTGATGGGCAGGCTTCTGGTCTGTTTGTGGTGGAAACGCTGGCGAATCAGTCGTTTGGAGCAATGGGGATGGCGGGGTTGGTGTGCTTGGGGATTTCGTTGTGCTTGGATAAATTGAGGAATTTGCCCATTTCGGAGTCTCTTCTCACCCTAGTGGCCGCCTACCTCCTTTTCTACCTCTGCGAAAGACCAGAACTGCAGTTCTCCGGTGCCTTCGCAGTAGTCTGCTACGGCCTCTACATGTCCACCTACGGCAAAGCCTACATCACTCCCACTTCCGAAAAAGCAGTGCACCACGCCTGGAAATTCATCGCAACCGCCCTGGAAGGACTGATATTGATGCTAGGGAGCTTTTTCGTTGGGAGCTTTGTGCTGAATGTGGAGACGGAGTGGTATGATTTGGTGATGGCGGTGGTGCTGTTTGTGCTGCTGTATGTGGTTAGGACGGTGGTTATTTTGGTGCATTGGCCGGTTTTGACGTATTTGAATAGGAGAATTACTGGAGAAAAGTTTGATTTGCGCTGGTTAGTCGTCCTAATATTCGGCGGTCTAAAAGGCACAATGTCCATTTCCCTGGCTCTAGTAGTGGACCAGAACTCAAGCACATTCACCGCTTCTCAGCGCCACCTAATAATGTGCTGGGCAGTAATGATCAGCTGCCTCAGCAACACTATCGGAGCAGTGGCCCTGGGAGGAATCATCCGTCTACTGAAACTGGAGGACTTCAGTCCTTTCGACAGGGAACTTACTCTTGCGTATGCAAAAGATTTGGTCGATCTTACAGGGAAAAAGCGAGAAATCCCTGCGGAAGTCCACCCTCCGCCACAGGAATTGCGGGAAGTTTTGAGTATTTTCCCGACACTTCAGCCGGGAAACCTGGCGAATGAGGGAATCCCGAGCTTTCTCGCACAGACAGAGTTCCAAATTGTTAATGAAAACGAGGTGCGGGCGGGGCTTTATGACGAACAGTTAGTGGACTACTTGCAGGCCGCGACAGGGCAGAAAAGCGCAGTTTCCGAGAGTTACAAACCCTTGATTGACTCTGATTTGCTTGAAATGCGGAAATACTTCTATAAAATCCTCAAAGCCACCTACGAACATCAACTTGGAGAGCGGACCTGTGCGAGGAAAGCCATCTTCTGGCTCATCCAATCTGCCAACTACGGCATCGACAACTACCAGCAAAGTATGAAGGACTGGCAGTATTTATCCCGCCAAATCGAGTGGAAATGGCTGGAAAAATGCCTAAAACGCGGTAAAAAGCTGCGATTCGTAGGCTCTTTTTTCGAAAAATGGTACATGAATGATAAAGGATTTGTCTACGACTGCAGCCGCAGCTTTATTTACGGCCACAAATGCGCCCAAAAGCTTCTTTCCTCCAGTTTCAAATCCCGAAACCTCGACGACTTCCTCAAAAACATCAAAGACGAATCCAGCAATCAAATGCGCGACGCCTATTCAACTATGAAAAGCATAGTAACCGACAACACGCATATCCCTGAGTTCGTGAAAGTCAACCAGTTGCGCCTGTCTCTGCTGCATTTCCAGCAAAAGAGACTGGAAAAGGACCTGCGAAGGGGAGTTGTGGACAAGTACCAGTTTTCCATGCTGAGTCAGTTTGTGAGGGAGAAAATAGGTGCTGAGGAGAGGAAAATCGGATTTGTGTTTACTGCGAAAAGGGCGTTGGCTAGGATTTTCCCGGATATAGAGGAAAAGGTGCTGGAGAAAGTTAGCATTTTTGCGAAAATCAGGACTTTTGCGGTGAATGAAGAAATACAGAGCTGTGAGCAAGAAGTGGCGATTGTCCTGTCTGGAGGAGTGAAAAACACGTCTGGTTATGACCTGATTACCCATGAAGTTATGAATATTAGGTTTATTTGGGTTCAGCACATCGACATCTCTGAAGAAGGCCCTTTCGTCGCTTTTAAGGCCACTACTCTGCTTTTCATCAATATTAACGCCGCACTCAATTTTCAAGAACTGATAAATCCCCTGCTCAAACTGCACGTCGCCCGTATAATTCGCAAAAACAGCCCCCAACTGTGTCAATTCCGCCGCAAAAGTGACAGAAACGCACTGATAAACAACTCCGAATTGAAGGTTTTCGAGGGAAACGTGGAAATATGGGTAGACGTAGATATGCTTTTCGTATCAGGAAGACTCGAAAGTGACCGTCAATTTCCCTTCTTTCTGGAGAAAACAGAGGACTTGAGGCTGAAAACGACAGGGCCGACGCTGATTTTAGCTTTCAAGGAACGTCGGAAAGAGCTGGATTCGTTACGACATAGGGCCCAAACCTCCCGTCTGTAGGCTAGGATTTAGATTTTCCTTTTATAGTGCTGGAGAGTTGCTTTACGAGGGATTTTAGACGATTAGGCGGATATAGTAAATGTTGCGGTTTTAGGGCCAAATTAGTACTAGGAAGAGAGAGGAGATGTCGAAATCGGACTTTCACACTGCACCAATTCGACCATTCGCGAATATTCGTTCAGTGCAACTCTCCTAGGCAATGAATAATAGAGACAAGTAGGCCGGTCAAATGCAGTTTGCAGGGCAATTGGGTCTTATTTGGATGAAATGGCACTCTAGCATAGGGCTATACTAACGCGCTCCGCCATTATGAGGACCCCTGTTCGACTCAAAATCCCGCCTTCCTGTGTGCAGCTCCCCGACACTTCCACACGAGTGATTTTGCCTCGGAAACGGCGTGCCTCCTGCCGCTCCAAGTCCCCCCTCCCCTCCAAGTCTCAAGCCGCCCACACCCAAAGCCTCGCCTCCGAAGCGGTATCCGACACCCCCAGCAAGCGGAGATCTACAGCCCAAGACGAAGCCGCAAAGCTGCTTCTAATCGACAAAATCCTACACGAAACTTCACGCAAAGCGAAGGACTTTAGGAAAGAAGTGAAGCGAGTGAAGGCTAGACCTGACCCGCCCTGTATCAAATACGTGAGTCGGAGAGAGGTGACTTTTCTGAGTGTTCCCACTGCTATTAACCTCTGCAAGGCGCTCAATCCCGCTATGCCCAGTCCTGCGAAGCCAGCGAAAGTCTGCAAGTGTGGGGAAATCGGCAGATACAGAGAGCCGAAGACGGGAGTGCTGTTCTGCAGTGTGCCCTGCTACAAGCTGCTACTCCTAGCCAGTAACACAGTACAGCCTTGTTAGGGAGACGCCTTTGATAGGTTGCGTCGGATGCGGATAGGGTGTTTGGACTGTTGCGGCTCTCTGAAGCCGATAGCGGTTCTGCCCATTTCCAGAAGCCAGTCGTGCCTCAGTCCTTCCTCTGGCGTCATTCTAGTCTTTGGGTCCCAGTCCAAACACCTCTCCACGAACTGCACAAAGCTGCCATCCTTCGACCCAACCAGTCTGTCCAGCCTCTTCGACCCTGGCAAGTGCACTTCTCCCTTCGAATTCGCCACCAACTTCGGTGTCCCGTCCTGCTCAAAGAAGTGTTCCCAGCGCCCACTGTTCTTCTGCATGTGTTTGGGCGGCAGGCCCAGCGTTTCCAGCATGTACTGCAACTGCTCCATCTCACTTTCGCCGGGAAATAGGGGATATCCCCGGTACAGTTCCGCTAAAATGCAGCCTAAAGACCACATATCGATCGCAAATGTATATGGAATTCCGAGGATTATTTCCGGAGCTCGGTAAAATCGGCTTTGGATGTAGGTGTAAATTCGACTGTTTTGGAAGCAGGAAGAGCCGAAATCGATAAGTTTTATAGCGGATTTGTTGGGAGTGGCCAAAAGGATGTTTTCAGGCTTGAGGTCGCAGTGAATTATGCCGTTTCTCTGGGAGTACAGCAAAGCCACTAGGAGTTGCACTGCAAATCTCCTGATCAGTGTCGGCGAAAAGCCATTGTACCCGTTAACCTTCAGCAATTCATACAAATTCATACTAAGCAGCTCGAACGCTAAGCAAATGTGACTGCGGAAGAGGAAAGACGACCTCATTCTCACTATCCCCATTTCATCCCCCGGGTCTCCATTGCGTAGCACCTCCAAAGCCTTGATTTCCACCCTTCCCTGTTGGTGGAATTTCCGCTTGTTTCTGATGATTTTGACTGCTAACTGTTCCTTTTCCTTGTGGTCGAAGCAGCGAATTACCACTCCAAAGGAGCCCTTTCCCAGTATATCCACTACTTCATACCGATAGGCCAAGTGGTCACTGAGGACAATGTGGTAGTCAGCCCTATCGTCGTCGTAGCCGTAGTTAGGCAGGGAAGGCAGGGTCGTGACCTTCTTAGCGCCTTTCCCGAAGTAGTAAATCTGCTTGTACTCCAATATCTCCCCTTGCTCATACATCGACAGCTCCTTCCCAAACCGCTTCAAAGCTTGTCCCGCAGTCAGCGGAAATTCCACTTCGCCCACTGATCCGAATGCTGGGAAAGCGAAGGCCTGAGTGCCCGGCCGAGACGGCGACTGCAGAAGACTGTGGGAACTGGGCGACTTGGACACTTCGCTTTGGTTCAAACTGGTGCTTGCACTTGCAGTCATTTGCGGCTTCCGCGACTTGCTGGTGGGCGAGTTGAGTGCGGAGGAGTAGCCCTGGTCTAGCAGTGTTGTGTGGGAGAGGGAAGGCTGTTGCTGCAGGAGTTTGAAGGAAGGCTGGGGCTTGGGACTGAGTTTCATGGCTCTGGAGGACTTGGTGAGGTGGGAGCGGAGGACTAGGCGTTTGGCTCGGGGAGTGGGCAGGTAGGCCTTGTCGAGGGCTTGGAGACGCTTGGCTTTGGCCTTAGTGAAGTCCATGATGATTTGGTACTACCAGCTGTATCACCAGTTGTTCTGGGTCTTTGTGAAACCTGTTCTAGGGAATATTGCACGTTTTACTTACTGCTACTGAGGCTAAAAGGTCTC
>Ga0247837_1005232_pt1 | contig 19760 bp, 16 predicted proteins | sample LaCtaG_2_FD_187115 | JGI IMG/M metagenome (GOLD analysis project Ga0247837, IMG submission 187115) | Freshwater microbial communities from meromictic Lake La Cruz, Castile-La Mancha, Spain - LaCruzMarch2015_14.5m | ecosystem: Environmental > Aquatic > Freshwater > Lake | place: Spain: Castile-La...
AGGAATGCGATGCCCCCACCATAATTGTCTGCTAATGCACCAGTCTTCAATATTTTCCATCCATTGAAAATAGGTTTTAGACCAATTTTCAGGAACAAAACGAATCTCACCTTTTTTGACAGCTTCAATAGCAGGTTCTGCTAATGGCTTAGTTTTAACATACCATTGCTCAGTTAAAAGGGGTTCAATAATTTCATTAGATTTTTCGCCACGAGGAATTTTTAACTTATGAGGTTCTTTTTTTACTAATAGATTTTCATCAGTTAAATCTTTAATTATAAGATCGCGAGCGATAAATCTATCAATCCCTTGATATTTTATCGGGGCATTTTTGTTAATGATCCCTTTTTTATTAAGTATATTTATTTGTGGTAAGTCATGACGTTTACCAACTTCATAATCATTAAAATCATGAGCTGGTGTGATTTTTACACAACCACTACCAAAATCTTGCTGTACATATAGATCGGCAATTATAGGTATTGTTCTATCAGTTAGTGGTAATTTAATTTGCTTGCCAATTAAATGCTTATAACGTTGATCATCAGGGTGAACAGCAACAGCGGTATCCCCAAGCATAGTTTCTGGTCGTGTGGTGGCCACTACTAAAAATTCATCTGAATCAACAATTGGGTAGCGAATATGCCATAGAAACCCATCTTCTTCTTCAGAGATTACTTCAAGATCAGAAATTGCAGTGCCTAATTTAGGATCCCAGTTAACAAGCCTTGTACCACGATAGATTAGGCCTTCATCAAATAATTGGACAAATACTTTTTGTACAGCTGCAGACAACCCATCATCCATAGTAAAGCGTTCTCGTGACCAGTCAGCTGAAGATCCAATGCGGCGCATTTGTTTTGTAATTTCATTGCCTGATTCTTCTTTCCAATCCCAAACTTTTTTTACAAAATCTTCACGCGAAAAATCTTTACGAGACGATCCCGCACGCTCAAGTTGCGCTTCTACTACTAACTGGGTAGAAATACCAGCATGATCAGTACCTGGTTGCCAAAGGGTTTTATCGCCTTTCATACGATGATAACGAATCATGGTATCAATAAGAGTATGCTGAAACCCATGCCCCATATGTAAACTGCCAGTAACATTAGGCGGTGGGAGCATAATACAATAAGGGGCACCTACGCCACTCGGCTCAAAATAGCCATTACTTTCCCATGTTTCATAACATGATTGTTCAATATCTTTAGGGGAGTATGTTTTTTCCACGGGTTAACCTAAATACGAATGAAAGCTGAGGATTTTAGCATATTCATTTGGACAACAAAAATTTAAAATTACTTAATTCTCTATTACGGATAAAAAACCACATTAAATGTAGCCTGGATGAAGCTAAGCGTAATCAGGGTTTAAGGTGCAAAATCCTTTCCCGGATTTCGCTTAGCTTCATACAGGGTAAAAAAGTCTCTCGCTCGTAAAGACGTAACTAATTAGCTTATGCAAGTGCCATTTGGACAAGGACCTAAATATATTTTAATTTTTATAAATCATGCCTATGATCTTTCGCAATATATGTATACATAGTTGGAACTATTAATAGAGTAAAGCAAGTGCCAATTAAAAGTCCCATGGATATAACTAAGCCAATATCATAGCGGCTAACAGCTCCTGCACCACTTGCGATTAATAATGGTACTACACCAAATACCATGGCAGCTGTAGTCATTAAAATTGGTCTAAGCCTTATTGCTGCGGCTTCCTCAACTGCTTCTCTTTTATTTAAATTCTTTTCACGTTGTAATTGGTTGGCAAAGCTTACAATTAAAATTCCATGTTTTGATATAAGACCAATTAAGGTAATTAAGCCAACTTGCGTGTAAATATTTATGCTAGCTAATCCTAAATTTAAAGGAATTAACGCCCCACAAATAGACATTGGCACAGATATAAGAATAATTAAAGGATCACGAAAGCTTTCATATTGTGCTGCGAGCACTAAAAAGATAACTAATATTGCTAAAAAGAAGGCGACAACAAGGGCGTTACCTTCTTGTATAAATTGTCGTGATTGACCACCATAATCATAAGAAAATCCTTTAGGCAGAACATTACTCGCTTCTTTTTCTAAAAATGAAATTGCTTGGCCTAACGTCACTCCTGGCATCATAACCCCTTGAATAGTAGCGGAATTAAGTTGTTGAAAGTGTGATATAGCATTAGGAACAACTTTTTGTACTGGTTCTACTACAGTTGAAAGCGGAACCATGCTTTCAGAAGCTGTACGCACATAGATTTGGCCTAATTGTGAAGGGTTAACACGAAATCTTCTATCCAATTGTGGTATTACTTTATAACTCCTGCCTTCGAGGTTAAAAAAGTTTACATAACCACCTGATAAAGAGCTAGTTAAACTGCTACCGATATCTTGCATATTAAGCCCAAGATCGGATGCCTTAGAGCGATTAATTTCTAAGGTAATTTCAGGTTGATTAAATTTAAGACTATTATCAATATAAATAAATAAACCGCTGTTTCGGGCTTTATCAGTTAATTTATTCGATATATCAAGTAAGCTCTGGAAATCATTTGTAGTTTGAATAACAAATTGAACTGGTGTACCCCCGCCTCCGCCTGGAAGTGGTGGTGGAATTAAACTAAACATTTTAAGGCCTGATATTTGGTCTAATTTATTTTGTAAGGGTTGTTTCATTGAAAATTGATTTTCTTCGCGCTTATCCCAGGGCTTTAGCACTAATCCTGATATAGGTTGTTTGGAATTTATTGTGAAAAAATGGGCCGCTGCTGGAAAGCTTCGGTAAATTTTATCTAGAGATTTAGTATAAGCCTCGATGTAATTGATAGTCGCTGATTGAGGAGCTGAACCTACTACAAAAAAGAACCCTTGGTCTTCTTCAGGGGCGGTTTCTTTAGCAGTATGGTTGTATAAATAAGGTAGCATTAACAACACAACAGCTGCAAATACTAACATTACCCCACGGGTGTCTAAAACAGAATGTAATAAAGTTTTATATCGTGCTTTTAATTTATTAAATATATCGTCTAGAAATTTAACGAAGCTCAAACTACTGAGATCATGTGAAAGAATTTTAGAGCACATCATTGGTGAAAGTGTAAGTGCAATAATTCCTGAGATAATTACAGCAGAAGCGAGGGTAAAAGCAAACTCTTTAAATAATACCCCAGTTAAACCATTCATAAAGCCAATAGGTGCATAAACTGCCGCTAAAGTAATAGTCATAGCTATAATGGGAGTTGCAATTTCACGAGCGCCATTGATTGCCGCATCAAATGGCGTTTGTCCTTCTTCGATATGACGATGGATGTTTTCAACAACTACAATCGCATCGTCTACAACTAAGCCAATTGCTAATACAAAAGCTAGTAAAGTTAGTAAATTAATTGAGTAACCTAAAAAAAGCATAAAGGTGCATACACCGATTAATGATAGAGGAATGGTTACAATTGGTATAGAAACTGCTCTTAATGAACCTAAAAATAGAAAAATAACTACAATTACAATTATTGCAGCTTCGATAATTGTACTAATTACTTCTTTAATAGAAGCTCTAATAAAATCAGTCGCATCATAAACAATAGTTCCTGTTAATGAAGGCGGAAATTGTTTTTGAATCGCGGGGAAAGATTTACGTACATCATTAATAACTGTCAAAGGATTGGCGGTAGGGGTAGGCATTATGCCAATAAAAACCGCTTTTTTACTATCAAAGGTAACGCTAGTATCATAATCTTGTGACCCTAGTTTTACCTCACTTATATCTTTGAGTCTAATTATAGAATTTTTATTAGAGCGTACAATTAAATTACTAAATCCTTCAACGTTATTAAGATCAGTCTTTGCAGTAATATTAAGTGCTACATATTCGCCTTTAGTACTGCCCGCAGCCGTTAAAAAATTGTTACTAGCTAAAACTGTAAAAACTTCAGCAGGTGAGACTTGTAATGCTGCCATTTTAATTGGATTAAGAAATATCCGCATGGAGTAGGTGGCACCACCTAAAATTTCAGCTTGAGCTACACCATCTATTGTTTGTAATTGCGGTTGTACTACACGTAACGCATAATCAGTAATTTGCTGTGCGTTCATGTCATTAGAATCAAGACTTATATATAGTAAGTCAGTTGAAGTATCGGATTTTTTTATAATAACCGGTTGTTGAGATTCTGGTGGAAGTTGGTTTAAAGTTTGTTGAACTTTAGACATAACATCTGTAAATGCTACTTGTGGGTCAAAATTCAGTTTTATATTTAAAGTTATGGTACTAACACCTTGAGTGCTTGATGACGTCATATAATCAATGCCTTCAGCAGAGGCGACAGCCGATTCTAATGGGGTTGTTATAAATCCTGCTATTAATTTAGCATCAGCTCCAGGATATGCTGTCATCACGGTAATTACCGTGTTATTCATGTTCGGGAATTGACGAATTTGGATGTTTAAAACTGATTTTAGGCCAAATAATAGGATAAGTAGACTAACTACTGTAGAAAGTACTGGGCGTTTGATGAAGATATCTGTAAAGTTCATTTTAACCTTGTAAAAAGTTTAGTATAAATTCGTAACGCTGAACGTAGCCTTGATGGAGCGAAGCGTAATCAAGGTTTACGATGTGCAATATAAGTAAAACCCTTGATTAAGCTTCGCTCCATCAAGGCTACGAGTACGAAAATCAATCTATTAATTGTTCAAGATCCACTTTATCATTTAATTTAACATCATTGTTAATTGCTACAGCCGTGCCATCTTGTAATTTAAATTCACCGGAACTAACAACTTGCTGGCCTTCTTTAATACCTTTAGTAATTACCGTGAAATTCCCTTCTGCATCAGCAGTATTAACGAAAACTCTTTTCACCACTAAAACCTCTGGTTTTTCTTTATCTTTTTCAATGAGATATACAGAATTTCCATAAAGACTATATGAAATTGCAGTTGTTGGTAAAACAATTACATTAGGAATCGGTGGCTCTTCTACTTCGATTGCGGCAAACATTCCTGGGATAAAATTAAATTTATGAATTTTTTCTTTTTCGTTTAACTTACTATCACAACTAATAATAATTTTGTCGCCATTAGCTTCTTTTTTGGTTTTTATTAATGGGGAATTATAAGGCGGAGCTATAGCTTTTGCAGGGCAATTAGCTAGAGTTGCTTGGACTTTAATATTATGAGTTTTTTCATCGACTTTTGAGTTGATCGCTGATATTTTTCCTTTAAATAATAAATTTTTATTTTGTTCCACAGAAAACAAGATATTTTGGCCGATATGTAAATGTCTAAATAATTGCTCTGGTAGATAGAAATTTAAATAGATTGGATCCATTGATTCTAAAGCCGCTATCGCTGTTTGTCCTGGAGTTATATATTGGCCAAGATCAACTAAACGAATTCCTAATTGTCCTGAAAAGGGCGCAGTTATATGTTTTTGTCTAATTAAAGCTGTAGTTTTCTCAACTAAGGCTTTAGCCTGTAAAAGTTTGGCTTGTGCTTCATCAACAGATGCTTTTGACGTAGCGCCTTTTTTAAATAAATCTGTTTGTCTATTATGGTTGAGTTCTTGTAAAGCAAGATCTGATTGATTAGATTTAAGTGTGGCCTCATCTACGCTATCATCAATGTCAATTAAAGGTTTATTAGCCTCTACATATTGCCCTGAGTCAAAATGAATTGCTACTACATTGCCAGAAGCTTGCGAGTTAACATCAACGCCGTTTACCGCCACAAAATTACCTACTGCATTAATATGTGGTTCCCAATTTATCTTACGAGCCGTGACTGAAGAAACTGTTATTGCAGGTGGAGTAAAATTGGCAAAAAAACGATGCATCATAAAACTTTTAAAAAGATTAAATAATATAATCCCTCCAAAAATGACGCTTAAGGCAATTAACATTTTTTTCATTCTTTTTGTCATGGTAATTCCTTTGTTTTTAAGAGCGATATTAACATAAGAATTTGATAGATACTAAGGAGATAATATGAAAATAATAGCCTAAGCACGATAATGTTTTCTTTATGCCTTGTTAGAAGTGGGGTGGGAGCCGGTCGCCCTGCATCTTACATGCCGATTAAAATTACCCCTTGCTTATAAAATGAATGCTTTGATACAATGCCGACTCCACTAAACTAAGGGGTTAATATGAAACTAAGAAATTTTATTTTAGGTTTATTTGTATGTTTGTCATCTTCAGTATTTGCTGCTAATCAACATTTTCACCCACAAGCAACAGCTAATAATGCTAACTCAACTCAACAAAAACTTAAATCTCCTGGGTTTTGCGAAATTGAAATTGTAAACAATAGCTTCTCTAACGCAATTGTATATGGCGTATTTGATGACGGCGTACCTTTACAACCATTTACTATTTATAGCTTTGGTCCGCGACAATATATTGATTTATTTTATAATGGATATTGTCATTCAGGCATGAATATCTATATAGACAGCGCTAGCGGTTATAATATTTATGCATCTTACACCCCAGTTTATTATACTATTAACATCTATCCGTTTTTAAAAGACCAATTAAAAGCAGAAGCTCACGCTAAATAATTGGGTTTTAGTTTTTTTAAAATCCTCGCTATAGCGGGGATTTTTTTTGGCCATGAATGTGTTAATCTTATCAGGTTTAAAAGCAACGGAGGCTCTAATGTTAAATCTATTTAAATTAATCGCGATTTCTTTTCTGGCATTTTGTATAATGTCTTGTTCAACCCCACCTAAAAGCGAGAGCCTTGGTGAGTATATTGATAGCTCAACCTTAACTGCTAGAGTAAAGGCTAATTTAATCGATTCTTTGGGAACTGATAGTTTTGCGATAAAAATTAATACCTATAAAGATTTTATTCAATTATCTGGTTTTGTCCGAAATAAGACTATTAAAAATAGGGCTTATGATATTGCTTTAAGTACACCTGGAGCGGTAAAAGTTCGTAACGATTTGATTATTAAATAAGGACCAATATGTTTGATGAAAGTTATACAATTAAGGGTTTTGATGATGAATTGCTCAAAGCAATCGATGATGAAGCTCGTCGTCAAGAAGATCATATTGAGTTGATTGCTTCAGAAAATTATGTCAGTCCACGTGTTTTAGAAGCTCAAGGTTCGGTTTTAACTAATAAATATGCTGAAGGTTATCCAGGTAAACGTTATTACGGCGGGTGTGAGTATGTTGATATTGCTGAAAATTTAGCTATCGAACGTGCTAAAAAATTATTTTCTGCAGCTTATGCTAATGTCCAGCCGCATTCAGGCTCCCAAGCTAATTCTGCTGCTATGATGGCATTGATTGAATCTGGGGACGTGGTGCTTGGAATGTCTTTATCTCATGGCGGGCATTTAACGCACGGATGTCATGTTAATTTTTCTGGAAAGTTATATCAGTGCATCCAATATGGCATTGATGAAAAAACAGGTTTAATTGATTATGATGAGGTAGAGTCTTTAGCAATTACTCATCGACCAAAACTTATTATTGCGGGTTTTTCTGCCTATTCACAATTTGTAGATTGGGCAAGATTTCGTGCTATTGCTGATATGGTTGGCGCCTATTTAATGGCTGACATGGCTCATGTTGCGGGATTAGTCGCTGTTGGCTTATATCCTTCACCTGTTCCATATGCTGATGTGGTTACCACTACCACGCATAAAACTTTACGTGGGCCTCGTGGCGGGTTAATTCTTGCTAAGGCTAATGAAGTTATAGAAAAAAAACTTAATTCAGCTGTTTTCCCAGGTACGCAAGGCGGGCCATTGATGCATGTGGTTGCTGCCAAGGCTGTCGCATTTGCTGAAGCTTTGCAACCTTCGTTTAAAGCATATCAAACTCAAGTTTTGGCTAATGCTAAAACTATGGTAAAGGCGCTACTTGATAGAGGTTTTGAAATTGTTTCGGGGGGCACTGAAAATCATCTTTTATTAGTAAATTTAATTAATAAAAATATTACTGGTAAAGATGCGGATGCCGCTTTAAGTCGAGCTAATATTACTGCAAATAAAAATACAGTACCAAAAGATCCACTTTCACCATTTATAACTAGTGGATTACGTTTAGGGACTCCTGCAGTTACTACTCGTGGATTTAAAGAGCCAGAAATCATTCTTATTAGTGGCTTTATTGCTGATATTTTATCTAATATAAATGATGAGTCAGTAATAGCGCGAGTTAAAGAAGACGTGTTAAAATTATGTAGTCAATTTCCGGTGTATAAAAATGCATTGTCCATTTTGCCATGAACAAGAGACTAAAGTAATTGACTCTCGCTTAGGGGCTGAGGGTGCTGAGGTGCGCAGACGGCGTGAATGCCTGATATGCCATGAGCGCTTTACTACCTTTGAAAAAGCAGAATTAATTATGCCATTGATTATTAAGCGTGATGGTAGGCGAGAGGCATTTAACATTGAAAATTTACGTGCAGGCATGTTACGAGCTCTTGAAAAACGGCCGGTTAGTGTTGACTCTGTAGATGATGCGATAGCAGCTATTTTACAAAAAATTAGAAGTGGTGGTGAACGAGAAGTTGAAGCAAGGCAAATAGGTGAGTTGGTTATGGAACAACTTTATCGTCTAGATCATGTAGCATATGTGCGTTTTGCATCTGTTTACAAAAGGTTTAAGGATATAAGCGAATTTAGACAAACAATTGATGAAATGAAAAGTTAGTCTGACCAAGAGGTATTTGTGGAAAAGAAATATATTAAAGGTAAAAGAAAAGCAAGAAGGTTGGTTTTACAAGCATTATATCAATGGTTAATGTCAGGGAGTGATTTAGTTGAAATAGAAGCGCAATTTCGTGCATCTAATAATATGGAAAAAGTAGACGTTGATTATTTTTGTCGCTTATTGCATGAGATCCCTTCTCAGTTGCGGGTCATTGAAGATTCCTTAACTCCATTTTTAGATAGGCCAATTAACGGCTTAAATCCAATAGAGTTAACAACGCTTCGCATTGGTGCTTTTGAACTTTTAAATTGCCCTGAGATGCCATATCGTGTGGTTCTAGATGAATCCATTTCCCTTACAAAAGAATTTGGCTCTCAAGATGGTCATAAGTTTGTAAATGGAGTATTAAATAATTTAGCAAAGAAAGTACGAGTCATTGAAATTAATGGATGAGTTTGGATTAATTGATAAATATTTTAAATCTAGCTCACTTCAAAGAAATGATGTAATTATTGGTATCGGTGATGATGCTGCTTGTCTAGCTATACCGAGTGGCATGCAATTATTAGTTAGTACTGATACTTTAGTTGCAGAAGTTCATTTTTTAAATTCCTGGTCGCCTTATGATATTGCTAAACGCGCCGTTATGGTCAATGTTAGTGATATTGCTGCCATGGGTGGCCTTCCCGCTTGGGTAAGTTTGGCCTTAACCATGCCAGATTTTGATGAAGTTTGGCTGCAGCAATTTTCTAAGGGTTTAGATGATGCATTACGTGAGTTTAATATTGCTTTAATTGGAGGCGATACTACTCGTGGGCCACTTAGTATTACTTTGACTATTCATGGCTTTGTGCCAGCAGGTAAAGCGGTTCTTAGATCTGGCGCTAAAGTTTACGATAAAATTTATGTTAGTGGCGAGTTGGGTGCTGCAGGTCTTGCGGTTTCTTTTTTAAAGCGCGATGATATTGATAGTTTAGATAGAAAAGTTGTTGAAAAAAAATTAATTAACCCAAAACCTCGAACTGATTTAATAGAAATCATCCAAAATTATGCAACATCTGCAATTGATATATCTGATGGCTTAAGTGCTGACTTAAATCATATCTGCGATTTATCTAATGTAGGTGCGAGTTTAATTGCAAACAATATCCCGATACATCCTTTAGTTAAAAAACATTTTGATACATTGGCACTTGATTTTGTTTTATCGTCCGGTGATGATTATGAATTATGTTTTACAGTTTCACCAAAAAATGAATCAGCATTTTTAGCAAGTCTTGCAAAAAATAAAATGACTTGTTATTTAATTGGAACAATTGAAAATACAAAGGGGTTGCGTGCAATTGACGCAAATGGTGAGGTGAAAGAGATTAAACCTCATGGATATAGCCATTTCTAAGGGAAGAAAATTGGATAAGGTCAAATTAGCTAAAAAAGTGTGGCAAAACCCTATTTATTTTATAGCTTTTGGTTTTGGATCAGGCTTAATGCCAATAGCTCCTGGAACATGGGGGACTCTTGCCGCTATTCCTATATATTTATTGATTGCTAATTCATCGTGGTGGCTTTATTTGCTTTTAACACTTGCCGCATTTATTTTTGGTGTTTATGTATGTGATAAAGTGTCAACTGAAATGAAAGTTCATGATTATTCCGGCATTGTATGGGATGAGGTGGTGGGCTATATGTTGACGATGTTTTTAGTGCCTCTAAATTTAGCGTGGATGATCATAGGTTTTTTATTATTTCGTTTATTTGATATTTGGAAACCACAGCCTATTGGTTTTGTTGATAAGCATGTAAAAGGTGGCTTAGGTATTATGTTAGATGATGTTTTAGCGGCAATCCCTGCTTGGGCAATATTACAATTATTAATTATAGGATTTAAAGCTATATGAACACAAATCATAAAGAACTGATTTCAATGGGATTAACTATATCCATTGTAGCATTATCACTTTTTATAATTCATCGTTTTATTCCTTCCTTAGTATGGGCATCTATAATAGTTATTGCTACTTACCCTTTATATATTCGTTGGCGGCGTTTTTTTGGTTCTCAAAAGAATTTGTCCTCGTTTATATTTACTTCAATTATCGCGTTATTACTTATTATTCCTGTAAGTTGGCTAATTTCAGTATTAATTAATGAGCTTCAAATTTTTATTAATTATTTACAAATAATGAATAGAGATGGCGGTAAAGCGCCTCAATTTTTTAATAATATTCCAGTTTTTGGTGATGAAGCAATAGCATATTGGAATCAAAATTTCGGAGAGCCAGGTAGCCTTAAGAGCGTTCTATCTAATATTCATTTACAGTTAACCCCTACGAGTTATTACATAAAGCAAGTAGGTCTTAATGTGGCGCATCGTTCTGTGCAATTAGGTTTTACGATTTTAAGTTTGTTCTTTTTATATCGTGATGGGGATAACTTGTTTTTTCAAATTAATCGAATAGGTGAGCGCTGTCTTGGTGAACGTTGGTTTAGGTACGCTGCAGGCCTGCCATCTGCTCTTCGCGCAACTGTAAATGGTACTATCGTTGTAGGAATAGGCGTGGGTATTTTAATGGGTGCTTGTTATGCTCTAGTTGGCTTCCCAGGACCTACTTTAATGGGCTTTATTACAGCCTTAGCTGCGATGATTCCATTTGTGGTTCCGATAATTTTTATCTTTGTAGCCCTTATTTTACTTTTTTCAGGCAGCATGATTTCAGCAATTATTGTTATAGCTTGGGGAACCTTAGTTATGTTTGTGGCTGATCATTTTATAAAGCCTGTACTAATAGGTGGTGCAATCCAATTGCCTTTTCTTGCGGTATTATTCGGTATTTTAGGTGGTGTTGAAACTTTAGGATTATTAGGTTTATTTGTAGGGCCTGTGATTATGGTTTTATTTATAACCTTATGGGAAGAATCTCAGGGAAGGGATTAATCCTGTTTGATGGCAACTTCTATTTTAATGAGCCTTACCTACAGAGAAGATTTATTTTTTACCTCTTGAAATTATAATTTATGCACCAATATTAGGAATTATAAGTTTCAGGAGTTTTATATGAATAAAAATTGGCCGACAAAAGATAAAGACATGCAAATAGCAAGGCTAATTATGGAAGAGTATGCTATGAGGCAAGAATGCGAGTCTTTAGGGTTATTAGAGGTGGTTGTAAATCAAGAAGAAAAGAGCATGAATTTTCGTATGGCGTCATGGGTTCTTACTATAGCGCAACAATTTAATTCTATGTATGGCACATTTAAAGGTGATTTTATTACTCGCCAAGTTATATCTAAATGGATGACTGAAGGGCAGGTTATACATTAGTAGTATGGTGGGCGCAAAAGTTAATTTTATCTTGGCAAGTGAGCAAAATTCTGATCCGCGACCGTATTCCGAGCCACGACCGTATTCTGAGCCACGACCGTTAGGGAGTGGAGATTATAGGTAATCCACTCCCTAACGGTCGTGGCTCGGATTTAACCGTATTTCATCAGACAATAATAAGGCTATTTATCTACCCATCGCACCGTTAAGCCCAATATTTAGGGACGTTGGCTACGAGCTAAAATAGTTGCTTCTACAAATTCATCAATTTGAGCTTTTAGTTCAACATCATGAACCAAATCTTCAACATGTAATGGCGCGCGAGTGCAAGGATGTGTTTGACTTTCTCTAAGCCATCTTTTGATTACATGTAATTCAAATTTTTGTTGCGGGCAATCTCGTGCATAAACTGGATATGTCATGATTGCATTACTTATAGCGCAAAGAAAATCTTTATTTATGGTTAAATCAGGAAACCTTTCTAATTTTGTAGCGTTCATTTCAATATCTTGTAGTGTTAATTCATTAGGCTCAGGTTGGTATTGTCTGCCAGTTTCTTCCCACCATCTTGCAGTATATTCACGCCATTGATAATCAGGATTACGATATTGTCTAAAAAAAGTTTGAATATTCCGGGGAATAATCATATTTTGCAATTGATATACTTGAGGTGTTAAAAGTCCTACTATTTCATCTAGATTAATTCTTGGTAAATTAAAATCAGTTTGAATATTTAGCCTTACTTCATGCAATTGTTCAAAATGTAATGGTTGAATATTTATTGGTTGAAAATGTATTTCTCCTAGCGAGCTAAAATCAGGAACTATTAATTGACGGAGATTTCTTTGTTGATTGGAAAAATTCCTAAGACATGTAAAAAACCAACGTTGCAAAAACCATGTATTATTAAAAGTTGAGTATATTGGTGATGTATCTTGTGATGGATCTCGCATATGATTTTGAATAGCTATTTTTAATTCTTTTGGAAAAAACCATTTTTGCCAAAACCATAAGGAGTTATAACCTGTAACTAAGTTATTTATTGGATCTATATTCAAATGATTAGCTGGCATATTAATTGACTCCACATGTTATAAATAATGCTAATTTTACTTATCAATCAGTGTATCTTTTTATGTCACTAATGGCAATTAATTGGCTTTAATTGTATTTGTTTGTGATATGACATCCACTTTTTGTATAACAAGTGAATTTTTATCTATCCTATGTCATTATGGATTAGTGATAACCATATTTTATGAATAATGACAAAAAAGACTAGAATAATCCCCGAAATATTATTGCCGAAAGATGTACTATTTGCTAAAAGACTTTCAACTTTATCTCATCCTTTAGCAGATACAGTTCGAAAGCTTTTATATATAAGTGATTATGCTGCAAGACGTATTGATAATTTAGAGTCTTTGTTAAGGGAAGATTGTTGTCAATTGTTACTTACTCGAGAAGATTATTTTAGTCTAATTGAAATGATTAATCTTGATGACTCACCACAAATATTTGCCAAAAATTTACGATGTTTTAGACATAAGCATTTGCTTAGACTCTTGTTACGTGAAATGGCAGGTCTTGCTAATACTGAAGAGACAATGCTTTCATGGTCTCATTGTGCTGATGCTTTAATTCTTCATGCACTTCAATTTTCTTGTGATAAATTAGCAAAACAATGTGATAAATCTATAAATCCTACAAAACTTTATGTAATTGCCATGGGTAAATTAGGTGGATTAGAGCTTAATTTTTCTTCTGATATAGATTTAATTTTTGCTTATAACGATGAGGGCTTGGATTTATCAATCTCTAACGAGCAATACTATATTAAAGTAGTGCAAGATTTTGTTCAGCTTTTACAATCTATAACTGAAGATGGTTTTGTATTTAGAGTAGATTTACGTTTACGGCCTAATGGCGATAGTGGCCCTTTAGTATGTTCTTTAACAGCCATGGAGACATATTACCAAGAGCAAGGTCGGGAGTGGGAACGCTATGCCATGGTTAAGGCACGGCCAATTAATATAGATAATATTAAAGAACCATGGTTTAAGGCATTAATAACGCCATTTGTTTATCGTCGTTATGTTGATTTTTCTGTCCTTGAATCATTACGCAGCATGAAAGCAATGATTGAACAAGAAATTAAATCAAACCCCATGCTTGATGATATTAAAAGAGGGAGGGGCGGGATTCGTGAAGTTGAATTTATTATTCAAAGCTTTCAATTAGTTCGAGGCGGAAGGATTTATATGCTTCAGCAGCAATCAGCAATGGCTGCATTAGCAGCATTAAAAAAAGAGGGGTTGCTGAAACATACAGCTGTAATTAAGCAGGGATATTTATTTTTAAGAAAATTAGAAAATGCGATTCAAATGCAAAATGATCAACAAAAGCATTTATTACCTAGTGATTTTATTAAAAAAATCCAGTTGGTAACAGCTTTAGACTATGATAATTGGGAAGATTTAGTAGCAACTCTACATCAATATCAACGGATTATTCACCGCCTATTTAATAGATTATTAGCTAAAACCGATGTTTATCAAGATGAAAAACGTCTTTTTGCTAATCAATTATCAAGTTTATGGCAGGGAAATATTGAAACTAAAATGGCTATAAATTTTTTAGCTAGTCTTAAATTTAAAAATCCGGAACTTTGTTATGAAATGATAAATGTTTTTCATAATTCACCTCGCTGTCGGCGTTTGAGTCAAGCCTCTCGTATGCGTCTTGAAAGATTTATGGTGGTATTATTAGATCTTTTAAAAGCTATACCAAATAACGATATAGTTCTCGCTGAAATTATACGTTTACTTGAAAATATTGTATCGAGAAGTGCTTATTTAGCCTTGCTTACGGAAAATCCTGTTGTTATAGAAGAGCTACTGTATTTATTTTCTAATAGTCCATTTATTAGAAAATTATTAGTTAATCATCCATTTCTGCTTGAGCTACTTATTGATCCAAATCGTGATTTTAAGCCTTTAACTAAAATTGAATTAACCAAATTATTAGATCAAAAATTAGCTCTTTGTGAAGATGAGGAAATAATCGACGATCTATTGCGTCAATTTAAATTAACTTGCTGGCTACAGGCTGCACGTGCCGAAATATATAAGCAAATTAAAGCGATAAAAATTGGAAAATATTTAGCTGATGTTGCAGAAGTTATTGTGGCATATGTTTTAGAAAGAGGAATTAAGCAATTAAGTACGCACAATCCTGAACTTAATAATCTAAAAGCTAATTTTGCTATTATTGCTTATGGCAAATTAGGTAGTCGTGAATTAAATTATGATTCTGATTTAGATTTGGTTTTTTTATATTCTTTGCCTCAAGAATCAGAGGGCATAGCTACAAGACTTTCTCAAAAAATTTTACATCTATTAACTATGCGTCTCCAATCTGGAATTTTATATTCAGTGGATACCAGATTGCGCCCGTCAGGGGCGGCAGGTCTTTTAGTAAGCCATATTAATGCATTTATTAATTATCAGGAAAATAATGCTTGGACTTGGGAGCATCAAGCTTTTTTACGTGCGCGTGCATTATGCGCGAATGATGATATAAAGTTAGCTATAAATACTTTAAAGCATAATATTATGTTTAAACCGCGTGATATAAATAAATTACGCGATGAAGTAAAGGCTATGCGCTTAAAAATAGAAAAAAATATTGACGTTAATCCAATTAAGCATAATGCTGGAGGATTGTTAGATCTTGAGTTTTTAGTTCAATATCTTTTATTAGCAAATCCTAATGCTTTAATAATAGAAAATACTAAAACACTTTCACAATTACGGCTTTTACTAAAAATTAAAGTAATAAGCCAAGAACAATTTAATAAACTTAAATCAGCATATTGTTATTTTCATTTAGCTCTTCATCAACAGTTATTAAAAAATTATGTTGATGATATAAAAGAGCATTACGCTAATGTTTTGGCTATTAGTGATAAGCTATTCACCAAATAAATCATAATCATCACTATCTTTAATAGTTACATCAAGAAAATCGCCGACTTTAATCCCTTCTTTAATTGGTAAATAAACCAAACCATCAATTTCAGGCGCATCACTCATGCTGCGGGCAATAATTTCATTTTCGCTGATACTATCAACTAATACAGTTTGCTCTGTTCCAATTTTAGATTTAAGTTTATTTCGACTTATTTCTGCTTGTAATTGCATAAATCGATGATATCTCTCTTCTTTTAGATCCTCAGGAATTGGATTTAATAATTCATTAGCTTTAGCACCTTTTACCGGCGAATACTTAAAGCAGCCAACGCGGTCAAGTTGGGCTTCTTCTAAAAAGTCTAAGAGCTCATCAAATTCTGCATCGGTTTCACCAGGGAATCCTACGATAAATGTTGAACGTAAAGTAATATCAGGGCAAATAGAACGCCAAGAAGCAATGCGATTCAAGGTGTTTTCAGAGCTTGCTGGGCGTTTCATGGCTTTTAAAACGCGAGAGCTTGCATGTTGTAATGGTATGTCTAAGTAAGGCAGAATAAGCTTATCACGCATTAATGGAATAATTTCATCAACATGCGGATAGGGGTATACATAATGTAGGCGTACCCAAATGCCTAATTTGCCTAATTGCTCACATAAATCATAAAAACGTGTACTAATAGTTTGGCCTTGCCATTCAACTTGTTGGTAGCGAGTATCAATCCCGTATGCACTTGTATCTTGAGAAATTACTAATATTTCTTTAACGCCCGCATCTTTTAATTTTTGAGCTTCAGATAAAACTTGGGCCAATGGGTAACTTTGCAATTTGCCGCGCATAGTGGGAATTATGCAAAAAGTGCATTTTTGATTACAGCCTTCAGAAATTTTTAAATAGGCAAAATGTCTTGGTGTAAGTTTAATCCCTTGTGGTGGAATGAGGGATATAAATGGATCTTTTGGGGGTGGCAAATGCTCATGAACAGCAGCAACAACTTCTTCATAAGCATGAGCACCACTAATATGTAATACATCAGGACATGCATCACGAATTATTTGTGCTTTAGCCCCTAAACAACCGGTAACAATGACGCGACCATTTTCAGCCATGGCCTCTTTGATAGTATCAAGAGATTCTTTAACCGCTGAATCAATAAATCCACAAGTATTAATTACTACAACACCCGCATCTTTAAAATTAGGTGCTAACTCATAACCTTGAGCCCGCAACTGAGTAATAATCCGCTCAGAATCTACTAACGCTTTAGGGCAACCTAAACTTACAAAACCAACCTTATGATTCATAGCACTCTATATGATAAAAAACTGGGCGAATTATACGTTTATTTTAGGGTGTTTGTCTAATTGAGATTGATAAAAACCTTGATTACGCTACGCTGCATCAAGGCTACATTTGAACTACATTTTGAACGGTAGCCTTGATGCAGCGTAGCGTAATCAAGGTTTATTCATTCTAATGCGCTTTGCAAATTCACATAAAATGTTTGATGATTTGCTTCGCCAACAAGACGTAGATTATTAAATTCATTTCCTTCTTTATCAATAAAGATAAAAGTAGGTGGAGCTACTACTTTGTATAGGTTTAGAAGTTTTTTAGATTCCGCATTATTTGCCGTAATATCAACCTTTATTGCAATAAAATTACTTAAAGCGCTACGTATTTCTGGCATTTGCAAAGTTGTGCGCTCCATTTCTATGCAAGATATACACCAGTCAGCGTAATAATCAATCATTATGGGTTTGCCTTTAGCCTTGGCAATTTCTTTTTGAAGTTCTGTGACATTTTTCACTATGATAGAGGTTTCTGAAGGTCCATATTGAATAATTTCTGATGTTGAAACTAGTGGCTGTAAAGGGTCGGAATTTCCTTTTGCACCACCAATTAGAATTAGGATGCCATAAGCTAGTAGCATTATACCTAAAGCTCGTTTAAACTTATCAAAATGATTCTCAGCCTTATTCAATGCGCCTATATAAATACCAGAAAAAATCAGCAAACTTGCCCATAAGATCATAACTACTAATGTAGGTACTACTCTTGATAATAAATAAATGGCAACAGCCAAGAGCATAATTCCAAAAAAAGCTTTTACAGCATTCATCCAAAGACCGGCCTTTGGCAATAATTTACCTGCTGAAATCCCTATAAGTAAAAGAGGAGTTCCCATGCCAAGACCTAAAAAGAATAAGGCGAGACTACCTAAAGTTACATTGCCTGATTGAGCAATATAAGTTAGTGCACCGATTAAAGGGGCAGTTACGCATGGAGATAAAATTAAAGTTGATAAACAGCCCATAATCGCTGCAGATAAATAATGCCCACTGCTTTGGCTGCGAGTAATTGAGGCTAATTTAGCCTGCCAAGATACTGGTAATTTAAGTTCATAAAAACCAAACATCGAGAAGGCGAGCATTATAAAAATGAGACAAAAAAGGCTAACAGTCACCGGTGATTGCATCGAAATCTGCAAGTTTTCACCTAATAATGCAACTACAGCACCTACTAAAGCATAGGTTAATGACATACTAAAAACATAGCTTAATGATAGTAAAAAAGCTTTTTTAGTAGATAAATCTTTGCCATGACCTACAATAATTCCAGATAAAACGGGAACCATGGGTAATACACATGGGGTAAATGATAATAATAAACCGAATCCAAAAAAACTTAAAATAATAATTGCCCAATTTTTAGAGGCAAAAAGACTCGCTAATTTATCAGTTTGGTTTGGTGTTTCAAGATTTTTTGGTGATTCTATTGCTAATTCTTCAATGTTAACATCAGTTAAAGCTAAGTTATTATCAATAGTTAATTTAATGGTTTTAGTTTGTGGTGGATAACAAAAGCCAGCATTAGAACAGCCTTGGTAGTTAACTTTAATTAAACCTTCACCTGCACTCTCACCAAGAATTGCGACAGGTAGAGTTAAATTATTGCGATAAATTAAGTAGTTATTGCCAGACTGGTTAATTTTTTTAAGTGCTTTGGGTAAAGAAACTCTTCCTAAATGAAAATTAGTGTCATCTTCTTTTTTTAAATTAATCCGATCTTTATATAAAAAGAACCCGTCTTTAATGTCCCAATCAAGAGAAAAAGAATTAGGATCAGTCAATTTTACAGAAAGCTTAAATACATCTTCAGCGGGAGGTGGATTTGCAAATCCTAATGTGGAGAATAAAAATATGATTAAAAATAGGTGGCGTTTATTCATTATAACCTTAAAAAGTTTAAACCTTGAACATATATCAGCTATTGTAGATTGATAATAACTAAAAACAAAATATTTTTTAAATTTACCCTTGAAATTAGTATTGTTAACCCCACATGCCTGTTATCAGTGTTTCTTTATTATGATGGAGAGCACTAATAAGTTCTAAAGAGTAACTTTAGAAAATTAATTAGAAGATAACTAAACCAGGAGAAAACGATAATGAAGATTCGTCCTTTACACGATCGTGTTGTTGTTCGTCGTATGGAAGAAGAGCGTACCACAGCTGGTGGTATTTTGATTCCTGACTCTGCAGCAGAAAAGCCAATGCGTGGAGAAATAATTGCAGTTGGCCTAGGTAAAACTTTAGATAACGGTGATGTACGTGCATTAGCAGTCAAAGTTGGTGACGTAGTACTTTTCGGAAAGTATTCAGGCACTGAAGTTAAAGTTGATGGTCAAGAATTAGTCGTCATGCGCGAAGACGATATCATGGGTATTGTTGAGAAGTAATTTTATCTACTAAGGAGATAACTACAATGGCTAAAGAACTACGTTTTGGCGACGATGCTC
>Ga0247837_1005240_pt1 | contig 19740 bp, 9 predicted proteins | sample LaCtaG_2_FD_187115 | JGI IMG/M metagenome (GOLD analysis project Ga0247837, IMG submission 187115) | Freshwater microbial communities from meromictic Lake La Cruz, Castile-La Mancha, Spain - LaCruzMarch2015_14.5m | ecosystem: Environmental > Aquatic > Freshwater > Lake | place: Spain: Castile-La...
CCTAGCTATGTTAATCAAGCAGTGTATCAAGCTACTCTTAATCCTAAAGCCGGATGTCCCTACTTTAAGCTATCTGCCGAGCCACTATCCTGTTTAACACGCACAAGTGAAGATGACAAGTTCAGTATAGAGATGGAACAGTCTAAATCAAGTAGGGGATTGCTGCCAAATAAGAAAAAAGTGATATAGGCAGAATGATACTAGGAACATAGGAGACTTAATGATGGGAATTCATACCCGTCCTCTGCACAGTGCAGACAGCAGTCCCCGCTCCCGCTCTCCCCACCTTTCCCAACTCTTCACCTACTCCCAAGTTCACAGAGCCTCGAGCCACACTCGCACAGGCTCTGCTATTGGACCCAGACCTGCTGTCCCTGCTTACTCCCTGTTGTATGTGCAGGGCAGACCGGTTAGTGGAGAACTGGGCAGGAGGGGCAGGGCGGATAAGGCGGTAAGGAGTGAGGTAGGTCTCGTCTGAAAGGGAAAACAGTGGGGAAGAAGACATGGGCCGGCCTATAGGACTAGGAGCAGTGCAAAGAGACATAGTTTCACTGACAAAGCGGCATTTCCAGCAATACGGCACTCCCCCGCCCTCTGGCCCTCACCTCTACTCCTTTGCTCCCTTTTCCCAGTCCTCCAAACTGACTTCTGCTACCCATATCCTCACCAGCCAACAAGTCCTTATCAAGACTGTCCCCCTCTCACTTCTCTCTGTCACTAAACTCAAAGCTCAGTTCGACCTGGAAGTCGCCAATTTACAGCGAGTTCAGCACAACTGCGTCCTCCGACTATTAGAGCTTCTTCCCTGCCAGAAAGATATGGTGCTCGTGTTTGACTGCACGCCAGGAATGACCTTAGCTCAAGTGCTGCGAAGGAGCGGGGGAGTGGAGGAAAGCGAGGGCAGGAGAGTGTTCGGAGCAGTAGCAGAGGGACTGGCGGCTCTACATGAGGCAGGAGTGGTGCACAGAGATCTCAGGCCGGAGCATATACATATAGAGGGAGGGACGGGACTCGCTAAGGTAGCGGGGCTGGGGAACTCCCAGAGGGTCAGGAGAGGGCAGGAAATAGTGGGAGTTGTGGGTGCTCCAGCCTATATGGCTCCCGAGACTCTGCTCGAGAAAGGCTTCGATGGCTACGCCGCTGACATCTGGAGCCTCGGAGTTCTCCTCTATTTCCTCCTTTCCGGCTCAGAGCCCTTCAAAGGCGCCACTCTCCTGGACCTGCAGAAAGCAGTATTAAGAGGAAAAGTGACTTGGCCTGTAGAAGTGACTGAGGAAGGGAGAAACCTGATGCAGGGGATGATGGCCATGAGGCCACAGGACAGGCTAAACATGAGGGAAGTCCTAGAGCATGCTTGGCTAAGGGGCGACTCCGAGCCGATTCACTTCTCTCAGTCCCGGGCCAGCTCTCCTGCCCTGCACATCCGTCCCTCTGTCCTGCACCTCGTGGAAAGGCTGGGCTACCCCAGGACTTACACCCTTGTCTCACTGCGCTCTCACTGCCTCACCCACGCCTCCGTCTGCTACCACCTCCTCAACCGCACTTATAGATAATACTACTTTTATTTCGCTCTCTCCGCACACCCGATTACACTCCCGATCCACCGCAAAAACCCGCCCTTGCTATCTCCGTCGAAAGCGGGGTCCGTTACCCGCCTCACGCGGGGGAGAGCAGCTGGGGCTTCCGTGTCTTTGAGCAGAGACTCGAGTTGGTGCTTGCGAGACTGCAGGGCGATGTTGGCTTGGTCTAGAGCGTGCAGGCGGGAGGAGGGATCGAAGGGGTCGCGCTTCGTGATGGCTGCGAGGTTTTCAATTTCCGCTATTAGCGAAGTGGAGGCCGGGTCGAGTTGCGGTACTCTCGTTTTTATCACAGGCGCATGCACTACGCTTTCCTTTGATGAGCGATTTGCCCACTTTTCCTCAGTCTGACTATAGAACAGCTGGTTTTTCTCCTCTATCAGCTGTCTCTCGTATTCAAAGTCGAAGAGTTGGCCTTGGACGGAGGAAGCAGCGCTGAAGCTCGCTGTGTGCCGCTCTTCAGGCTGCACAGAGGAGTGGGAGGAGAGGGTTTTGCCGTCAATCTGGTTGAACAAAGGCTTGGAAACGATAGGGTTTTGCTCAGGCAAATGCAACTCCATCACTTCAGCTTTGTAGGACTCACTTTCCTGCAACGACAGTCCAAAGCGGTCTTTCGATGCTCTCGAGGAGAAGACTCCTCCAGGCGCCCAGCCATCTGCTGGGCGGGGCTCAGCACTGCTTTCCACTTCAGAAGTCTCTCCTTTGTGGGGAAGTTTGAGGTTTAGGGCTGTGCCTGAGTCCTCTCCCGGAGTTTCGTCGTCAAAGATTGGGATGGAGGGAGGGTTCACATGCCCCACTGCTGTCAGGTCCATACGAGCGGCTAAGCTGGGGTCAGCCTCTGCTTTCCCTTTGCCTTTCTGACTCAACTCCATCAGTGACTCTTCCAACTGCTTATTGGACTCTTCCAGCGCCTCCATGAACTTGTCCTTCACTGCTACCTTCGGAGGCGCTTTGCACCACTGGTCAATTCTGTCCAGCAGTGCAGCCTCGTCAGACTGCTCCAGGGGCGACCTAGGGGACAATTCTCGTTCTTTCCTTGCGGCAACCGGCTCTTTTTCCAGCTCTTCAAGCGTTTGTTGTCTCGTCAAAGCGTTTTTCCGCTTCACAATTTTCGCGACTCTCGCTACTGCCATCTTTTCCGTGACTCCCGGGACTTGGTAAAAGACATCACAGTACTCCCCGCCCACAGCAGTGACTACCCCCTCTGCAATTCCGTACCCCTTCACGTAGTTCTTGAGGGCCACTCCCAGCAAGGTCTCGTCTTTCGTGCGGCCTAGGAGCCAGGGGTGGGAGAGGACTTGGGAGAGGGGAAGTCGCTCTTCGGGAGCCGCTTTGATCAGGCTGGAGATCAAATCGCGGAGATCGGGGGAGAAACTGGGGTCGATGGAGTAGGTCAGGCCGAGGATTTGCTGGCACTTATCAGCGTCTTTCCTGGCTATGAAGGGCGCAGTGCCATGCACCAACTCAAACAACAGCACTCCCAGCGCCCAAATATCCACCGCAAACGTGTGTCCCGCCCCCATCACCATCTCCGGAGCCATATAGTCCAGCGTCCCACAAAAAGTAGTCCTAGTCTCCGTGCCTTTCGCACACCAGCCGAAGTCACAGATCTTGAGGCAGCCTGTGCTGTCGAGGAGGATGTTTTCGGGCTTAATGTCGCGGTGGATTATGTCGTTTTCGTGCAGGTATTGCACTCCTTCGCAGACTTGGCGGAAGTAGGTGCGCGCTTTGTCCTCGGAGAGCCGCTTTTGACGGCGGATTTCGTAGAAGAGGCTGCCGCGGTCTGCATACTCTAGGACCAAGTAGACGTTGTCATTGTCCTCCATGTGGTCGTGCAGCTTGATGATGTTGGGGTGGTCGAGCTGCCGGTGCAGCAGGATTTCCCGCTTCATGACCTGCAGGTTGTTCTGTCGCTGGAACTGGGCCTTGTTGATCTGAGTGGGGAGTACCACTTTGAGGGCGAACTTCTGCTGGGTGGGGGTGTGCAGCATGAGGCGCACTTCTCCGTAGGAGCCCTTGCCCAGGACCTTCCCCTTCTGTTCCAACTCCTCGAAGTCCTGCAGTCGGAACCTGCCCCCACTCTCCACCCTCTCCACCCCACAGCCCAACTGATGTCCTGCATACCAATGGTCCAGCCTACACTGCTGAGAGCAGTAGGCGATCTTCTTGCAGCCCGGACAGTAGCGGGGCTGGGACACAGGCCGCTTGCAGAGGTCATTCGCGCAGTCCATGTTGATTATGCTAGCGTTGGGAAGGGGAGGTTAGGGAAACGGCTTTTTGACAGATTGGAGGAGAGGAGATGGGGCTTGGAGGGGTTTACTATACTTATGTGGGAAATTTGCTTGAATAGCCAGACTTTGGGATGCGTTTCATCCTTTTTTTGCTGTTTCGAGCGAATTTCAGCTGAATTCTCTGCTTTTCGCGGACCAATAGTATGTCATAGACACACTGCAATGCTTATTCGCTATCCGCACTGGAATAGCTGATTAGGGATCTATAAAAGGTAAAATTTCAGTTAGCAAGGAAGCGGAAGTCTCTGCTCTGCCCACCGTTCAGACAAATAACCCTTCCAAGCAGTTTAAAGCTCAATTTCCATACACATTTGTATGAAATTGCCTGCAACTGTCCAAATGACACTCTAATATCGATAATTCTCGCTAAATATAGACATTCGAGTCAAATACGAGCCTTCCTCAGCTGTCTTTCTCCTATATCTTTTAGGCCAGTTCCTCTTAGGCTAAAATATGGTCAATAATCTGCCATATCGAGGAGTCCAGAATAGCTTTTGGGCTGCAAACGACCAAGTCTTCAATAGGCCGCAAGACAGCGAAGCTCCCAGTCCAGCTTAGAGACTTGCGCGTTATTAAGACCAGAAAATGATCCTAGTAGTTTTTATCGCCTGAAGGAACGGCTAGAAATGCCTGTGGCTGCCAGTGGCTCAGAACCCACCCACTCTTACAGCGAACAGTCCTTCTAACTCAAATGCCCTGCTGTTGGCCATTCCCTGCTTTCCTCTTTTCAATAGCATTAATTCCGTGCAATGGGACTCTGCAAGTCAAAAGAAGACAAACACCTCGCCCCGCCCCCCTGCTCCCTCATCCCTATCAGTTCCATCTCTCACGCCACCATTCTAGACAGTAGTTTCCACACAGACGTGCAGCGCTATTACATCTTTAAGAGAATTATTGGACATGGACAGTTTGGAACTGTTCGAGAAGCACTACGGCTGGGGGACGAGGGATGCCGAGTGGCCATCAAATCTCTCAAGAAGGAAGCCTTGGGCCACAACTTAGTCCTGCTCAGGCGAGAACTGATGATTATTCGAAGTCTCGACCACCCCAACATTGTCAAGTACTACGAAACCTTCGAAGACTCCAAGTACTTGCACGTGGTTATGGAGCTGTGTGAGGGCGGAGACCTGTTTGACCACGTCATTGCTCAAATGTGCCTAACTGAAGATGAAGTGTCGAGGGTCATGCGCAAGTTGATGCACGCAGTCAACTACATGCACGAGATGAGTATATGTCACAGAGACCTGAAGCCTGATAACTTCCTGTTTGTGTCGAAGGAGCCGGAGGCAGATATCAAGGTGGCGGACTTCGGCATGGCCACAGGCTTTGCAACCACAGGAGACAGCTTGAGTTCCATGGTGGGCACGCCGTACTACATAGCGCCCGAGGTCTTGAAAGGCTTTTATGGGAAAGAGTGCGACATCTGGTCCCTCGGAGTGGTGATGTTCTTCCTTCTTTCTGGTGAGCAGCCATTTACCAGTGCCTCTCTCCCAGAAGTTTATCAGCACATTTCAACCGGCGCCTACTCCTTTTCCAGTCCTGCTTGGGAGTCTGTCTCTTCCCAGGCCAAACACCTCATCCAGCAAATGCTCGTCCTCGACCCTCTGCTCCGCATTAGCCTCAAAACGGCCCTCGACCACCCTTGGTTCAATGAAACGCGCCTGCAAAGTCCTCGAGCCGTGTCTTCACAAGTCATCGACTCCTTGCGTCGCTACAAAGCGCCCAAACGATTGCAGGCAGAAGTCATCCGTCTACTCGTCAAGTACATGAATCCCAAGGAAATCGACCTCTTGAAAACCGCCTTTCTCGCAATGGACCGCGAAAAGACAGGTTTTGTTACTACAAAAGACCTGGAAATCGCAATGATTCGTGCAGGAACGAGCCTCTCTCCTGACGATTTGAGCCAGATCACCACTTCCTCAGAGGGCAAAATCCCCTATTCAGACTTCCTTGTGGCGGCTTTTGATAGGCGCAGACTGCTGGATGAGGAGTTGCTGTATTTGGCTTTCTGCAGGTTTGATGTGGACAATGATGGGGTGATTAGTAGGCTGGACATGGAAACTGCGCTGAAGAACTTGGGTACAGAACTGGATACTGAGGAGCTAAACCAGGTTTTATCTCTATTCAATCAGTCCACTTCCATCAATTTCGAGCGATTCAAGGCAATTGTGCAGGAGCAGGACGAAGGCTATGTCTCTCCTATATCTCGCAGGGGCAAACGGATGTCCGCGGGGCAGACTTTTTCCATGGTTGCCAGTACTTATGCGTAGTTTAGTCTTAAATGACGCCAATATCTGCAATTGCGCCTGTTTTTCGGGTTTCTAGCAGTTTTGGCAGTCTTGATATGGCTGGTGAAGCTGAGAATTGCTGGAAAATAGTACACTACAGGGTAAAATTGCGGAAAAAGGAGGTTGTAAGGGAGGGGGTGACTATGGACTTGTTTAGTAGTGAGTATTGACGATAGGATATACGCAATTTGCGTTTATTCAGAGCAATAACCTACATTCCCAATGTCTTCCCTGCGCTCCAACCGCCACTCCCACCCCTCCTCCGACCCCACCTTCCTGAAGCAGGGCCTGAAAAGACTGCTGGCCCAGACAGACACAGGTAGGGCCTAGGCAGAGGGCACAGGCCAAGTGAGTGCTGCTCTGGTCTTGCACACCCTCAAGACGGTGAGGCTGGGGCTGGACGAGGACACTGCACGGCAGTTGAGGAGTGAGTTGGAGACTGTGGAATACGTTTCCTTTGTTGATGCTTTGGACTACGACCCGCAGCTGCGGAGATGGGTCAATTCTTCACTGCCGAGTACCAGTCTGTCTGCCCTTTCCCGCAACCTGCAGCTGAGTCCCTCCAACACCTGTCTGCAGCCCAGACCTCCGTCCCCTGCACTGAGTCCTGAGCCTAGCACGCCCTCTGCACTCACTACCACTCTGTACTTCCTAGCCAGGGCGAAGCTGCTGACTGTGTCGGGGGTCGAGTACCAGCACGGGCTGATGCTCAGGTCTGCGTTTGAGCAGGAGAGTGAGAAAGGGACAATGGACGTGGAGCAATTCAGAGAGTTCTGTGGGAGATATCAGGGCAACCCGATAGTGCACTTCGGGGAAGATATAGTGAAAACGCTAATATCGGAAGGAAAGGTGACCATAGCAGCCCTAGACACTCTACTCGCAGCCTTAAAGTACTCGAAGCCTATGCTGAAAGGCAATATAGAGCAGAACACAGGCCCGCGGCCGCCCCCTGTCCTAAGCAGGCTGCTAGAGCGCCTTTCTTTCCGTCTGATGCAGCGCTACTCCAGCCTCCCCGCCGCCTTCCGCAAATTCGACCGCGACCAAGACGGCCTCATCAGCTACACCGACTTCACCGAGTCTCTAAGAGACCTCAACCTCGACTTCTCACCTGCTGAAGTAAGGGAAATCTTCACTCAATTAGGCGGGCCAAATGCTCTCTCCTACACCCACTTCGCAAGTATCAAGGGAGACCCTGTGTTTCCCCAGTTCGAAGAAAGCCTGAAAGGCAGGACTGCCAAAGACAGGAAAGTCACTAGCAGTGAGTCGCCCAATAGACTCTACTTCGGGAGTGGCAGACGCTCGCCCCATAGCAACCTGCCTAGCCAAGCCAACCCTGACCACTGCTATGGACTCAAAACCCCCTTTTCTGACGATATTAGTGAGGTTATGCAGAATTCCTTTGAGCGGGAGTACCTGGATAGGCTGAGGAAGAGACAGGAAATGTATCAAAGACGGGAAAAGGCGCAGTCTAGAGCGCCCACTAACTCGGAAAGACTGCGGAATGCGGCGATTCGCAAGAAATTGGAGGGGGAAAAGGGCAAGAGTAAGTGGAAAATGCCAAAATTCGAGCAGAAAGAAGCCTTTAGGAGAGAAAAAGAGACCAGAGAGCGGCCTCAAAACAGCCATTTGTAATAGAAATAAGGACAGTTTGAGCTGTTTTTAAGGCAAATTGTGATTTCTTCTATATTTAAGGCAATTTTAGCTGTCTGCTATTTTCTCTTCCAGCCGATCCTTGGAAGCCAGTGCTTCCTTCTACCTCCTTCAAAGGGCTCACATGCAGAACTAAAGCGATATACTGAGAAAGCATTTCCTTACTTGGGGAAATATCGAATGTGAGTGGTATTGAAGGCTGAAAAGACTAATAGAGCTGCAAGGGTACTGTAACGCCTATAAGCTATTCTTCACTATCACAGGACTGGCTCCCTGGCCACCTGTCTGAACACACTCCTCGCATTGACGTGTATTTCCGTTTCCTGCTCCAATACGCCCCTGAAGGCCCTCCACTTCTCCTCGCAGTCTGCGGTGTGGGCGCCTGTGCAGCACTGCATTTTCCAGTGTTTGCAGAGCTGCCCAGGAGCTGTTTCTGTGAAAATCAGTTCGATGTAGAGGAGGTATAGTCCGCGCAGGACTGAATCGCTGAAAATAGCCGCCATATACTTGTTATTGTACGTCTTAAACGGAGTGCTATTTCCCTTCGAATGCTCCGAGTCAATCCTCGGCCCTTTCCTAGTGTCTGCAAAGGCTGTGAGGAGTGCGGAGTGCTGTCCACAGAGAAGTTGGATTTTCTCCCTGACCAGGCCAGATTGGTGGGAAAGGCTAGACACTCCGTAAAGATCAAAGGAGCCTTTCGATAAGTACTGGCGGAGAGCTCGCTTGAGAGACCGGAAGAGGCGGATACGGACGTATTCGAACTTGACCCTGCCGAGCGAGCACTCTCCTGCAGTTCTGCCCGTCTTTAGTGAAAAGAAGGCTTCCAAGTACCTGGAAACCGGCTTTTTCTCCTTCACAAAGAAAGTCCCCACTTCTTCACTTTGCACTTTTAACATAATATGGGACTCTGTAATTAGCTCGAAATCGTAGGAAAAAAGAGTATGGCTGCCAGGGACCTGTGGAGAAAGATGGGAACAGGGCACTCAGGGGCGAGGACACTGGGTAAAAGGCTCTAATTAGCAAGCTTTGCTCCTGCTTTTTCAGAGCTACAGGCCTTTCTAAGCTGTATTTAGGCATAAGCTCTAAAAGCACATTTTCCCCACTACAGGGAATGGGAGAATACTGCCAGGGTCAGAGAAGCAGGCAGGTGTTGGACTCGGGATTTGGCTAATATGGATAAAAGACGGACTATTTGGCGGAAAATACACTGAAGAAGCTAAGGAACGTTTGAATTTTACCGAAATGTCGATGAAATACTCTATAATAAGTCACAAAATTGAATAATATATCCTTCATCAGCCAAACCAATTTATATCAGCAGGGAAACAGCAGCTTTCAGCTATTCTGACCTGCAGACATTTCCCTTATGCGAAAGGAAAAGTCTATTGAAAACAAGGACTCTGAAGTCCTTAGTAGAGAAATGGACGTACTTAATCTGATAGAGCATGGAAATCCGTCCTACCTGCTACTGCTAACTCTCTTTCAAAGCCTGACTGCCACAGAGAGGCCAGACTTTTCTATGAATCTCCCACCATCCCTATTTCCCTAAATAAAAATGCAGATTTCCGACCTAATCGCCCAACAAGCCGCTCAGAAGCGCTCCTTCGACCTAGAAGAACTCAATTTAGCCTCTTGGAGGGCCTCTGAAATCACTCCCGAGGCCAAAACCAGTCTCGAGCGCTTCTCACTGCTGCGGGAACTGACCTTGGAAGGGGTGGGACTGAGCACTTTGGCAGGCTTTCCTGTACTGGCGAGACTCAAAAGGCTCAATTTGAAGGGGAACCAGATTTCCACTGGGTTGAATGCTTTGAAGGAGTTGGGAAATTTGATGAAACTGGACCTGTCCTCGAACCCGCTTCGGTACTTGGCCGACCTACGTCCCTTGGTACTAGCTATGTAGACCAAACTCATCAGTCTGGTCTGTCTAGACCTCTCCGACTGTCCCGTTTCCACCTGCGACTTCTTCCGCGAAAAGATATATGTGATGCTGCCAGACCTGTACCTCTTAGATGGCCACAACAAGCACAACGAAGCAGCCCAACTCACAGACGACTCGGACTGCAGCGACTCAGACTCCGCAGTGCTGCCTGAGTCTAGAGGCACAGGCCAGGTGGTCATTGAAATAGAGGACTCGGATGGGGAGCGGCCGGGGAAGAGGCGGAAGAAGTAGAAAGGATAGGAATCTTGTGGGAAAAGGGGATTAAGGCTGTTGGAAAGTGGGGAAAAGGGATGTGATTTGACGTTTAGCGTGTAAGAACAGCCAATTTTAGAGCAAAGGTGCATACAACAGCACGAGTCGAAGTACATTGTTCGTTTATTTGCAGTTATCAAATAGAAAATCCGCTCTAAAAGACCCAAAAGCAGAAATTTAGCCCTGTTTATGCCCACATCTGTTGTTTCTCTAATAATGTCCTGCTCCACTCGTTCCCTCTGCGTATTCCCCACGTAGTACGGCGACCTGGTCTACTTCACAGAGTCTCAGACCTCGAAAGTGCTGGCGCTGGACCCTTCCCGAGCCTCTTGCATGTCCTTCTGTCCTCCCACGGACCTGCCGTTCCCTATCTACGCTCTGTTTAGGCTGGAGCCGTATGTAGGCCGGTTTCCGGAAAGTCCGCATGCGAAAGAACAGGTAGTAAAGGGCCACTACGGCCGCAGAGCGAAGCCCGGCGAGCGCTGCAGTCTCCGCCACCTAATGACCCGCACGTACCTCGGCAAGCGCGAGCGCGAGAAAGAAGACGCAGGCAGGGCCTGTCTCCTCAAGGAAAGCAGAGGCTGGGAGCGGGAGGAACGGCTCCCAGACATGCTGCTGACCGTAGTGTCTGGGGAGGCCTGGAAGGACGAGGGCATTGCAGGGGGGAGTCAGGTGCTTTTGGCAATTCAGACCAACTTGCATCACTACCATTTGGACGTTTCTCGGACTTCGGTGTCTTTTGAAGCGGTTTTTCGCTTTTCTCCCACGATTAATGTGCCGGTTTTCATACATTCCTTCCTGAGTTACTCCCCGATCAACGATAATAGTGCGAAATATGGGTTTTTGTGCCAGTTGAAGACGAACTCTGCACTCTATTTGTCGGTTTTGCCCAACTCTAGCAACGGAGCGAGGCTGAAGCTGCTCTCAAACGAGGGCGAAACTGCCGCTTTCGATCCGGAAACGCAAGAAGAAGGCACCTTCCCAGAGTACTGGGGCCCGATTTCAGTGGATCTGACGACAGATGAGACTGATGGGAACGCATACTGGGTGTTAGAAGCCACAAAGAACGCTTTCGCAGGCGGAATAGTGCTGGGCGGCTCCCATTTCCTCCTTAAAAACGTCCTTTCCAGACGCTACATCGGCCCAGACTTCCAACTCGTGTCCCGCGCCCAGGCCCAAGTCTTCACCTTTCCCTACTCAGCCGCCCACAACCCAGATCGAGTCCCGACGGAACCAAGGAAGGACACAGAGGCTGAAGACATAGTGGAGACGTATGAACAGTACCCGCTGCTGGGAGTGGACAGGGAAGGAGGGACCTTGGTGGGGAGGAGGTGTGAGCCTTGTAGGGAGGATATGTGGGGGGAGATCTTTAGGAGGGCGGCTTGGAGACTGGGGGATAATTGTCCTGTCCGTCAAAAGCTCGTATATGTCGCTGCGTCGACCCCTGACAAACTTCTCCGCTTCGAAGTCAGAGAAACCAACCTCCGAACTGCTCAAAAACTCGTGGAAATCACTGGGAAAATGAGCAAATTTGTGGAATTCCACAAGTTTCTAGAGAGTCCTGAAGCTCATCCTATGCTGGAGGAGATTGAAGGACATAGAAGGAGCAGCTCAAGTATTAGGTTCATGGAAGCCATTCAGGGAGACTCGAGTGACGAAGAGGCCTCCAGTACAAGTGAAATGCCAGGGCTGGAGGCACTGCCAGGAGGGAAATTCAGCCTCCCACCTCAAGCAATAGGCGAAATCAAGCAGCTAAAAACGCTAATCACCAAGGTCAAGAAGAGGAAGGAGCTCAAATTCCTCATAGACGCCCAAATATTCACCGAAATCCTCCGCATTTCCATTTTCATGCTCTCCGGCCTCAGCCACGTCCACCCCGAAGTCCTGCTCCTCCTGCGGCCCAGCCTCAGCGACTACCTCTTCAAAGCCAAAGAAGTCTGGAGCCACCTCTACGCCCAGGGCTGCCTAGTCCAGTACGTCGTGGAGAAGCACACCAAGGAATGGGTGGAAGTCGTCAAAGCCAGTGTGGACTACCAGCGGCCCAAGAGGGAGGAAAGTGCAATTGTGGCCAGTCAAATGAAGGCTTGGGAAGGCTGGTCTGAAGAAGTTCAAGTCCTAATTGAGCGTTTGCAGCCTGACAGACGACTGGAAGCGCCTCAAAGCAGCTACCGCACTATCACGGAACTCATGACGACTCACTTCGCGGAGGCGGAGGATGACGCCTTTGAACAGCACTTCAATTCCCTGGTGAAGCAGCTGACTTTGACGGAGCGGGAAGTGGTGGCGGAGGTCCAGTATTGGTGTGAACTGAAGGAGGGGTATAAGGACTTGAGAGGCAGTGCAGACAGAGTGGACTGGCTCATGCGCAAAATCGACCAAAGGCAAATCCCAGGCGATGTAATTCAACGCGTAATGACGCCGATACTGGATCTATTGGATCTCCTAGTGGATATGACCATTAAGGAGGAACAGATAAAGAAGGAAATGAACGAAAGCACCGAATTCACACTACATTACGACCTCGACGACGTCAAGCAATTCGTGCAATCAGTCTTCCGTCTGCTAATCACCTTCCAGTACTGGGTGGACTTCCATGGTTTGAAGCACTACCGCCAGTACAGGCCTATGCAGTACTCTCAGTTAACTGCCTATCTGCAGGCGCATTTGACTCTGGGGAACCTGGGATCGGAGGTGCAGGCTGTGTCGCTGGCGTTTGGGTTGATGAAGAGGAGGGCGGGACTTGAGGAGCCGTTGATACAGAAAAGCGGGGAGGAAAAGAAAGGGGTGCCACAGTCCTCTACATGCTCTATCTCCATCCGCACTCTTCTGCTAAAAATCGCCAAGCAGACCCGCTACCGCGTCCAAGACCGCCCCTCCGCCCTGCTCAAACTCATCGACAAGGCAGTCAACCCCGCCCAAAGCGTCGCCCGCTACATCCACATCCTCACCCTGAAGGACAGCTTCCCCATGCTTTTTGGCAAGGTCAGAGCCTTGCTGGTGAAGCCGAGGTTCTATGTGGAGTATGCAGGTTCGAGCTTTGGCGTGCAGCCAGCGGAGCAGCTGCAGGCCTATATATCGGAGTTGGAGTCGCTGAAGGCGTATTTGGACAGTGTGACTGGGGAGCCGGAAATCGTGGATAGTCTTTTGCAGTCTCTCACATATGCAGGGTTTGAGAAGGAGTTGGAAAGGCTGTGGAGCTGCTGTGCCCTGCTGCCTGTGAGTCTGGAAGGCGTGGGCCGCCTCAGAGAGCTCGCCTGTGCGCTGGCCAGGACCTATGCAGCTGGCAGTCCCAAGCGACTTAAACACGTTTTCAGGCTTTTGAGCGAAAAAACGTTCTTCATAGAAGAGCCCGAATACCTCCGTCTGCTCCTCGACCTGAAGCTAATCCCCCGAGACGACGACTTCCTGAAGCCTCTAGTAGGCCTAATCGCCCAACTCAGCCTGCAAAACGAGAAATTAAGCCCCTCCGGGTCCGAATCTCTGCGCTTATTGAACGTTAATTTCGCAATTATGCCTTTAATGCGGGAAATTATGCCCCAAAGCTCTGAATTTACCTGTAGTTTCCTGTCCTTTGGGAAGTCTGCCCGCAGATTATCGATGCAAGCGCACTTAGAAGAGCTGACAATAGGGTTCAAACGGCAAAAAGAGCTCTTATTGGCCTTTGAATACAGTGAAATGCAGAGGGCGAGTATAGACCAGGTGCTGACCCAGGAGGAAATGATGTCTTCCCGCCTGCACAAGACGCTGAAAGTGGTGTATTTGACAGACAACCTGGTAAAGCAGTACCTGCAAGCTTGGAGATATGTGATTCTGTCACACCACTCACTTGTAAGACTGAGTATGGCGCTCAGGGGAGTGCGGAAACTGCCGGGAATTCCGTTAAAAGGCAGAGAAGGCAGCTATACGACCCTAAATGCCATACAAGACCCTGCCAGAGAGGTGCAGGAAGTACTGAAATCATTCACAAAGGCTGAAATCTGCTCTTTTTCAGCACGAGAATTCGACTTGCCGAATCTGAAGGACATTTGCACGCTGAATAAGCACTGGAGAGGCCGTATGCAGAGCCTGATTGAGCGGATTATTGACTATATCTGCAGGTCGTCCAATAGAGCTTTACAAAAAGAAGACTTGGAAGTACTGGCGGAAATAGTGCGAGACGACCCCGCCTCCAAGCTGCAAGTGATCGCAGAGCTGGGCCGATGCAGACAGTACCGCTACTTCTTCGGCCTGTTCGAGGACTGCGTGCGGCGACTGGACGACGAGCACCACGAAAGGAAGGAGGTGGAGGAACTGGTGTTGGCCTACTTGCGACTGTTCCAGGCGGCCTGCGACGGTTGTTTCCAGCCCTTTCAGCACTATATGCGAGTGCAGAATGAAGGCCAGCATGACAATGTCAACCTGATCCACGTCCTAGCCCGGCTATTAGAGGCGCAACTGCTGGAGCCGATAAAGCTGCAGACCCAATTAGCCACTCAAACCGCTATTGCACTGTTGGAGGCCTGTACTGGTCCTTGTCCTGCCAATATCTCCATTGTGTGCCAGTACCAGCGTATGCTGCGGGAAGTGTCGAAGTTCGTGCAGGCCACGGTCACTGGCTCGGAACTGCTCAAGAAGGTGGACTCTTTGGTGGCTTCGGAGAGGAAAAGAGGCCCTTCGAATGCTACAGACGGACTCAATTTGCCTGGCTTAGAGTCCTTCATTAAGCAAAGTGTGCGGCCGCAGCAGCAACAGACTGTCTTTTCAGAGCCCCGGCTAATGGCCATTATGGGGAAAATGTTCCTCAAGGAAAAGAAACGAGTAATTAGCCTAAACGCGCAATCCGACGGCATTCCCTACCCCGGCCTCAACCCCACCGACCTTACCCTCTGCACGGAATTAGTGAATCTCCTCATAGCCCTATTGGAAGGCAGTCAAAAGCGACCTGAGAAAATCGGAGAATTAATGCCTTCAGTGAAATTCCAGAAATTTGAAAAGATGTCGAAGTGGCTGCTGAGTGGAGTTTCTCAGGACTTCTTTAAGCGCTTTGAGGAGGGGAAATTGCTGCTGACGGAGAGGGCGACCGGGCAGTTCGCGAGTCCGGGAGAGGTGTTGACCTTTGCTTTGAGGTGCTTTATACTCTATTATACGGCTTTGCCGGAGGAGGAGAGTCCAGACGGAGGTAACCCACTAAGGAAGTACATCGGCTGTGTGGAAGTCCAGCAGGACGAAGACCAGCTCAGCTCCGTAGTCTTCCCCGTGCCCTTCAAAGCCCTGCACTTATCCTGGACTGACACTGAAAACGTCCTTTCAGAGCTAGCAAGCAGCTCCAGGGAGGAAAACCTGAAAGCCTTTGTGTCTCAGCTGGATACTTATATAGGCGAAATGAAGTTTCTGCAGGGGTTGGTGCAGAATCCAGTGCAGAACTATATACGCTTACGTTGGAAACAGCTGTTTTGGCTGGCTTATAGTGCGCTGGTTCTGGTGAATTTGCTGCTCTTGGTGGCGTTTGATGAGTGGGGACAGGTGGGGTACGAGGTGGACTGGCCGTACAGCTTCGGAATAACAGTGTTTGGGGGAATTCATACATTACTGAGACTAGTTGGGACCTATGCCTATTACTTGCGCTTTTCCTACCTAATACTGCACCCTTTGGGAGTCGGCGAAGGCCCAAATTTGCTCTCCAGCCTGGCTCATTCTAGCAGTCCAGGGACAATTCAGCCCTATTACAGTACGAAAAAGTCCAAAGTCCTACTAGACGCTAGGAGCAATGGAGTCCTCAGAGCTGCTTTCAACTGCTGTTTGGTGCCTATTAGCCTAGCAGCTGTCTTCCACCCCTGGCTGTATCCCTTCCTGCTGCTGGAAATCTGCTCAGTGGAAACCACGCTGGCGAATATCATCAAGGCGCTGACGAAGAGACACCGGCAGCTGCTGCTGACCTTTGCCTTTGCACTGCTTTTGATGTACTTGTATGCAGTGCTGGGCTTCTTTTTCCTCAAGGATCAGTTCGAATCGGAGCCCTGCACCACCCTTTTCCAATGCTTCACAGACGTGGTTTACTACGGAATGCGGCTCGGCGAAGGCATTGGCGAGGCTTTGCAAGGTCCTAGTCCCGGAGAGAAGCCCATTCGCTTCTTCTACGATATGAGTTTCTACATCCTTATCACCACTATTCTGATGGCTATTATATTCGGCATTGTGGTGGACACCTTTGGACAGCTGAGGGACGAAATGAGTGAGGCGGAGAGGAATTTGACGGCTAATTGCGTCATTTGCCACCAGCCGAGGAGTAGTTTGGAGACCAAAGGAGAGGGCTGGGTGCGCCACACTCTTTTAACCCACAACCCCTTCTCCTACCTCTACTTCATGACCTACGTGAAGGAAAAAGACGTAAACGACTGCTCAGGAGTCGAGAAATTCGTCAGATCCCAGCTAGATCTACGGGATATCGGCTTCTTCCCCACGTCTTTCAGGACTAGGGAGAGCTTTAGGTAATATGAACGTTTACCGTGTGAGTGTGGCGAAGAGGGAGCTGGAAATTGAGGGCGAATTGAAGAAGTGGACGAATTCCTTCACGAGGTGGAAAACGAGGGTCTTTAGACTCAGTGGAGGGGTCTTGATGTACGCCCGCCCCTCCAACCCCTCCCAAGTGAAGGGCACCATCCCCCTCGACATCGCCAGCGTCTCCCTGAACTCCTCCCACAGGCGCGAATTCACCATCAACACCGGCCTCAAAAAGCTCAAACTCAAAGCCAAAAACGAAGAAGAAGCCAGTCGCTGGGTCGAAGCCCTGCGCCTGGCCCCGCAGCTTTTAAAGGTCGCAGAAAAGGTGGAAACCAACACTGAAAACGCAAGCACTGACGACCCTTTGGTCTTCGGGACGAACCTGGTGAAGAGGATGGCGGACGCATTTGCTACGTGCATCAGGGAAATCGCGGATTTCGATGACGGCGGGCCAGCAGTGGAGCAGGTCCTTGCAGCTGCCCTAGAGTACCAGAAAAGCTTGGAGGACGCAATGCAGTTGGTGCAGGAGCAGATGCACAGGACTTCGGACGAGTTTCGCAACTTGCCGCAATTCACGAAGGAACATATGACGATTATAGAGAGACAGGACCAGGAGATAGAGGAGGAGGTGTTCTTTGATGCGCAGGATGAGCAGCAGCTCTATGTGGCGCAGGCCAGTTATAGGACGGCTTTGCCCTCGAAGCGCGATCCCAACCTCAAATTCAACATTTGGAAGGTAATAAAGGACTCCATCGGCGGCGATTTGAGCCGAATCGCAGTTCCCGTGATCTTCAACGAGCCGCTTTCCTTCATACAGCGCTTTACCGAGGACGTTTCCTACTCCGACCTACTGGTAAAAGCCGCCGACAGCCCTGACTCCTGTCTGCGCCTCGCCTACGTGGCCTGCTTCGCCCTCTCCACCTACAGTTTCACCCTGGACCGGACTTTAAAGCCCTTTAATCCCCTACTAGGGGAGACTTTCGAGTTGGAAGTCGGAGGACTCCGGGTGATTGCAGAGCAAGTTAGTCACCACCCTCCTGTGAGCGCTATCCATTGCAGCCACGAAGCATTTGAGTTCTGGGGAAGTCAGGAGCTGAAAACCAAGTTCCGAGCCACTTATCTACTAGTGCAGCCTTTTGGAGACCTGCATGTAGGACTACGACGGTGGAAAGACCACTATGTGTGGAGGAAGCCGGAAACCAGTGTGCACAATATCATCATTGGGAAGGTGTACCTCGACCATCATGGCTCTATTGAGATCCGCAACACTACTACAGGCGATACCGCTTTAATTCACATGAAAAAGAGGGGCTGGTTCGGGAAAAACCCTCACATGGTCGAAGGCACTGTACTGGACAGCACCAACACCCCTCGATATCTGATCTCCGGCACCTGGTCGCAAAGCCTGATTATCAGGAACGACCAGACAGGGGAGGAGTTCACAGGCTGGGAAGCAGCGCCTTTGCCGCCTAACAGCCACCTGTACTACCACTTCCCAGAGTGGTCCTTGCAGCTTAACGTCCCGCCTAGTACCTATGGACAGGCGCTGCCGCCCACTGACTCTAGGAGACGGCCAGACCAAAGAGCGCTGGAGGAGGGAAATGTCGAATTGGCGAATAGTGAGAAAAGACGGTTGGAGGAGAAGCAGAGAGCAGTGCGGAAAAGGACGGAGGAAGCGGAAATGGAGCACAGTCCGATGTGGTTTCAGAAGTCTGGGGAGGAGTGGCGGTATAGCGGGGGCTACTGGGAAGCCAAGGCACTAGGCGTGTTCCCTGGGGCGGCAGATATATTTTAATCTTTCGCTCGAATAGTGATAGTGCACTGGTTAGGTCAGAGCGACCGATTACGACTTAGACGACCTAGAAGACTTGAATTTCTTCGTGCCCTGGGCAGGTGAGGGACTTCTGCGACGCGATATCGGCCTGGGACTGTCCCTATCCTCATTATCCTCCTCTTCATTGAGGTCTATTGCAGAGCCCTGCAGGACTGAGGAACTGGTCAAAGTCTGGGAAACTGTGAATTCTGTGAAGTCGGTGGTGGTGTCTTTTGAGGGAGAGTGGGGAGGGGTGAGGAGGGGACTGAGGTTGGGCTTTTTGGAAGAGGGAAGTAGGGACCCTTTGCGAGATTCTGCCTGCTCTATGTTTGTAGGGACAGGGGCAGATGTGGATTCGAATGTGAAGAAGTTGGTGATTTGTTCGAAGTTTTCCAACACATGTTTCTTTTCCTCCAAAGCTGCTTCCACCTTTTCCTCCAACATCTTCGCCTGCCGCTCTCCTCGCATCAGCACCATTTCTAAGTCCTCATCCGCAATGTCCTCATTTTCCGCACTTTCTCCCTTTAATATCGCGTCCGCTCCATACGCGATCATATCCCTCGCCTCCAAAGTTCCGATAGCCGGGTCCAGACTCCCTTCTAGTCCTTTTTCCAGTATCATGTGACTTAGTTTGAGGCGCAGCAACTGTCTTTCTACGATTTTTTCTTCTATAGTGCCTTTTGTAACAAGTCGAATGACGTTTACTTGGCTGGTTTGCCCAATGCGGTGGGCTCGGTCCATTGCCTGCAGGTCAGATTGGGGGTTCCAATCTGAGTCGTATATAATGACTGTGTCGGCGGCCACAAGGTTGACACCTAGGCCGCCGGCACGAGTCGATAGAAGGAACAGAAACACATCATCTCCCGTCCGGTTAAAAGCTTTAATATGGCTTTTCCGGTCCTCTAACCCCGTAGTCCCATCCAGCCGCAAGTATGTATATCGCCTCATTTCGCAGTAATCCTCAACAATGTCCAGCATCTTTGTCATCTGCGAGAAAATCAGCACTTTCGACTTTGCCGCCCTCAACTTTGGCAGCAACTTGTCCAGTATTTTCAGCTTCCCCGCATTCAGGACCAGCCGTTCCTCAGGCCAAGTCGGGTCTTCAGCCTTAGGGAAGAGGTAGGGGTGGTTACAGACTTTCCTCAGGTGGACTATGAGAGCTGCACTGTGCGGTTTCCTCAGTAGAGACTTGTAAAGAGACCTTTGCAGTGGGGTTAAAGGCGCGTATATCAGTATTTCTGTTTTTTGGGGCATGTCCGGCTCCACCTCTGTCTTCAACCTTCTCAGTACAAACGGCTCAATAGCCGTCCTAATCCTTCTGACGATATGTGAACTGTCCACTCCCTTCTTCGCCTTAAACCACTTCTCGAAGAGTTCCTGGGAGTTGAACAAGTCTGGGGCTAGGAAGTTGAGCAGGGACCACATCTCAGTCATGTTCATTTGGATGGGA
>Ga0247837_1005244_pt1 | contig 19728 bp, 15 predicted proteins | sample LaCtaG_2_FD_187115 | JGI IMG/M metagenome (GOLD analysis project Ga0247837, IMG submission 187115) | Freshwater microbial communities from meromictic Lake La Cruz, Castile-La Mancha, Spain - LaCruzMarch2015_14.5m | ecosystem: Environmental > Aquatic > Freshwater > Lake | place: Spain: Castile-La...
TACAGTCCTCAGGAAAGCTGAAACCCGCTTCTTCCTATGGACTGCAGTGACAGGGTAGTGGGGAACTGGGTACTCAGGGAAAGCAGTGGGCCTTGGGCGGCTGAGATGGGACTGTTGGGACTTCATGAATTATGTATGTCACTGTGGAGGCCACTAAGATATATATGCATTTGGGAAGGCGTAAAGAAGGGAAATTTTCCGATACAAGTCGATAATTCCTATTCTTTTCCAGAGAAGTTATTTCAAATTCAGAGTAAAGTTCCCTGAAATGTCCTTTTAAATGGCTCTTAACTCTAGAATCAAGCTATTTTAGCAGCCGATCTGACCAGAGCTAAAAGAAATAAGCTCTCTAGTGCTGAATCTATTCCACCAATAAACCCCTATTTGCCAAAGTCTGATGAAAATCACATTCAATGCCGGAAATTGCTTCCTACTAAGGCTAGTCACACCTAATTCCCTGTTTATTATATGTGAACTCGGCCGAGGGACTTCCACATCCGAAGGAATCGGGTTTTCAGTGCCTAATCAAGTATTTAGCATGTGTCGGCCAATCTGTGATGGGTTTTGATCTTTTCGTACGCTGTGACAGTTAACGGTACCACAGTGCACCGCTGCTATCAACAGTATCCCAAAAAATCCCTCCTAATAAAGAGCGTTTTGGACTGACTAAAGCGACTTTACCCACTATAAGCCTGCAATTTGTATTCATTTTGCCAGTTTCCGCACATTTTCTTATACATTTCCGTACATTGCTTCAAATGTAAAGTTATCACTAAGCATTATCTTACCCCCACATACCCTCTGCATATATAGCAGTTCTCCCAGGTCTAAAGAGCTAGTGGCCATAGTGTAATGGGCTGTGCCTGCTCCCGTCCCTACCCTCCCCGCTCCGTGCCCTGGGCAGTGCAGGAAACACTGCTCCATTGCGGCTACTCCCGGCTCAAAGTGCTGCAAATCAACAAGGTCCTGTATCCCTTCAGTCCCCCCACTGACGACTGTCTCAGCCAGGTCCAGCTCGAGGCCTTATCTGTCGCTTTGGCGGTGGAACTGCCTGCGGAGTTGCTGCAAATAGGCTCTTTAGACCCTAGAATCAAGCGCAAAAGACTTTATTTTGCGCTGGTGCTTATGAGTGAGGATGACGAGGACTCGAAAACAGCGGCTTTGTACCCCTTTTTGGGGACGGATAAGCGGAATTGGGTGCGGTTTTTGGAGTGGAAAGAGGAGTTCCTCCTGCGTTTGGTACGAAAAGCTGTGAATTTGCACTATGTAGACGAGGACGATGCGAAAACAGCCCTCTCCGAGCGCATTCCCAAGGGCAACTCTTCCCTCCTAGCGGCCTGTGAGCGGCTTTGGACTGCAGCCAGCATGAAACAGCAGCTAATAGACCAGCATCTCTGCAACTTCCATCTCTCCAGCCTTTCTAGTTCTAAGTAATGAACCCCTTTCCAGAGGTCTTCTACAAGGGAGCGCCCTCGCTGCGCTCCAGAATTGCGCAAATGAGGTATTTGGGGACTCTGCCGGACACAGAGGAAGTCACTGGCTTTGGGCAGAAGGAGGTGCAGACTTCGCCCGCGGCTACCTTTGACAAGGGATTCGGCCTGTCTCAGCCTGGTGCAGTCGCAGGCTTTCAACAAAGGCCTGCTGTCATCAAGATCCCTTCTCCTCCGCTGCTGCGTGGCGGACTGCTGACTAAGGTGGCGTACCAGGCCAGAGACTTAGGGAGCAATACCCACAGGTCACAGACCAGCAAGCCCGGGCCGAAAGCAGTCGCTCTCAAAAGCCGCTCCCCCTCCCCCGCTGTCGCCAAAACCGCAGAAACCAGTGCCAAGCGCCACATCCGCAGGCCAGAATCCACCCCTATCCACTCCCCACACCTACACACAGGTCTCCTTTCCAGCCAAGTGCACTCCGCAGCTGTATCTCAGCAGAGACATGGCTTGAATTCGAGTTTACCTGCGAAACTGCTAACCGGACTAATCACTCCGCAGCCATTTTCTCGCTATATCCTTGGACCTTCCAAATTTTCGCCCAGGGTAAAAACGCTCCTATCGACGTCATCCATACTCGGCCATGCCCTGGAAGATTCAGACCGAAAAGCGGGGTTAAAAGCCGCTTTGAAGGACGTATTCGGCCGAGAAGACTCTGTGGTGGGGCGGATTGCAGCCTACCACCACTGCGAAAGCAGAGACTACTACCTCCTGCGACTAGGTGAAGCTGTGCCTTTATCGCTGTGCTGCAGCAGTGTCATTTTAGCCCAGTTTTCCGACTCTTCGGAAGGGCGGCTTTTGTGCACTGGGGACTGTTGTGTGCAAAGGACTTTGCATGTTTTCTATGTAGCGGAAAAGACGTGGGATTTGCTGTGGGAAAGGGAAAAGGGACTGTCTGAGGAGGTGTCGAAAGCGCTTTCCAGGGAAATTCAGACTGGCAGTTACCGCTCTCGCTCTCTGCGCACAGAGGCGAGGAGTAGGAAGAAAGGACCGGTTGTTAGCAAACTGACACTGCAGACGGGAAGTAGGCCGCTCAATATACTCACTCACACGAGAGGGTTCCGCTTTAGACTCAAAGTCAATTTGAAGGCGTATCGCCGCAGCAGTGATTCGCCGGCTTATCGCTCTGTGTTCCCTTCTCATCCTCTATTTTAGCCTAATTCGCCCTGGGATAAACTGCTATTCGCAGGGCTGCAGAGTCTGCCTATGGCGTAACAATGCAAGTGCAGAACGCCCTGTGGGACGGCGCCCTGCAAGCCCTGAAGGACTGGGACCAAGAAGTAGTCCGCGGCAAGGCCCTCCTAGAAGCCCGGCAGACCGACCTTGAGCCCTGTCTCCTGCGCCTCGTAATCCACTCCCCAGAGCCACATAATCGTCCGAATGCGGTGGTTCCTCCACAATGCGGAAAGCCTGGAGAGTCAGGAGCCCTCTGCAGCCAACTACGTACTTAGTAGGCCTTACGCAGGTGGGAGTTTGAGGGAGATTTGTGAAATGCTGGACTGGGAGTTCGACCTGAAGGCGGCTTTGGCGGGGCAGAACTGTGGGCCGCTGGAAAAGCGGAAGTTACTGGTGTTGACGTGGGTCACGCAGCCGTTTATCGACAGAAGGCATTGGGAGGGACTGAAAGGCTCTCCTTTTGCTTAGGTTTTAGCTATTTCAGCAGCCAAAAGGCTAATTTGGCTGGAAATGGGGTTAACTAGGCTGCTTTGTCAGCTCTTTTAGCTTCTTCAGGACGCTTTTGACCACAGACCCCTTCGGATTCAGTCCCTTCACTTCCTTATACCTCTCCAATATCCCTACCAACAGCTGCAGCGACAGTCTCGGGTACTTACTCTGTCTGCCCTGCACACTCAGCAAGCTGTCCAGGTCATTGGTAATGAAGAGGTTGGTGAGTTGCTTCAAGTCTTCCAAGCTATCCATCAGTCCAGGCGTTTCCCTGCAGATAGCTGACTGCGAAATGAAGTCCTCAATCTCTTTACCCACCAAGTTGAGTTCGAGAATGAAGTGAGAGTTGAACTTCACACAGTTCTCCAGCATCCTGAGCAGCGCAGTAGAGATGTACTTGATGCTGGTCACCAGAGCAGTGGCTGCCACTTGCTGTCCACAGAGGTGCTCCAGGTTACTAGCGGTGTGTTCCAGGTACAGCAGGGCTTCTGGGACCCAGTCATGTCTGTGTGCGGCTGTAGGCGTCAAGTCTGTAATAGTCCCTAGCAGTTCCCTCACTCTTTCCTGTATCTTGCTGAAAATCGCTTGTTCGCAAGTGTCTTTCAGCTGCAGAAAGGCGGACCGCGCACTAAAGTCCTTCACACTGCCGGCCTCCTCGACCAGGCGGACGTAGTAAGCGTTGAGGGCTTGGAACAGGAAAGTGACATCTACGGCCAGCATGCCAGTTTGGAGCACTGTGACGGTGCGGGTTTGGTCGGTTATGATGTCGCTGAGGACGTGCAGGAGCCGGTCTGTGTTGCGGAACAGGAGGTCGTCGGTGGTCTCTTGGAGGTCGGAGAGGTAGGATAAATTGCGCTGGGTGTAGGCACTGAACAGGTTGCACATCCTAGGGACAAGACTGCTGAAGCGATGAGTCGGTGCGTCTGTACTGGGCACATCCAACTCAAACTGCCTCACCAGCAGTTCAAACGGACTGTCCTTGGTCAGCGGCGTGTAGTCGTCCTCCCCTACTACCTGCTCAGCCGCTGACTTGAAGTTCTCCACCAGCAGGGCAAAGAACGCCCAGTGGTGATTCCTCATCAACTCCAACAACTCATAGCATCTCTGCGTGAACCCCGCCCTCTGCAGTGTCTCTATGAACTGAGTCATTGCCTCCTTCAAACCCAACACCTCCTCACACAGCTTCGCCTGTCTCACCAGTTCCTCCACCATCCTAGTGACCGCAGCTATCACCTCCAGCCACAGTTCCTGCAGCTCTTCGTCGGACCTCCAGCGGTCGTCTTGGGCGGACAGTTCCTTCTCTATGCAGAGGTGGCTGGCCAGTAGCTCGAGACGTGCGCGCACTGGTAGGGACAGGGAACTCACTTGCAGAATTTGGGCCTTGCGGTTGCGCTTGAGACTGTCCAGGAAGTCACGCTCGCGGTTGAGCTCTTGGAACACTGTTTCCAGCTGGCAGAGAAGTGGGAAGTTGAGTGCAGACAGGTGAGTTTCCTCCAGTACCACCGAAAGCCGAGTGGCAGTCGAATGAGTCAGGCTTTCCCTCGCTGCCAAGTAGTGATTCAGTCTTCTGGGCTGCACTTGGGACAGACGCAGCGACAGTCCCGCGGGGTCCCAGTCCGCCTTCTGCTGTCTTTTCGCGTTTTTCGCTCTCAAAGCGCAGATTCTGACATAGGAATCCGCGAACAGCGAGGAACCCATGGCTTCCGCACCCTTGCGCACCCCCAGCAGCCACTCACTGAGCATCTCCTCCACCTGTCTACCCACTGTGTCTTCCAACTTCTCTGCAAAGTCCACAAGCAGCAGTCCTGCCTTTGAGGCCTTCAGCCCTGCCACTGCCGCTTTACTCTCCTTGATGTTCCTTAGGGCTGAGAGAAGTCGCTGGTGGGATATTTGGCTTTGGGCCTTTTTGAGGGTCTGCACGGCGGACTGGAGCGCTTGGAGGGAGGACTGGGAGGCGGAGAAGTGTTCGATTTGGGCCTTTAGCGGGGCCACTTTCGCCTTGGCGGCGAGGAGGCCGGTGCTCACTTCCGCAATGCCGCTCTGCAAGCCCAGCAACGCAGTCCTCGCCTCTACTGCCGCCTCCGCCACTCCCCCCACCACCTGCAGTCCTGTGAGCAGCGCCTTGTACTCGTTCCCACACAACTCGTGTATGTCTCTCTCCCGCTCCTCCTTGAACCGCTCCAGCACAGTCAACAGCTCGCCTTCCTGGGCATCCCCTACCAGCATGCGCAGCACACTCGTCAGCACTGCCTTGCCCAGTCCTTCACAACTCTCCAAGTCGCTGATAACTAGGTCGAAGCGGTGGTCATTCATTAGTTACTTATAGAAACAGGCTGATTAGGACTAGCTTTGTGGTGCTGCGGAAAAAAACCACTTTTCCTTTTCTTCAGAAGCAACGAGGTCTGTTTTTCCTCTAAACACATTAGCGAAGTATGAAATTTTGCAATTTCCCATCCGAAATTCAGAAATTTAGAGAGTTTACCAATGAATATTGGGCATTTCTCAGAATATCCATACATATCCGAAGAGGATTTTCGCCAATTCTAAGCACTTTCTTTGGAAAGCCTTTAATTTGGCCGACTTCCACTGCCTTTCTGCTGAATTTGTTTATTATTCACCTGTTAAGGCTGTATTTAGCCTGAATTTTTTCATATATTTTGCAAAAAATCCTTGTTCTTCCACATTTTTAGCGAAAATAGTTTAGAAGCCAGGCAAAATCGGTACTGTTAATTTCATTTACGCATATAGAAGAAATCGAGGTTTTGAGGCGAAAACTGTAGTTTTCATATCAATTCAGCAAAGGCTAAAAAGTGCTAAATTCAACTGCAAGTCCTAAAATTCGCTCCACAACCCTCCGCCAAATATAAATTCCTGCGAAATGCGTCTTTCATTCCTGAAAATTCGAAGAAGAAAAAAAAACTGGATTTCTCTAATAGTTTATCCAACTCTAAGCAAAAAGGACCGCCTATGGCAATTTCCAGAGTCCTGGAGCATCTGCTAAGTTCTGACCAGTGGATTAGCTAGGATAAGTACTTATCCACGTCGAAGAAGTCCTCTGCCAAGTCACTGAAAAGCGGCATTTCCAGCGGCGAGGTGCAGAAAATGCTTAACTTAAATGGCGTCATAGGCGGGTCGCACTTGAATACCTCTGTTTTGCGCAGCTTTCTTGGCCTTTCCTCGCAGGTTTCCACCTGCAGCATCTCGTCTACGCTTGATAGTGTGCATTCGAGCCTCCAGTTCCTTGTAAGTCTTGTGGACCTGGGCTAGACTGACTGTGGGGAGACTGTAGTCGTTGCACCAGCGAGTGTAGTTCTCTAAGAAGTTGGGGTATTCGCTTATCAGTTGTGGCAAGTAGTGGACTGACTTGTGACTCAATATGGACTTGATGTGGAAACCTGTCATTTGAAGTATGGTAAAGAGGTCTGCGAGGCTGTCACTAGGGTGGAAATGCAGTCTCAGGAGGTAGCCCAGGCTGTTATTTCCAGGGCGTTCATTGCAAACAAGGAAGTGAAGTAGCCCACCACGAATCTCAGCTTGCCTGCGTATTGGTTGCGGGTCTTCATGTCATTCAGAAGCTCGGTAAGGAGGGCCTGATTCGCTTCTAATGGCTTTTGGACGGGTTTGGGCGGGTGGTAGGGACTCAGTGCTTCAGCGCTGGGTATTCACTGCTCGAAGCTCGAAGAGGAATTAAAGGCCGACATTTACGTTTATGTCGACATCAGAGAGACATAGCGACCCATTTAGCTACTTGTTGTCGAGCAAGACCGAGGAAAATCCCTGCCTACGGAGTGGGGAGGCAAGAGAACTGGACATGCGGGAAAGGAGGCGGAAACAGGCAGTTCGGAGGCTTGGGATAGGGACGAGTGACAGCTTTCTCCGTTAATAAGAACCCCTATAGTAAGATGAGGAGGTGTTTGCCCAGAGACTCTTCTTTCCGTCTCAAAGCCTCCCAGGGGTTTCCAAGTCTAATAGGGACAATTATTCGCCTATCACCCAGTCCAGCCTGCAGCCTAGTCTAGAGACTCTCCCCACCTGCCCAACTCCCCTGCTCTCCTTAGACTAAAGCCCTGCATCCAGTCCCCATGCCAAATTCCCCTGCGATGAGTGTCCGAGAGACCGGGGAGACGAGACAAATCGGTGTGAAGGAGCCCAAGCAGAGGGATGGAAACCACTTCAGAGGACTAAACGCCACTTGGCCAGACAGTTGAGGCGGTGGAGAAGTCGGGAAGGTGAGAAAAGGTGGAGGGACACCCAGACTTTAGGGCTGTTTGGAACTTATAATGGCTCTTTTTCAGTTGGGCTTGAGGGGATTTAGGCCGCAGCTGTCTCCCTATCTCAATCTCTACAAAATCCCCAAAGTTTTATACGAAAATCAAAAAATCTCCTTTTTATGACAAAAATGAAGTAATTGACAGAACTTTAACTATAATTTGCAGTAACAAAAAAACCCTTATCGGAGGAAAGCCCACAAAATTACCACAATAAGGGATATTTACAGCAATTCAGAGACTATTTTTTATTGTTTTCAATGTGATTATTCGCAAAAGGTATCGCGAAAAGAAACAAATTCAACGCAAAAAGCGAAATTCGTAGGCGAAAAGGACCAAAAAGCCCAGAAGAATTCGCAAAACCGCGAGGGAAAATGCCAATTTGTATGGATTTTTGACAAAATTGATATTTTTTGATTCCTTATCTGCTTAAACCTGCTCGCTGCCTAATCAGACAGTCAATTTCCTCGTATTATACTATCCAAGCCAACTTTTCACTCCCAGTCGTAGTAATCGATCTCGATTTTGCGATGTTTGCGCAATTTGACTCGTTTTTTTTCGGTCTTTTCGAGGTCTGAAGCAGTTTTTCCGCCTTTTTGCTGGCTCGACGCATCCTCGCCTCTTCATCAATCCTCCGAATTCTCTTTTCCTCATACTTAAGGGCCCTTTGCACCATGGCTATTTCCAATCTGTTGATTAACTCCTCGTAGTTAGTTTTCCCCTTTGTGAAGCTGCAGGTCGGTGCTATCGCGAGAGTTCTGCGGCCTCCTGCCACTCTGCCTTGTATGAGAGTGTAGGCAGGGAGGAAGTGGACACAGGTGACTTCCCGCATGGGCAGGGCAAGTGTGGTGAAGGGAGTTTGGCCTGTGTACTCGATAGAGAGCAGGGAGGAGTGGGCGAGGTGGAAGTGAGTGGACTGGAGGAAGAGACTGGGAGGACTGGGGAAGACAGACAGAGTGGGATGGAAGGTCTGCAGGGTTGCAGGCCTGGTGCCTAAGTCGTAGAGGTGAAAGTCTCTTGGTTCCGTTAGAATCAGTAAGTAGGTCTGAAAGACGGAGGCGGCAAGGACAGATTCGGCCAATACGCAGCCGTCGTACTCCACTACGTCTTGGCCATATGCGCGCTGGTACCACACTGCCACCTTCACCCTCCTTTCCCCCTCTATAGCAACTGGGAACAACTGTCTATACTGCAACTGCCTGCCCTGTCGTTCCCAGACCAGCTGAGTCTCTGTGCAGTACACCCGAATGGGAGACTTGTCAGCCGCTAGTGCCCAGTAGCAGGAGTCTTCAGCGGGAGTCGCTAATAGAGGAGGACTGTGACTTTCCAGCTGAATAGTCTCTTGCAGAGTGCCTAATCGAGAGGTGAAAACCAGCACCTGAGAGGAGGCAGGGGAAACGCCCCCGACTAGAAGTGTCCGGCCTGAGTCAAGGAACAGCAATTGACTGGGGAGAAACAAGGCTGGCAGGGCTGAAGTCGCAGCCTTGTGGCTATAAACTCCCTCAGTATTTAAAGCTTTTAGGCTGAATTTCCCCGATACAATTAGGCCTTCAGAACTAGCGAGTGCGTACCTTTTCCCGGCTCCAGTCAGAGAAACAGCCTTCGGAATTCCCTGCAAAACTGCCACTTTTTCCACTCGTTCATACCTCAACTCCACTCCCCACACCAGCACCCTGTCCTCTATATACGAAAAATGCAGACATCTGCCCTTGGTCTGAAGCGAGTGAAAGAGCCAGCTGTACTCTTGGGAGGTGACAGGGAAGCAAGAAGGACTCAGACCTGTGCGCGCTTGGAGCTGAGAGTGAATACAGCGGAGTAGCAGAGAGAGGGGGACTGGGGACAGGAGGAAGAACGGGTGGCGGGTGAGGACTGGGAGTTGGGATTTGGAGTTGAAAATAGCCCAAAATTGCTTATTTGCAGTTGAAAGTGCGAAGGCGGATTGGAGCGACAGACAGTCGAAGAGGTGGGAAATGAAGACTGCCCCGGCTAGTTCCAATGGAACAGGAGCCATATCTTTGACAGACTGTACTGCACTAGGTGCTTTTGGAAGTGCGGATTAGTTTACAGTTTACGAGAAGGACTTGCGCCTCAATATCGCTTCTTTGAGCACATAGACTGTTTCCGTCTCCTTCCCGCCCACAACCTCCCTGAGAGTTCTGCTCCCCAGTCCTTCACTGAAGGGCAGGGCGAAGTTGTGGGCGCCTAGGCCTACTTGGCAGGCCTTGGGCGCTATCTTCTTGACTAAAGTCTCCAGTCCTCGCATAGATATGTAGGTCCATACAGGGGAGAAGGACAGTTCCCACCATTTCCCAGGACATCTTTCCTCTGTCCTTCCAGTGAATAGTTCGTCGATAGAAGAAATGTAGAATTCCTCTGGTTCCCTCAAATAGCAGCTGGAAGCAGGCGTTGAACTGCCTATAAAGGCAGAAATAACCCTGCAAATAGCTGAGTGGTTTTCCCTAATGAGCAGTTCAAGCAGCAATTTGCGCTCTCCCTCAGTCTCCAGCAGACTCAACACCTCATTCACGTCCTCAGTTTCCCGCACTTCCCAGGGCAAGTCTTGGAGAAAGGCTGCGATACAGCCGGGAAAGCGGTACACTCGGCTGTAGGGAGTGAAATAGACACACTGAGGACAGACGAATTCTAGAGAACAGGGTAGAACGCCCAAACCAACCAAGCAATTGAAGTCCAGGAAGTCGAGGGAAGCCCAGACACTCAGGGAAGTACAGCAGAAGCTTATTAGTTCAACCATTATATAAGAAAATCAGTGAAGAAAGTGTCTACTAAAACATATAGTGCTCGATATTGCGAGATTATAGCCGCACTTTCGTTTTTTCGACTGCAGGTTGATTACTAGTAATGGCTCAAGTGCATAGTTAGGACCAATCATTAACCTCAATGGTACTGCTGTTGCAGGCTGAATTGCCATATTGAAGATACGTGATCTGGCTTTCCGCCCTATAATGCACAAAAGCACTAGTCAGACTCTGCCGGTGGACTTCTCCTACCTGCGTTTCCCCCTCTCCCAGTTCCCAGAGCCAGCCTGGGAGCTGCCGCCACGGTCCTCTCTGCGCAGTGCCGCCCCTGTATTCACTCCCCGCTCCAACGCTCCCTTCCCCAATGACAGTGAAGAAGCCCGCAAGTACCTGGAGTCCTTCCATACCCAGCACTGCGAAGGTCCATGCAGTGGAGAGAAGTGTCTCAATGCACACTTCGGGGAGTCTTTGCGTCGCCGGCCAGTGTATCTCTTGGAAAGCGGACAGTGGAGCTACTCCAGCCAGATGTGCACGAAGCCGCAGTGTGCGGACCAGCAGTGCAAAGCAGCACATACGTATGAGGAGAGACTGTACCACCCGGAGGTGTACAAGGTCGCGTACTGCGGCAGTGCTGCGGATGAGAATGGAGTGTGTAAGGGGTTTGGACTGCACTGTCCTTTTGCCCACTCGACTCAGGAGTGGAGGGGGATGAAGGCTGACCTTTCCCAAGTGCAGCAGTCCTTGCCAAACCCTGCTCCTCAGCCAGTTCTCACCTCTTCCCCGCCTACCAAGTCTTTCAGTACCAGTGTTCTCCCCAAGCCCCAGCTCAAAGCGGCCTTAGACAAGGTCCCAGACAGCGAGCGAGTGGAGCCGCCCACCAAGTCCATCCTGTCCCAACTCCTCCGCTCCAACCAGAAACTCGCCGAGGAGCACTGCGCCCTGAAGACGGAATTGGAGCATTTGAAAGGGGAACTGCAGAGACTGAAGCACAAGACTGTCTGTCCGCAGTGCCATAAGACTGACAAGTCCGTGTACCTGCTGTGTGGACATCTGCTGTGCCATTCCTGCAGTCAGCTCCCGGCTCCCTGTCCGGTCTGTCTCGTGCCTGCTAGACCGCTCTGTGGTCTCAAGCTCTAGCTAGTAGACTGATTTCAGTAGAGGGCCAGCTGCATTCTATATGCTAGAACGTCTCTACTCTGCTAAAACTCTGCAAAGGCTTCTTGCGCCTCAGCCGAAGGCTCCTCTTCCTCTTGCAGGAACTCACACCAGTCAAAAATAGCAGAGGTCTGGGCTGCATCTGGCAATACAGGGAACTGCACAGACTGCAGCCAGGGGTGCTGCAGCAGGTCACTAGCGGCACTATGGCCCAGTCGAAGCGAGGGGTCTGGCACTAATAAGGCCGATATAAAGCTTGCAGAGGACTCGCTTAGGCCGGTGTAGTCCACATTTCCCCTCAGTATCTTCTGGTATATGTCCTCGTCGGTTAGACCAAATGGCGGCTTGCCCTTTAACAGCTCATATGCCAGTATCCCCAGTGCCCAGTAGTCGCACTCACACCCATATCCCCCGGCTTCCCCGCCTTCTAACAAGTGCCGAAATATCTCCGGACTCATCATATGTCGAGTTCCACACACTGTATACGTCCGTTCCCCCTGGACTTTCTTGCAAAAGCCCAGGTCTACAAGGGTCACCTTGCCCTCCTGGTCCCAAAACACATTGGATAGCTTGAGGTCGCGATACACCCAGCCTTCGCTTCTCAGGTACACGAGGATATCAGCGAGTTGGACACAGATAGCCCTGACCTGGTCCTCTGCAAAGCCTGGACTTCTGGCAGTGATTGTGCTTAAGGGCGCCCCGGGGGCGAGGTTCATGAGGAAGTAGAGGTTTTGAGCGTCTTGGGAAATGCTGGGTGCGTGGATGAGACTGGGGTGGGAGAGACTTTGGAAAGCGGCTTTTTCGTTGAATAGGTGCTGAACCTCGATTTGCGAGAGCCCGGCCTTGGGGACTTCCTTGAGGGCGTAAAAGCAGCGGTCCCGCTGGACTAGCCAGACCTGGGAACGATGCCCCGAGCCCAGAACCACCACCTTGCGCACGCCCTCCATATACAAAGGTATATATGATGGGATGTGTGATGGGCAAGAAGTCAGTGGTGGAGCCGCAGCAAGTGCTTTCCCCCGTGCCTCCCCTTCCTCAAGTGCAGCCGGGACTCAAGCTGAACCTGTTCACTGTGAGTGAGGAAATGTCCGTGGTGGAGGAAAGCGAGCGCAGGAAGTAAGAGCAGGCTTATACCCGGTCTACAGGGCCTAATTCGTACTTCGACAGGAACTCCGGCTCCTGCAGAAGTCTCCACAGCAGATGATTGTTAACTCTAGCCGTCTCCAAGAACTTCCCATACCTCTCCACCGTCCCTGCACAGGGAAACAAACACTCGAAGTCCCCCAGTCTGCCTTGCTCCTCCACCACTTCCATTAGCATGGTCACTTCGCCCTCGTCCAGCTCCAGGTCCTGCAGACTCCTGCACTCCGCGATGGCCTGCAGAGTGGGCCGTTTGCTTCGTTTGCCCGTCCCGAAGATGCGGTTTTGCTTCTGAGTTTCGGTTTCTTGTGCGAGGATTCTTCGATCGCACGGTACAAATCCAATTAATGTGTAAATATCCGCAATTAAAGCCGCCTTTATGCGTTTATCCAGTGGAGAGCCGCTATTTAAGGACGGAGAAACATTAACTTCCATCAGCCACGGGCGTAAAGTCTCATCTAGCAGCACGTCAAAGCCGTAGGTTTCGAAGCAAACGCCCCTGTGGCGGGTATACTGTAGGGAGGCGTTCACTATGGCGGGCTCTGCGGAGATTATTGTCTTCACTATTAGGTCTTTTACTCGAGAAAAGACCATTTCTGGGTCGATTCCCAGGTCAACGAGTCTCCGGCGATAGGCAGTATGCGGCCACTTGTGGCTCTGCGAGTCCTCAGCCTTATTGTCTCTATTGGGTCGATAGGTAGCAGCCTGCTTATTGACACTGTAATTGGTCAAGTGAACAAAGCGCTGACTCACACTAGTCTTGGCAGTGGTGTACTCCTCCGAACAGAACCTCACCAGTCCTTCCTTATACAGGTATATGCGCAGTGGGTCGTAGCTGGGCACACAGACATAGAGGCGCAGGTCGTACTTCCGTCCGTTGAGAAGGTGGGGGTTGGAGATGTAGTGACTGACTAGGTAGCCGGGCTTGCACTTTACTCTGGATTTGTTGGATAGAACGCGGATTCCGCGGCCACAGGAAGAGGCGGCGGGCTTCAGGATCCAGAGGGCATTGGGGTGTGCGTCCCGCTCGCGTTGGAAGCGAGGGAAGTCCTCAGGGAGTAGGAAAGTGGCAGGGCAGAAGTCGTATTCCGGGCCGAAGGCTCGTTTCATGTGGGAAATATTCCTCCAAAGGTTGTCTTTGCGGCCTAGTTGCCAAGACCCGGGGTGGTGGTTATAGCGCTGGTAAGGGTCGAAGTCCAATAGTACTTTTGGAGTGATGTCGCTGCTTAAATACAGTGTAAAATCGCCTTCTTCCGTCTCAGCAAAGCCGTTGTAGTCGAGGACAGACTGGATACAGGCGTATATATGTCCGTACTCCGGCCTAGCGTAGTACAGCGGCTTGAGTTCCAGCTCCTCAGCTGAGGCAGGGATGGCTCTGGGGGAGACTCTGAAAGGCTTGGAGCACTGTGGCGGGTACTGAAACAGCACTGTATGTGGCCTTCCTCTGTATATCGGTGCTAACAGGTAGGTCTTTGAGGGGGGAAGCTGCCCACTACTTCCCTGTTCATAGAACAGACCTGGGACTTGGTGGAGTCTATCCGGACTTTCCTCTTTCCTGAGGACTTCCACAGGTTTTCTCACCTTATCGCTTCGACAGCGCTGCACTCCCAGCGTTTCCCCTGATACCGAGGGAGTCACCCTACGCTGAGTTTTCGGTCTTTCCTCCTTACATATAGGTGTGGGCTCGACTGTTTTCCCCATAACCGCAAATCGAGATGGACGCACAGTCAGTGGACTTTGGGTTCTGGAAGCCAGTTTAGCTCGTATGTCTGTGCTGGGCGGAGACACTTGAGTCGTAATTGGCCTGGAAGTTATTAGAAAGGGGAGGAAGACAGAAGGCTTCAGCACTCTCCGTGCGAACAGCGGACTGTGAGGAGAGCGAATTGGGCGGAAGTGGGCAGTGGCCGGCTTCAATACAGACTCAGACATCTATAATACAAATGAGTCCGTGGAGTGCTGCGAGGCAGTTACTCAGATAGTGTGAGTTTTTCTGAGCGAGTGAAGGTACTGTACTACGATATCAAGGCAAACGACGCTAAGGACAGTTGTCTGAGAAAGGCTGTGCAGCTCCTTGCAAACATCATGCTAACGACTCTATTTCCCCAGCGGTAATGAGAGCTAGTGAGGGAACAGAAGCGTCTACTGAGCGAGTAGCTGTATAAACCACTGGCAAAGCTCAGTACAAAACTGCTCTGCAGTTATCATGCGCGGATAGTGGGAGATAAGTCCAGGAAAAAACTATTTATGATAGGCTTGCGACGGAAGCTTTCCAAAGTGTGCGCTCAGGCAGAGGACGACAACCATCGGAAGGCAGGGATACTCTGGTTGGAGAAATAGGAAGGGACATAGTGAGTAGTATTGCTCCACAACACATGCTTGAGTACCAATGCCAGTGCTTCGCAAGTCTGGATGTGGTCTGTAGAAATCAGTCCGCACCTCATTCGGAGATGAGGGCTTTGGGAAGATCTATGCGGAGTGCCTGCTAGCGCTGATACCGCTCGGAGGACTTTCTGTGCATAGAGACCAGGAAGCGGAGCAGGTGGATGCTAGCAGAACCCCAGTGTCAGCGAGGTTACAGAGGTATGGTACAGCTAATACTTCTATTTCCATAGGGCTCTAGATCAATAGGATGAACCTAGCTCCTGAAATCCTATATATCTCCATTTGTCCATATTGAAGGTGCAATGGAAGGACAGTGAATTCGCCTAAAAGGAGGGTGTAAGGCCGAAGCATCAGGGAAATAGAGCTGTGTAAACTACTTTGCAAGTCTGTTGGCTACTGCAATCTGAAGCAATGTCTACAGGGCTATTCCTGCGTACGACCTAGGACTTACCTAAAAGACCTTATCTAGTCTCCCTGATATTCTCCCGAGCCACAGCACTCCCCATAGGTCTGGTAGCAATAGCCGATGCCGGGCATGCATGTTCCTAATTCGGCTGACACACCCGTGCAGCAGGCGGAACTGGGGACTAAACTGCAGCAAGTCGCCTTGTAAGCGCACGTATGATTCGAGCCGCAGAAAAGAAGAAAAACAGAGGGCTTCAGCGTTCTCCTCACAGCAGACTGTGAGGAGAGCAAATTGACATCTATAATACGAATGCAGCTGGCCGTAGAGTGCTGCAAGGCAGTAACTACAAACCCGCAGAAGATCTACGGTGTGAGTTTCTCTGAGCGAGTGAAAGTGTTGTGCCGTTCCCACTACGACTGCGAGGAAAACGACTTGAAGTTCCGTTCCCTGACAGAAGCTTTGCAGTACCTTGCGAACGTCATGCTGCCTGCTTCCATCGAAGCAGCTCAGGAGTTCCTCAGTCCTCTCGATCCTCAATTCCCTCTGTTCCTGCTCCTACAGCCGGCCTGCGACCACAGCACTCCTCTGGGCAAAGTCATTTTGGAGTACCAAGCCCAGTATGGACGCATCAGTGACTCGTCCGCAAGTCTGGATGAACCCTTTGAACATGGAACAGTGCTGCCTGTCGATAGCAGTTTATACACGGTATTCGAAGCGGATGACTCTTGGCAGATCTACGCGAAGCGCCTGCTAGCGCTGATAACGCTTGGAGGACTGGCCTTTCTGGTGTGTAGAGACCACACAACAGCTGCACAAATGAAGATAGATGAAGGCGAGGAGGGCATTTACCCATTGCCGCTGAGTCACCAGGACCCTGATGTGACTGTCAGAGAAGTTGCAGGACACAAGATGCTCGTTCCCGTATGGTACAGGTAGTATATCGCTAAATCCATAGGCATGGACTCTTTTAACCTAGTTCCTTGCCTATTATGATGGTTTAGGAGTGAAGGAAGGAGTGCAAATATATTAGTGTAATAACCGGTTTCAGCCCTGCCCAGTCTTCAGAACTTCCAGCAAATTGGAAGAGAAAGGGGTTCTCTGGCAAATAAGAGCGCAATGTATTGGAAAGTGTCCTACAATCCAAGCACTCCACAACAGGCGCACATTGATGGAATACAGTACGGCGGGTACTGAAATAGCACTGCATGTGACCCTCCCCTGTATATCGGCGCTAATATGCAGGTTTTCTCACTTTATCGCTTCTACAGTGCTGCACACAACAGCGTTTCCCTTAACACCGAGGAAGTCACCCTGCTCTAAGTTTTCGATTTTTTGCATATAGGCGTGAGCTCCCCTTAACCGCAAATCGAGAAAAAGACAGAGGGTTTCAGCGCTCTCCTCACAGCGGACTGTGAGGAGAGCAAGGAAGTGGGAAGTGGGCAGTGGCCGGCTTCAACATAGGCTCAGACATCTATAATACAAATGGGGCTGGCCGTACAGTGTTGCGAGACGGTGATTACAAACCCGCAGGAGATCTACGGTGTGAGTTTCTCTGAGCGAGTGAAAGTGTTGTGCCGTTTCCACTACGACTGCGAGGAAAACGACCTGAAGTTCCGCTCTCTGACAGAAGCTTTGCAGTACCTTGCGAACGTCATGCTGCGCAACTCGGCTTCCATCAGAGCAGCACTGGACTTCCTCAGCCCTCTCAACTTCCAACTGCCTCTGTTCCTGCTCCTACAGCCGGACTTCGACCACAGCACTCCTCTGGGCAAAGTCATCCTTGAGTACCAAACCCAGTATGGACACAACAGTACTTCTCTCGAAGCCCTGGATGAGTCCTTTGAAGAGTGGTCAATTGAGCCAGTCGATGACAGTCCACGCACATCATTCTTTAATTGGGAGATCTACACGCAGCGCCTGCTTACGCTGATAACACTCGGAGGACTGGCCTTTCTGGTGCGTAGAGACCACAGAGCAGCTGTGCAGATGAAGATAGATGAAGGCGAGAGGGGCATTTACCCATTGCCGCTGAGTCACCAGAACCCTGATGTGACTGTCAGTGAAGTCGTGGGATACAAGATGTTCATTCCGGTGTGGTACTCGAAAAGCAGCTAATATATCACTAATAGGACTAGAGTCACTTCTATCTCTTCCTAAGTAGTTATAGAGTGAGGAGCCAAATCCCCTCTTTGCAAAACATCTATCCATACGCCAAAGGTAGGCATTCAAGCCGGGAGTTATTGAAGGTTGGGACAGACTGTGACTTTGACTCAAAGAATGATGCAGGTATATTCACTTGCCTACGCAAGCAGTAGCTTGCGTATTTCGATGAAGAATTTAGCGCAGTTGATTGTCACAATTCATGTGACAATTGCATTTAAGCTAGGCTTCCTGTAGTTGAAGTGGTAACGGAAAACAGGAGAAGAACTCAGGAAACAGATACAAACCTAGCAGAAAACCAGCCACTATTGGTTAATGAGATGGACAGCCTGCATATCGAGCCTTTAACCCAGCTGCCAATCATCGACCACTTTCACTTGTCCGATGAACTCTTAGAAAAGTTGAATCATAGCTTGATTTTGCCGTATGGCCTGAATATTCAAAAAATTTCAGCAAGGAAATGCTGAATTTCGCCGAAACATCGATGTGGTACTCAAGCAAGAGGAGGAAGTAGCAATCGAACTAAGTTTAAAGAGAAAAAGGAAGAATACCGAGAACAAATTGGAAAAAGGGCAAGAATAGTTAAAATTGCTCTAAAAACTTCCAAGCTATAGTAGAAGTAGGCTGTGGAGAGTGGGTTGCCCATGATTCCGAAAGCATACAGACAAAAGTGCCATTGGCCGCCACTATGGGACAGCATATAAGGTCGCGGATAAGACTTAAGTGTGGCGAAATGAGTTCTAAGTGTTTGTGAAGGGACTGGGGACTATGCACACTACGAAGGCTCGATTTCCCTTCCTACTGCCAAAGTCTGTTTGTCCTATTTTTCCCCAGCTTCCAAACTAATAGAGAGAAGGGACAGCTCAACAGTCTCTGCCCTACTCCGACTACCGTTTTTGGAACCACAAAAGCCGTAAGTCAGTTATGCTTCATTCTGTTGAAATGACTTGGGAGCAGTGAAAAGGCCAGTTCAGGAGATACACCACTCACGTGTTACTTTTCTAAACACCTCACCTCACTCACCTTTATCACTTTGTGTGAATTTGTCGAAAAATAAGAACTCGCCCTGGTGAGGTGAGACTATGTGGTAATTCCAACGTTATCTGGAAATCACATTGTTGGAACACACATGTCCTTCAGCGAGCCATCGTATATTCCCACAGCATTCAGTTAGACAGAGACCGTCTCCAACTTTATAGATAGAGTAGCTCGTCATCATGCAGGCCACCAATACTGAAGGTCCTGCCAGAGGACAAGACTGTTTTAGCTCGCTCAGTCCATTGAAATGGCTCAGGGGCGCCTCATCAGTTTGGAGAGCTCGAGCCCTGAATGGGCCTCACTCGAGCACTCATTGCAGCTCTCACTAAGTTCAGTAGAGTCCGTGCTGAAAGAAGCCTTCGCTGTGGATTCAGGGGACTACGAATCTGCATTTGGCATGAAAACGAATAAAGGCTTGGTACTGAACTGCTGGCATGAGAGTGAACAATTTGGAGCAGGCAATTCGACAAATGAGCTGATAAATCGAGGCTTCATGATGCCTGGCAATGGACTAGTTTTCACTTCCGGGATGATAAAACAAAAGCTGACATGCAACGGATTTTACAAGTTTCTGCTAGTGAAGGTGGCTGTGGGGCGGCCTGTCATGGTAACGCAGAGAGGTTCGGAAACGAGGGCCTCAAAGTCCCTCCAACCTTCGACAGTCTGTATCTCCATCACGAACCCGAAATTTCCTACCAGCGCGACTATGTCGTCTTTGAGGCAGATCTAGCACTTCTCATTTACATCGTGCATTTCTCGCTCGACTCAAATTCTGAAGAAATTAGGTCTTGCAAATGCTATTTGTGTCCTGAGGCAGCGAAATTCTATTGTAAGTTGGACGAGGTTTACCTGTGAATTAATTGCGATGTCGAAAACCACAACACTACACTCACGAATCGACACGAGCGGATTCTGACACAGGAGTGAATTAAGACCCTCAGCCCTTGCCAAGAACATCCAGACTTACAGTTAAACACCAATTGCACAGTCTGTGAAAAGCTACTGTGTGATAGCTGCGAAACGGCAACGCACTCCACACCTCCTCACTCTGTCATCGCGATCACGGCGCAAGCTCAGCTGATATTGAACAGAGAGTACGAACGGTTTGAACAGCGCTTAAATATGTTAGAGCAACGAAAATGAAAATGAAGAATCTTCTCCAAATTCCTAAAATATCAGGGTATCCTCAATACATTAAACGAAGAATGGCTGTGTTAAAGCTGTACAAACTTCCTAAAAACAAAACTTTCTACCTTGTTTAGGAAGAAACT
>Ga0247837_1005245_pt1 | contig 19702 bp, 18 predicted proteins | sample LaCtaG_2_FD_187115 | JGI IMG/M metagenome (GOLD analysis project Ga0247837, IMG submission 187115) | Freshwater microbial communities from meromictic Lake La Cruz, Castile-La Mancha, Spain - LaCruzMarch2015_14.5m | ecosystem: Environmental > Aquatic > Freshwater > Lake | place: Spain: Castile-La...
GTCACAAACGTGAGTGTGCATCCGGGATACGACATTGAAACTTCCGCGAATGACATTGCCGTCTTGACTCTTGCAGCGTCGGTACCGGACATCCCACCTTTGGACCCGCTCATTCCTGAGTTGGCCGCCGAATACACAGCTGCGGGAAGTCCCGCTCAAGTCGCAGGTTGGGGCAACGTAGTCATTTCAGGTAACAAGTACCCAACCATTTTCCGAGTAGGTGACGTTAAAGTCTTTCCTGATTCTTCTTGCGGTGAAGGAAAAAGAAATACCATTAATGGGGTCACCTTCAACGGATTTTCAAGAAGTGAAGTAGATAGCAGCGTGATGATCTGCGCTGCCGGTGTTAATGCGAGTAAGGAAATTGTTGACGCCTGCCAGGGAGATTCCGGTGGTCCACTCATTGCAACGGGTAGCGCGGGCCCAAAGCTCGTCGGTGTTGTCAGTTGGGGCGAGGATTGTGCAAGTAAGTATCCCGGGGTCTACAGTCGCGTGAGCGCACTCAATCCCTTTTTGCAGAGTGCTGGAGCGATGCCGATCTCAATCCCAACAGTTCCTCCGACAGTTTCAGTGACTCCACTTTTGGGTGAACTAAAGATCACCATGACCGGGAGCCAAGGTGGAGCCACGGTGACTCAATATGCGGCAACAGTGGTTGGCCCTAACCCGGCTAGCCCAACAACAACTCAAACGCTAAGTTGTTTTGCAGCGCCGACAATGCAAAGTTCTAGTGGTTCCTGTTCGGTTACCGACCTACTCACCGGGGCCGAATACGCGGTTACGGCAATCTGGGCTAACGAACTAGGAGACTCATCAGCGTCTGCCCCAGTTATCGCGGTTCCCAGCGATCAGCCAATTGCTGGAGAAATAAGGTCCGCCAAATTCACTCGTACAAGTGCAAGGTTTGGGTTAACTCCCTCAAACGCAAATAGCTCACCATTAAAGACTGAGAGAGTGATCTGCTCAACCGTCGGTTCAGGGGCTATTCGCTCTGCTCGGGTTTCCGGCGAATCGGTAGTTGTCAGAAACCTGACTCAAAAAAGGTATAAATGCATCATTCAAATTGTCACCGATGCAGGTTCAGCCGACTCAGTCGAGAAAGTGATTCGACGTCAATGACAGACGGCTCAAAGCCGCGTTACGTGTTTCTTGCGTTTGGGCTTGGATCTGCAAGAACATGGCTTCACGCACCCGGCGCTCAGCCTCACTACCTGAGATCATTGCTCCACCAGAACTAGCGGTTATCGCAGCCACGGTGCACGTAACGGCGAATTCAAGTATCTGTACCCGAAGATTTATCAGTTCAGATCGTTGAGTTTCAGGATTGTCGATAGCGTCATAGGCCTGCGCACGTAAGCGTTCGAATTCCTGGGCGAGTTTTTTAGCCGCGCTTTGCCCGGCTTCCTCGCCTCGTGCATTTGATACTTCATTGAGTTGCTCTATTGCAGCCCGCGCAACACCTAGGGCTGCCGGGCTAGGCAGGACCGTTTTCCCCGAATCAACTCTCAACCAATCCTGAGAATCCAGGATGCTGAACACAAATTCGCTACTGATAAATGTGTGATCGAAAGTAATCGGCCTGCTATGCGTCCCCGACATTGCGAGTAATTTCAACGGCTCACCCACCACACAAGAATTAAACTGCTCCTCAAAACCTTTAATGGGAAGATAGAAAATCACAATCTGTGATTTGTCTTCTGTGGCAGCTAACATCATCAGGACATCGGCAATATCCCAACTCGTTATCCAATCAAGGGTCCCCGTGAGTTCCCAGCCATCCACAACTTTTTTCGCAACGGGATTTGGTGGCCCGCCCCGGCGTACATGCGCGAATGCAACAGCGGCAAGCAGCGCGCCGCTCTGCATCCCCTTTGACCACCGCGTCAACAGATCAGCACTTGCGCTCTGATTCCCCCCGGCCACCATGGTGTTCAGCGGAGTTTGATGCTGGGTCCAACAAAACCAAGTGCTGGCGTCCACTCCCGCGAGTCGTTCAGTCAGCTCACGTTGCTGCCACACTTCCCCTGCGATTCCGTGGGCTCCAACGGATGCAAGCAGCTCAATGTGGCTGCGGGGGACGCCCAATTGCTCAGTGATCTGAGCGCTCTGGGCAATGACAGCGAGAGCTGAGTGAATCTCAGGGGTCAATTGCGCCACTGGGCGAATGATTTCCTGCGTCACTCACCTACCTAATCACGAAAGCCCCCGTGCTGCAGGCCTAAGGTTGGCACGTGCAAGAAAACTTCTTAGTTCCCAAAATGCGTCCACACGCGGTCTCCATCTTTGCCGAGATGTCAAAGCTCGCGATTGAGACAAATTCAATAAATTTGGGACAAGGATTCCCCGACACTGATGGCCCGCAGGAACTCAAAGAAGAAGTCATTGCCTGTATAAATAGCGGGCGCGGGAATCAATACCCACCACCACATGGTTTTCCCGAATTGCGCTCTGCGATTTCCGCGCACCAGAAACGTTTCTACAATTTGGATATTGACCCAGATACTGACGTCGTTGCAACGACAGGTGCCAGCGAAGCACTTGCATCGAGCATACTTTCACTCGTTGAGGCGGGCGATGAAGTCATTTTTTTTGATCCAGCATTTGACGTCTACCGGGCAGTGATTGATCTCAGCGGGGCAAAGCCAGTCGGTGTCCCCCTGACCAAACCGGATTTGCGTCCAGATATCCAAGCATTAGCCGAAGCAATTACTCCCGCAACGAAACTACTGCTCCTCAACTCACCGCATAATCCAAGTGGCACAGTGTTCAACAAGGAAGAGCTGAGCGCGATTGCCGAGTTGGCTATTGCACACGACCTCATAGTGATCTCCGACGAAGCGTACGAGCACTTGTGGTTTGACAAGAATGTTCATATTCCCATTTCAACTTTGCCAGGTATGTTTCAGCGGTGCATCACAATTGGTTCGGGTGGGAAATCATTCTCATTCACCGGTTGGAAAGTTGGCTGGGCAAGTGGTCCAAAGCCATTGATTGCAGCGGTTAAATCAGTACGGCAACATTTGAGTTACGTCTCTGGTGGACCATTTCAGTTAGCAATTTCCAAAGGGCTTGGCTTGCCCGATCAGTACTTCACTCAATTTCGACGGGACCTCAGTGTTAAGCGTGACCTACTTAGCGCCGGCTTGACTCAACTCGGAATGAGAGTGATTCCAACCGAAGGAACCTACTTCGTAACAACGGATATCTCACCCCTTGGTTTTACCGATGGTCTTGAGTTTGCTCGCATGTTGGCGAATCAATGCAAGGTTGTTGCAATTCCCCACCAAGTGTTCACCGAATCAGGTCAGGATTTCAAAGAGTATGTCCGCTGGGCTTTCTGCAAGAAGCCTGAAGTTCTTGCAGAAGCCATCCAGCGAATGCAAACTATCTCTTAAAGAATCTTGAGTGACTCTCCGTCTGCGGCAACAGTGACGACACATGTGTCACCATCGGATAACTCCCCACTCAATAATGCCATCGCCAATTTGTCGCCTACAGCGGATTGGACGAGTCGGCGCAAAGGACGCGCCCCGTAAATCGGGTCAAATCCTCGATCAACCAACCACGTAAGGGCGGACTGTTCCAATTCAAGCGTGATCCTGCGGTCAACTAGGCGCTTTTGCAATTGAGCGATCTGAATCTTGGTGATCCTCGCCAATTCCTCTTTATCCAATGGATCAAATGTCACCATTGCGTCGAGCCGGTTAAGGAATTCAGGGCGGAACTTTTGCCGAACTACATCCATGACGGCAGCTTTTCGTTCCTCAAATGGCACATCTTGATCAATGAGGAATTGGGATCCAAGGTTCGAGGTCAGAATAAGAATTACGTTGCGGAAATCCACTGTTCTTCCCTGGCCATCCGTTAAACGCCCGTCGTCAAGAACCTGCAACAACACATCAAAGACTTCAGGGTGTGCTTTCTCTACTTCGTCAAGCAGAACGACCGAGTAGGGACGCCTGCGAACTGCCTCGGTGAGCTGTCCTCCCTGTTCGTAGCCCACGTACCCTGGCGGAGCACCAACAAGGCGCGCCACCGAGTGCTTTTCGGAATACTCGCTCATGTCAATGCGAATCATTGCTCGTTCGTCATCAAAGAGAAACTCTGCGAGTGCCTTGGCTAGCTCAGTTTTACCAACACCGGTTGGTCCAAGGAACATGAAGGATCCGGTCGGCCGATTGGGGTCGGAGATTCCTGCTCGAGCGCGGCGCACTGCATCGCTGACTTCGCGGATGGCTTCAGGCTGACCGATTACCCGTTCACCGAGGTACTCTTCCATGCGTAGCAGTTTCTGGGTTTCACCTTCAAGTAATCTGCCGGCCGGAATTCCCGTCCACGCTGCAACGACTTCTGCTATGTCATCGGCGGTCACTTCTTCTTTGACCATGGTGGATTCACGTGCATTGGTTTCAGCGGTTACCTTCACGAGCTCATCCTCGAACGTTGGGAGTTCGGAATAGAGAATTCGTGATGCAAGTTCAAAATCTCCTTCGCGCTGGGCCCGCTCGGCCACTGCCCGCAAATCATCGATTAAGACCTTAATTTCACCGATACGGTCCAGACCTTGCTTCTCAGCATTCCAGCGGGTCCGAAGTCCACGAAGCTCTTCATCTTTTTCCATAATTTCCGCACGGATTTTTACCAACCTCTCTTTTGAGGCGTCGTCTTTCTCCTTGGCGACTGCAAGTTCTTCCATGCGCAGTCGATCAACTTGGCGTTGCAGCACATCAATTTCAACAGGAGATGAATCAATCTCCATTCGTAGTCTGCTAGCGGACTCATCCATTAAGTCAATTGCTTTGTCTGGCAAAAAACGACTAGTGATGTAACGATCCGACATTGTGGCTGCAGCAACGATCGCCGAATCAGAGATAACGACTTTATGATGCGCTTCGTATTTTTCCTTTATACCGCGCAGAATCGCAATTGTGTCTTGCACACTTGGTTGGTCGACGAAAACTTGTTGAAAACGACGCTCTAGGGCAGGATCTTTTTCGATGTACTCGCGGTACTCGTCAAGGGTTGTCGCGCCAATCATGCGTAACTCGCCTCGGGCAAGCATTGGCTTCAACATGTTGCCGGCATCCATGGCTCCATCGCCACTACTGCCTGCACCCACAACAGTGTGGAGTTCGTCAATAAAAGTAATTACTTGACCATCACTACCCTTGATTTCATCAAGGACAGCCTTTAAACGTTCCTCGAATTCGCCACGAAATTTTGCCCCGGCGACCATGGCGCTCATGTCAAGGGAGATCAACTTCTTTCCCAGAAGGGAAGTCGGTACATCGCCTTCGACAATTCTTCGCGCAAGGCCTTCGACTACTGCCGTCTTTCCTACACCCGGTTCACCAATGAGAACCGGATTGTTTTTAGTTCGACGAGAAAGCACTTGCATCGTTCGGCGCACTTCTTCATCTCGACCAATCACCGGATCGATTTTGCCTTCACGGGCAAGCGCGGTTAGATCAACACCGTATTTTTCTAGCGCCTGGAAAGTACTTTCAGGATCTTGTGTATTCACGCGTGTGCTCCCTTTTGTTTCTTGTAGTGCTTGAAGCAATGATGCCCCAGTGACCCCCGCCTGGGCGAGCGATTGAGAGGCTTCGTTTGGGCCACTTTGGGCGAGGGCAATCAGTAAATGCTCGGTACTGACGTAATCGTCATTGCGTTCTTTTGCTAACGAATCGGCGTCCTTGAGAACCTTGATGGTTGATTGACTTAGTTGCGGCGGCGCAACAGTTGACCCCGAAACGGAAGGGAGTGACTGCATCTGCGTACGCACACTTGCCGTAAGTGCCGGAACGTTAACACCTAAGTGTTTAAGGAGCGAAGTTGCAATTCCTGGGCCCTGCTGAAGAAGGGAATCAAGAAGGTGGATGGGCTCAACTGTTGGGTTTCCTTGCGCAGCGGCAATACGAACAGAAGCCCCAATGGCGTCATTGCTTTTTGTAGTTAACTCAATGTCCATGATTACTCCCGATTCACCCGTTGTGGACGCCACACGACCAGCGCGCGGGATGTTCGTTCACGGTGGAACTCACCCAGTCGTTCACGAAGCTCAAGCACCTGTTCTTCGAGTTCAAGAACACGCCTGATTCCTTCGATACTGAGACCTTCATTGGATAATTGCGAAACATAGCGCAGTCTTTGCACATCACGCGCGCTGTAAAGTCGATTTCTTCCCGCAACACGATGTGCTGACACGAGACCAACACGGTCGTACTGCCGCAAAGTCTGCGGGTGAAGACCAGCGAGTTGCGCAGCAATTGAAATTGCGTAGACAGGAGTCTCCGAAGCAACAATGTTGTCTTCAAATGGAGTACTCATGATTTTTCACCAAGTGCATAAATCTCTTTGCGTGGATCTTGATCGGTGGTTGCGTCTGCAAAATCCTTTAGAGCTGATTTGGCTTCTTCATTTAGGTTTTGCGGGACTGCAATGTCGATAACAGCAAGTACGTCGTGATTCATGCCATCTTTGCCACGAACCCCCTTCCCCTTAATTCGGAAGGTACGCCCGGTTGTTGTTCCTGCCGGGATACGCATATTCACAGTTCCACCGCGCGGGACCGGTATCGCAATATCGGCACCCAGCGCCGCTTCAGCGAAAGTTACGGGGACTTCAACACTTAAGTTGTCGCCCTTGCGCTCAAATAATGGATGCGGCTTCACAGATACCTTGACCAAGAGGTCGCCACCGGGACCGCCACGTTCACCGGGGCCACCTTTGCCCTTGAGTCGGATCTTGGATCCGTCCTTGACCCCCGCAGGGATGCGAGCTTGAACACTTCGACTGCTTTTGCCGCGACCCGTCCCGTGGCACCGATTGCAGGGGTCATCTACGAAAAGCCCCCGGCCCTGGCAGGTTGGGCAAGGTTCTGAGAAAGCAAACCCACCCGCATTTCGGGAGATCTGTCCACTACCACTACACGTTGGGCACACCTGAGGTGTTGAACCAGCTTTGGCACCGGTTCCGTGACACATTGAGCACGGCCCATCACTTTGTAAATTGAGTGGAACCGTTACGCCGTCAAGTGTGTCAGCAAATGAAAGCGTCAGCGAAGTTTCAATGTCTTGGCCTCGCCGTGGCTGTCGTGAGCGACCACCTGCCCCGCCTCCGCCTCGATTGAAGATACCGCCGAGGAAGTCACCGAATCCGCCCTGCTCGCCACCGAATAGATCCTCGTAGTTGACGTTGTAGTTTCCACCACCGGATCCCGGTCTGCGTCCGTAGCCTCCGGAGGCAAAAAGTGCTCGACCTTCGTCATATTCCTTGCGCTTTTTGTCATCGGATAACACGTCATAGGCCTCAGACACAACTTTGAACTTGTCTTCGGCCGCTTTATCCCCTGGATTTTTGTCGGGGTGAAGATCACGCGCAAGTTTTCGGTATGTCTTTTTCATCTCTGCGGGCGTTGCATCTTTTGAAACACCCAATAGAGCGTAAAAGTCTTTTTCGAGCCAATCCTTATTCATTCAATGTCCCACATCTACTTAGTCTGATCAAAGACTCAGGTGCCGGCAACGCTGACACGAGCTGGACGCAGAATGCGATCACCCTGCCGATAACCCTGCTGGAAAATCGCTATCACGGTTGGTTCGGAAACTCCATCGACCTCTTCACTGGCTAATGCTTCGTGCATATTTGGATCGAATGGATCCTGTGCCGCACCGAATTTCACTAAGCCAAGCTTGTTCAAGGTCGCTTCAAGTTTTTCACCAACGGTTTTGAATGCACCGTTGAGTTCGTCATGCTCGCGTGCTAACTCAATGTCATCAAGTACCGGCAGGAGCGCTGAAAAGACTGCTCCGATAGCCAGCTGACGGTTGACTTCGCGGTCGCGATCAACTCGTTTGCGGTAATTCGCGTACTCAGCTTGGACCCGTTGTAGATCCTCGGTGAGTTCACTAATTTTCTGTTCGATCCCCACTACTTCGCCTTCGATGAGGTCCGCTTCAGCGTCTAACTCCTCGGTGAAAGGTTCGCCAGCCGAGTCGGAACTTGGCTGGCGAACCTCGAAGGTGTCGGGGTCGAGTCGACGTTTGTCGTTCACCCTTACGCCTTCATCTTCACTCACTTGGTTTCATCCTCATCGATGATCTCTGCGTCAACGACGTCTTCTTCGGCTGTCGCAGCGGCAGCTTCAGCGGCTTCTTCAGATCCACCCGCTTGGGCTTCGCTGTACATCGCTGCACCCAGTGCTTGGCTTGCTGCCGCAACCTTGTCCGTTGCCGCGCGCATTCCTGGACCGTCATTTTCTTCGATTGCCTTTTTGAGTTCTTCCAATGGTCCTTCAACATTTGCTTTTGCATCAGCTGGAACCTTGTCGGCATTGTCGGCGAGGAACTTCTCAGTCTGGTAAACCAAAGCTTCGGCGGTGTTGCGAACCTCAGCTTCGTCACGGCGCTGCTTGTCTTCTTCAGCGTGTGCCTCAGCATCGCGCATCATGCGATCAATGTCGTCCTTGCTCAGGGTTGATCCACCAGAAATCGTCATGGATTGCTCTTTACCCGTAGCGGTATCTCGAGCGGATACATGCACGATTCCGTTGGCATCAATGTCGAAGGTGACCTCGATCTGCGGTATGCCACGTGGTGCTGGTGGCAGCCCGGTGAGATCAAATGTTCCCAACTGCTTGTTGTAGGCAGCCATTTCGCGCTCACCCTGATACACCTGGATGGACACCGAGGGCTGATTGTCTTCCGCTGTCGTGAAAGTTTCCGAACGCTTGGTCGGGATGGTCGTGTTGCGTTCGATCAACTTGGTCATGATGCCACCCTTGGTTTCAATTCCGAGGGATAAAGGCGTTACGTCCAGCAAGAGAACGTCTTTCACGTCACCGCGAAGAACACCCGCCTGAAGCGCCGCACCAATTGCAACAACCTCGTCCGGGTTAACGCCCTTGTTCGCATCTTTGCCGGTCATTTCTTTAACCAGATCTGCAACTGCAGGCATACGAGTTGATCCACCAACAAGAACAACCTGGTCAATGTCACTGATCTTGACACCTGCGTCTTTGACAACGGCTTCAAATGGTGTCTTGGTGCGCTTGAGTAGATCAGCTGTCAGTGATTCAAACTTGCTGCGAGTGAGGGTCTCTTCAAGGTGAAGGGGACCATCAGCACTCGCGGTGATGTAAGGCAGGTTGATTGAGGTTTCGGTTGAACTCGATAGTTCAATCTTTGCCTTTTCCGCTGCTTCACGTAGACGTTGCACTGCCATCTTGTCCTTGGACAAATCAACACCGTGGGCGTTTTTGAACTGGGTGACCATCCAGTCGACGACAGCGTTGTCCCAGTCGTCACCACCGAGGTTGTTGTCACCGCTGGTTGCTTTTACTTCAACGACACCGTCGCCGATTTCAAGCAGTGACACGTCGAACGTTCCACCACCAAGGTCGAAGACCAGAATTGTTTGTTCCTCGTCGCCCTTGTCCAAACCGTAAGCCAATGCTGCGGATGTGGGCTCGTTGATAATGCGCAGAACATTCAGACCAGCAATTTCGCCAGCTTCTTTTGTTGCTTGGCGCTGTGCATCATTGAAATATGCAGGGACGGTGATTACTGCGTCCGAGACAGTGTCGCCGAGGTATGCCTCAGCATCACGCTTGAGCTTCATCAAGGTTCGCGCGCTGATTTCCTGCGGGGTGTATTTCTTGCTATCAATATCGACATTCCAGTTTGTGCCCATGTGGCGCTTAACGGAACGGATCGTGCGGTCAACGTTCGTGACTGCTTGACGCTTGGCAACTTCACCCACAAGGACCTCGCCATTCTTTGCGAATGCGACAACCGATGGAGTGGTGCGAGCACCTTCTGCGTTTGCGATAACGACGGGTTCTCCGCCTTCAAGTACGGAAACCACTGAGTTGGTGGTACCGAGGTCGATTCCTACTGCTCTAGCCATTATGTGGCTCCCTCTTTCTTTGTTGTGTGTCTGGACTTTCATAAAACCAATGGCTCTATTGTGCCCTACCGGAGATTAATAGTCAAATCGAGCGCATATTACTTGAGTCGGGGTGGCTCATAGGCTTCATAGTGAAGGCCCCTGGCAAATTCCAACGGGCCAATGAGGAGCTTTGGCTCTAGGCTGCCATCAGATCTCACTTTGGGATTTTTTTCACAAGAGAAATGGTGCCCCATGGACGAAAAAGGCTTATTAGAACTCTGGAACGACAAGAGATCGCAAATCATCACAGCGCAAATGGCACCTACCCTCGTGCTCATTTCGATTTTGGTCGTGTCTGCCCTGGGCTATTTCACTGATGCCCCGGACTCAGCCAAGTACTTGGCTATTGCTGTAGCCGCGGCTACCGGGATTCTTGCCGTAATCTCCCAATATGCTGCAATCCGCGAAGCAAAAGCACTCGTTGCCGACATTAATCAACTGAACGCACCCAGCGCATTGGCGAAAAAAGTAGGCGAATCTGATGTCTTCCTTACCCTCACCTCAGTTGTGGTCGTCGCCCTCAGCTTGGCCATTTTCGCTCTCGTGATCTGGACGGTCCTGGGCTAGCAACACTCCTTGATTTGAGTGATTTTTTTACCGATGCCCTGACGCGCATGTAATTGACCTGACTACTACGTGTCACCTGCGAACCCGGATTAGTGCCTAGGCGCTGTAGGTGGTGTAGGTGCTGTGAGCCGTGAGGGCATCGGTAATTTCCCCAGACGCCGCGCGGCTACTCGGGTGCCCAGCGCTTTGATCTAGGGTCCATTCCATGCGGCTACGACGTGAAGTACCTAAGGAGTACTCCTACGTAACGGTCGTTACATACGGCCGCACGGGCAGCACGGCGATTCAATCGAGTCTTAATGCCCTGCCCGGGGTCTTGGTGCGTGGTGAGAACTATTCGGCGATGCGTGGGCTCGGCACATACCTTCAATCGATCGCCGAAGTTGCTGACCGACACCATGCTGGAAAATCGACCCACCCCTGGTACGGATCTGCGCGGTTAGATCCCAGTGCGGTGCTTGCCGATATTCGCCGCCACGTCATTGACTACCTGCTCAGACCTACGGCCGACACCAATTGGATCGGGTTCAAGGAGGTTCGCTACGAGCCCGGGCATTTTGCGTCTTATGACGAATTACTCCAGCATCTAATTTTCCTCGGTAAGTTGTTTCCGGGCTTGCGATATGTGATCAATGTCCGAGAGCCTGTTGACGCAGCGCGAAGTGGCTGGTGGCCAGAGAATTCAGACGCACTGGAAGTGCTCACGACCACTCGTGATTGGTTGTTGAGCGCGACAGCAGACCTCAACAATTTCTACGGATCCCTCCGGGCGGTCTGCGTGGCTCATGAGGATTGGGTGACCGACCCGAAGGTATTAATCGATGCGTATTCGAGCTTGGGGTTACCACGTGATGACCAGGCAGTGCGCGCAGCGCTACTTGAGCGCCTTAATCATGGGCGAACTACTTAGCCGGAGCCAACACCTCAGCCAGCAGAGTCTCGACGCGTTGGCGAATTTCTTCTCGTACTGGTCGAACGTCGTCAATACTGAACCCTGCAGGGTCAGTGATCTGCCAGTCCTCATACCGCTTGCCAGGGAAAATTGGGCAGGCGTCGCCGCACCCCATGGTGATGACCACGTCAGCGGCACGAACAATCTCGTCGGTCCAAGGCTTAGGAAATTCACGCGAGATATCAATCCCGATTTCACCCATTGCAGCAACTGCTGCTGGGTTGACGGCGTTGCCTGGTTCGGAACCGCCCGACAAGCCAATAGCTGAGTCCCCTGCGAGTTCTCGGAAGAAACCAAGGGCCATCTGAGAGCGGCCAGCATTGTGAGTGCACAGGAACAAAACGACTGGGCGCTCATCAGTGCTCTTGCCTTCGACTTTAGCCAGTGCAGTCAATCGCTCGCGTGCGAACCGTTCCGCGAACATCGGCAAGTAGGTGTCATTGGTTATCCGACCACCGAACTCGTCATAGGAAGAAATCAGGAATCGCTCGATCGTCTCGGCGTTGTACATGCCGTCGAAGTCTCTTTGTAGAAGGAGTGAGGATGAGCGCAAGGTGCTGACATGCAGCTCGGGGATGTTGTCGTGGAAATGCGTAGTGTTCATCATTGTGCCTTTCTTGATTGTTTGTTTTGGTGAAAGGAAGTTCGCGATGCTAAGTGAGTGACTCGCCCACGCAATTCGTCTACCGCAGTGTTAAAGGCTGTGTCGGTGCCAACGGCGGCTGGGTCAGGAATGGACCAATGGATGCGGTGATTCTTCATCTCGCCAAGTTCTTCATTTACCGAGTCACATACCGAGACGACCACGTCGTCTGGTCGTACAACATCTACGATTCGCTGCGGAGTACGCGCACGAATGTCGAGTCCGTGTCTGTCGGCTGCCTTTCGCGCACGATGGTTGATTTGCTGAGCAGGGTGGGTACCCGCGGAAGCACTGGGAACATCGCTCGACTCACGCCACAAAGCCTCGGCAAGCACAGATCGGGCGGAGTTGTGCGTGCAAACAAAGACCACACGTGGGGCAGAAATCTTGGCGGCCTCAGGTAATACTCCATCCATCGCACCATCTATTGCTTGCAAATAAGTGCGACGACGATCACTCTGGGAATGCACACGCTGCACAAGTCCTGCAACTAAAAGAACTTTGATGTGGTGAGCCAGCAGGTTTCCTGGAACATCGAGCAGTTCAGACATAGCGTCGGGAGAAAGGTCCTGAACACCAAGCAATTCCATAATTCCCAGCCGAGTCGGGTCTCCTAACGCAGCCAGAACTCGAGCCCGGTGCTCGCGCGTGCCTGAGGCTCCAATATTCTTTAGGTCAGTATTCATTGACTCAATAATTACTGATAAAAGTTGCGATGTCAAGTGCATCACCGGTTATTGAGGAAGGTTACGATGCGTCATATGTTGGTGAGACGGGCAGCTGCCGAATTTCTTGGCACCGGTGTTCTTGTTGCAACAGTTGTTGGTTCGGGAATCATGGGGACATTGCTCAGTGACAACCTTGCCGTCACTTTGCTCATTAATGCACTAGCAACAGTTGCTGTACTTGCGGTTCTGATCTGGGCTTTCGGGCCAATCTCCGGCGCACACTTCAATCCCGTGGTTTCTGGTGTTGAAATGGTGCGGCGTGAAATGCCAATACTCGAGGGCGTCATTTACATTGTGGCTCAGGTGATCGGGGCATGTGCAGGAGCAATTCTGGCAAACCTGATGTTCGCTTTGCCCGCAGTGAATACATCTACCAATGAACGCACCGGTAGCAATATTTGGCTTGGTGAGATTGTGGCCACAGCGGGGCTGTTGCTGGTCATCGGCGCTATCACCCGCACTGGTCGCGGCAACTTAGGTCCAGCGCTCGTACCGGCGTGGATCGGTGCGGCTTACTTCTTCACCTCTTCCACATCTTTCGCTAACCCTGCGGTCACCGTCGGGCGATCGCTCACAGATACCTTCTCTGGAATAGCACCATCATCGGTGCCTTTGTTTATTGTCTTTCAGATAGTGGGCGCAGCAGTTGGCGCACTGCTCACCGAGTATTTCTATCCGCGCCGCGGAGTTGCCCCAGAACCCCTTGATCTACCCGAGCCAATCCATAAAGGTCCACGCGCTTAGTTAGCTATATACACCTGAAAGTGAGAATGATCGATGACCAATTTGCCTACCGTCTTGTTCGTCTGCGTCCACAACGCTGGTCGCTCCCAGATGGCTGCCGCTTATCTCCAGCACCTCGCCGGTGATCGCATCGAAGTGCTTTCCGCTGGATCAGCTCCAGCAAATGAAGTGAACCCCGCCGCACTTGCAGCAATGCTTGAAGAAGGCATTGATATGAGCGCCGAGCAACCAAAGATTCTTACTGACGATGCCGTTCAGGCATCTGACGTTGTTATCACTATGGGTTGCGGTGATACCTGCAAGTTTTACCCAGGCAAGCGCTACGAGGACTGGGTTCTGGAAGACCCTGCAGGGCAAGGAATTGATTCCGTTCGACCAATCCGCGATGAAATTCGACGACGGGTTGAAGATCTCATCGCTGAACTCGCATCGACACCCCCCTCTGTATAACAATGGAATTAATCAAACGAGAATCTATTTCGATGAAGGAGCAACAATGAGTGCCGTCCGCGTGTACGAACCCGCCCTATGCTGCAACACCGGAGTCTGCGGACCCGACGTTGATCAAGCTCTCGTAAGTTTTACCGCTGATTTGGCCTTTCTTGCCGATCAGGGTGCAGATATCGCTCGACACAACCTTGCAAACGACCCAATGGCTTTTGCCAATGACGAAACCGTTCGCGCCTTCTTGCAGGTTGCTGGTTCAGAGGGTCTGCCCTTGACCACAGTTGATGGCGTCACGGTGATGACCGGCACCTACCCCAGCCGTGAGCAGTTGACTCGATTCACCGGCCTTGCCGCACCAGTAAACACTCTTGCAGGATCAAGCCTCCTCACAATTTCTGATGACTCTGATGGCGCCTCATCTGAATGCGGACCGACCGGCTGTTGCTGACATGCTCAACTTCCTGGCTGATCCCCCTCGTTTCCTATTTTTCACCGGAAAGGGTGGCGTCGGAAAGACATCTATTGCGTGTGCAACGGCGGTAACTCTGGCGGACGCAGGCAAGAAGGTGCTCTTAGTAAGTACTGACCCAGCTTCAAATGTCGGCCAAGTTTTTGGTTGCACAATCGGCAACACGATCACCGAGATTCCAGAAGTATTAGGTTTGTCTGCAATGGAAATCGATCCAGAAGCGGCAGCGCATGCCTACCGCGAGCGCATCGTTGGCCCAGTACGTGGACTCTTGCCTGACCGAGAAATTGCTTCGATCACCGAGCAACTCTCAGGATCCTGCACTACCGAAGTTGCATCCTTTGATGAGTTCACCTCGCTTCTCACCGACCAATCATTGATTGGTGGATACGACCACGTGCTCTTTGACACTGCGCCAACAGGACACACCATCCGACTGCTGCAACTTCCGGGCAACTGGTCTGATTTCCTTGAAGCAGGCAAAGGTGACGCATCATGTCTCGGCCCACTGGCTGGACTCGAGAAGCAGCGCAGTTCATATGCGGCTGCGGTGGATGCGTTGAAAGATCCAAGCCTGACTCGATTGATCCTCGTCGCACGAGCCCAAACTGCAGCACTCGACGAAATCGCTCGCACGAAGTCTGAACTCGATCACATCGGAATTCATTCGGCAAACATTGTGATCAATGCGACCCTTCCCAAGACTGCAGGAACAGAGCCATTGGCTGTTGCTGTGCTCGCTCGTGAGCAAGATGCTCTCGCTCACTTGGCACCAGCCCTCACCGGACTTCCGCTTGACCAACTTAGCCTTAAGCCCGGAAATGTCATGGGCCTAACGGCATTGCGCGCACTTTTTAGCGCTGATGTAGTCGACACCGACCAACACACGCCAGCTACTCACTTTCACGAGGAGCCATCGCTCTTCAGTCTCATCGATCAGATCGACGCCGACGGTCACGGGTTAGTGATGTGCATGGGCAAAGGTGGGGTGGGTAAGACCACGATCGCTGCTGCAATCGCAGTAGCTTTAGCGCAACGCGGTCACCCTGTTCACCTGACCACCACAGACCCAGCCGCCCATCTGGAACAGACCCTCCAAGGAAATCTTGCCAACCTGCAGGTCACTCGCATCGATCCCGTGCAGGCCACCCAGGAATATCGCGATCACGTGATGGCCTCCAAAGGTGCCAGCCTCGACGATGCCGGGCGTGCGAATCTCACCGAGGACTTACTCTCTCCCTGCACAGAAGAGGTCGCAGTTTTTCGACAGTTCTCGGCGCTGATCCGCGAGGGCCGCAAAGGTTACGTCATTGTCGACACAGCGCCGACGGGTCACACCCTGCTACTGCTGGATGCAGCAGGTTCTTATCATCGCGACATGGTGCGTCAAATGGGTGAAAGCACAGGATTCACCACACCCATGATGATGTTGCAAGACCCTGCACTTACCAAGATCATCCTTGTGACACTGCCAGAAAAGACACCCGTACTCGAGGCAAGCATTCTGCAAGCAGACCTCAAGCGAGCTGGGATTGCAACTTGGGCCTGGGTCATCAACGCATCCATTAGTGCAGCGCATCCAAGTTCCGAATTCTTGCGCATGCGCGCAGCCTCCGAGACAGAACCAATTGAAATGGTCTCGATACTTGCTTCACGACTTGCTGTAGTTCCACTGCACACCAATGAGCCGGTCGGACTGCATGCCCTCACCGAACTTACCCAAGCACCTGAACTTCGCGGCACGAATCAGCCTGCTGCAACCTCAGCGACCTGACCGACTTCAACGTGCCATCGCCGATTCAGCCAAACGGTGTCGAGGAGAGCGGGCGACGGGAATCGAACCCGCATATCTAGCTTGGGAAGCTAGCGCTCTACCACTGAGCTACGCCCGCGTACTTTATGGATTTTAGTTTCTTCGGTATGGGCGACCTGCGTGTGGGTCAGCCTCGTTCTACTCTTTGAACATGGAACAACGAAATGTGCACGGTGAATCTCTTGAAGTTTGCAGTATTGAGCCACTAACAGGTTTTTTTCGAGACGGATACACAAATACGAGTGCCGATGATTTTGGTTCACATACGGTCTGCGCGGTTGTGAGCGCAGAATTCTTGGAACACCAGCGCTCAGTGGGAAATGATTTGATTACGCCAATGCCGCAATATGGCTTTCCCGGTTTAGTGCCGGGGGATCGTTGGGGAGTGTGTGCTGGGCGTTGGCTGCAATCCTATGAAGCGGGCGTTAAAGCACCGGTGATTCTGGCGGCCACAAACGAAGCAGCACTTGAACACGTTCCCCTTGATGCATTAGAGGAATGTGCAGCCGACATCCCACCCGATATTTCAGGACTGATGGCGTAGACCGCCAACTATCGATCCGACCCTGCATCCAGGGCGTTGAGGGCAAGTTGATAACTGAATCGGACGCCCTATCTGCTGGGAAGGCTGGACTTGCCCACGTGATTCCGGGGGTTTCAGCATGAGCAGGTGTGGTGAAATTGAGTTTGTGATTCTCAATCAACAATTCACTCAATCAACAATTCAATGGAGATTGAATGTGAACCACTACTACTTCGCTAATTATTACCATGAGGCGAGAGATGTTAGACAGACTTTCAACTTCGCCAGATGGGGAAGAGTGATCCTGGGGCGCTGACGAGTATTGCTCCACCGGCAGGAATGAACACTGCTGTTATGCGTCCACTTGCATCAAATATTTCATATGCTCCCCAACCATTTGCTATTTGCCGTTGGGCGATGGCTTTAGGGAAGTCGGGTGTTGTTGCCCAACCAAGTAATTGTGCATTCGGTGTAGTAGCAGGACTGGTGCAGTCATTTGCTGCCGGCAAACTTACCCATGATCCCGATGTTGCTGATTCACCTGATGTTCGACACGTAACGCCAACGGGTGGAGTAATGGTGAGCGTGAAAGTCGGAGCAGGAGTCGTGACCGCGCTGGATGAACCGTCATCACCACCGGTGGAAGAAAGCCATCGAATGATCACCACGCCATCACCGCCGTCTCCACCCGTGGATATGTAACTAGTTCCGTAATATGTTGCGGCGCCGCCACCACCTCCACCACGACCATCTGTTCCGTTCCCGCCCGTCACGTTGCTGCCCGTGACGTCGCTGACTACTTTGCCGCCAGTGCCTCCGCCTCCAGAGCCCCCCACGCCAGCTTCTATAAATGTTTGCGGGAATTGCAGTGTGGTTGGGCCGGTCCAGACTTGGTGAGCGCTTCCTCCACCGCCCCCTCCGTAAAAGGTTGCGGTGCCGGTGATGCTCGATGAAAAGCCAATCCCCCCATTTCCGCTGGCACCGGAGGCACCGGAGGCTCCGTTGCCCCCCGCACCAGCTCCGCCGCCGACGGCGTGTGGTTGTGAATTCGATGAGGCAGATCCACCGGTAAAGAACTGGCCTACGCCCCCCGAATACGCACCGCCCGTTTGGCTGCCACCTCCGCCGTTCGCAGTGCCCGCGCCTCCGGCTGTTTGACCGGTCCACGAAGCTCCAGCGCCACCGCCGAGGGCTGTTGTTCCAGCAAATGATGTCGAATTGCCAGGAGAACCAGTGCGGGTGAGGGTAGACGTCATCTGAGCACCTACACCACCTGCTCCAATGAGGACTGTTTCTGATGCACCGGGTGTGACCGCGATACCGCTCGTTTCCACGGCTCCACCGCCTCCGCCACCGCCACCAACCCAGGCTCCTCCACCACCGCCACCGCCGACGACAAGTGCATCGACCGAAGTGACGTCAGTCGGAACAGTCCACGAACACGAACCGACCGTATCAAACGTGACAAATGAATACGTCGAGCCGCCAGACGTGTACGAGGAGACGGATCCTGAGCATGTCGTTGCGTGGGCAACAGAAAGAACCACGGTGTTTCCCAACAGTGCGAGCGCGATTGCCAGGCCTAAAGATGTCCATTTCCGGATGGTCGATCGGCCCATAGCGTTCCTTATTGGCTGGGGGTGGTTCTTCACCCTATTGACCTAATCCGTACGACAGGATCGAATTCTCTCACATAAGCGAGTGATCTGTCTTCAGAAAGAGCCCGGAAGGCCACGACTCGCAATGCACTAATCAGTAACTCGCGCTCCGACCTTGGGAAGGTTGTGTGATGCCATTTCACTACACCCGCGAAGCCACACTGCTCTTAAAGAACTGAGTGCATCGGTCAGTGATTTCATAAACCCGGTCACCGTTCTTTGCAAACACATTAAGGGCTTGGAAATGACAACACATCTGAATAACTTTTCGTGGAACCCAGAATTAATGTGGCGAGGAACTAAAAAACGCTAACTAGCGATCCGATCCTGCTTCCAAAGCGTTAACTGTTTCGGTTGCTTCGGCAGCTTCGGTGGGAGTAACAACAGCTTCCCCAACTATGACCGTGGGCTTTGACAGGCGCTCTGCACCCTGCGCAATCAGGTCGATCTTCGGGTGATCAAGGTAGCGAGCCAGGGTGCGGTTGATGATGTTAAGCACTACCACCATCACGGCCGTGAGTAGCAAAAACTGTCCCAGTACTCCGCCAAGATCAACTTTTGAGTCGGTAAACGCACTCCATAATCCGCCCGCGCTAAAGATCAAGGCAATGACCATGGCAAGCGGGATGTAAGCAATCATCAGACTGAAATGCTAGCAATCTGCTCCACTGCAGGGGAAGCGCCGGGGCCTGAAATAACTTCATTGTCTTCAAGGTACGGCTGCCCGTCCATGAAAGCGATGGGGATGCCGAGGGCCCGCAGGGTTTGAGGATTCCGAGGCTCTTTTGCGTTGACAACCGCGAGTGCGGAGATGTGCCCAAAGCACTGGGTCCAGCGGCCAAGGGATGAGATTGCGTGCGATGCATCCACGATGGCCCACACATGCGGGGTTTCCAGGGCCTCGATTGCCTTCACAATTCGTACTCGTTCGAGATCGTCATTACCAATGGGGAAGGGCGCATGCACAATCACGATTGTTGGCACATCTGATCTGCGAGCAAGGTCGAAGACTTCGTCTGCACAGGAATGACGAAAGTGATCTTCGGGGTCAACACCAGGAACTGAAAGCCCCGAAGGAGTGATCGCCAGAACATCGATTGCCCCACAATCGGCAACCTCGGTGATGGCACACACTTGCTCAAAAGCCTCGTGAACATCTCCGATCAGTACGAGCACCTCACCTGCTGAGGTCGGGATACCCACAGGA
>Ga0247837_1005247_pt1 | contig 19697 bp, 10 predicted proteins | sample LaCtaG_2_FD_187115 | JGI IMG/M metagenome (GOLD analysis project Ga0247837, IMG submission 187115) | Freshwater microbial communities from meromictic Lake La Cruz, Castile-La Mancha, Spain - LaCruzMarch2015_14.5m | ecosystem: Environmental > Aquatic > Freshwater > Lake | place: Spain: Castile-La...
AACTGGCGGCGAATTGGCAAAATGATGCCGACAGGCTTATTCAAGCCGCGATTGAATACCCTAGCAAGTCGCGTTCGCTCCTCAGGGTCCGCAAGCTTCGAATCCCATGGCTGGACATCGATAGGCAACCGCTGCTCGCGCCAGAGATAATAGTAAGTATCCTCGTAGGCGGGCAGCGACCAACGCGAATCCACCTTGAGATGAGTGGCGAGCAAATTGGAGAATCGTCTTGCATCGGCAAACGTGTGTCCATAGTCTTTTTCTTCGTCCGCAATCAACGTTTCATCGTGCCATATCGGTTGGCCATCAGTTCGCCACATGCATGACATTGCCCATCGAGGCAAGGACTCTCCAGGGTACCATTTGCCTTCGCCATAATGCAGCATCGCTCCAGGTGCAAAACGATTTCGCAATCGCTTCACGAGCTTTCCAGAAAGGCAACGTTTGGTTGGGCCGACGGCTGCGGAATTCCACTCTGGGCCTTCCATATCGTCCATGGAAACGAATGTGGGCTCACCACCAAAGGTTAGCCGCACATCATCTCGATTCAATTGTTCGTCAACCGAGTCACCCAGGGCTTGAATTCGATTCCATTGGTCGTCCGTGTAGGGCTTGGTGCTCCTGGGATCTTCGACCATCCGCTGAACAGTCATCGCGAATTCAAATTCACACTCAGCATCGTCAACCATGCCCGAAATAGGAGCAGCACTCGACGGGTCCGGAGTGCAAGCAACTGGCAAATGACCTTCTCCGCAAAGCAAGCCGCTGGTTGGATCGAGACCAACCCAACCCGCGCCGGGCAAATAGATCTCAGCCCATGCATGCAAGTCGGTGAAGTCGGATTCAGGGCCGCTCGGACCATCTAGGGATTTCTGATCGGCGGAAAGCTGAACAAGATAGCCAGAAGCAAATCGTGCTGCGACTCCTAAACGACGCATGAGTTGGACCAGCAGCCAGGCTGAGTCGCGACACGAACCACTTGCCAATGTGAGTGTTTCCTCGGGCGTTTGTACACCCGGTTCCATGCGAATTTCATATCGGATCTTTTGCTGTAGGATTTGGTTGATGTTCGTGACGGCATCCATGGTCGGCTTTGGTGTTTTATCCAATGCATCAACCCACTTATCAACTAATGGCGTGCTTGGAAGCGTCTCCAAATAAGGAGCCAATTCGCGAGCAATCGCGGGTTCATAGGTGAATGGAAATTTCTCTGCGGTTGACTCAAGGAAAAAATCGAACGGATTTACTGCCGTCAGGTCGGCAACAATGTCAACCACAATAGACATCCGCCTCGCAGGCTTAGGGAAAACCAAGCGAGCTTGATAATTTCCCTGCGGGTCCTGCTGCCAATTGCAGAAATGCTCAGTCGGGCTTATCCGCATCGAGTAGCTTACAACCTTCGTACGACAATGAGGAGCGGGCCGAAGACGCACGATTTGCGGGCCCAGGTTAACCAACCGATCGTATTGGTAGGTCGTCTCGTGGTGCAATGCGACTCGTATCGTCATGTGGAGCTGTTGCTTGTTTTGCGTGGACAAAAGCCAACAATGCGTGAAAGCCAGCAGTGTTGTAATGGACAATCAGGATGATATCTGAAAACGACTGAATTCGTCAGTCTCCTAGAAACAACAAAACCCGTCATGAAAGCATGACGGGTTTTGTGAAACTAGTTCGTAAAGGACAGAACGAGCAAATGAATTAGCCTTTTCCTGGGGCTTTTCCGCCCATACCACCGGGCCCACTCGGGCCACCCGAGCCTTCTCCTCCAAGACCTCCACTATCGTAGCCACCCATTCCACCCATTCCTCCCATTCCACCTTCCACTTTAAGGCCGCCACCTAGTGGGCCAACGGCAGGCTTGTCAGGCTGGGAAAACATGTTGAATCCAGTGAAATCATCGAATTCGCGACTGACGATGAGCTGTCCTGTGAATGGGTCAAAAGACACAACCTCGTATCCTGTTGTAAGTGGTTCCTTTTCCTTCTGAGTTGGCAGTTGCGTCTCAAGTTTCGTTTTGTTGGATACGCTTACAACCGTTACCATGCTTGACGATTTGTAGTCCTTTAGGCTTTTGATCGCTTTAACCGGAGCTCCCGTTGGATGAATGATTTCTGGCGAAACCTCTTTCCCTTTCTCTTTTCGCATCGCTCCGAGGACAACGCCGGGTTCCACAGGATACTTCAACGGCACGTAAACCGCCTTTGGCTTATCGAATTCAACTACGACCGCTTCTACTTTAGGCTGCGCGGTTTCGAATCCTGCAAAAACAGCCGGAGGCTTGATCGCAGAAACAGCCGGACTTGGAAGCGACCATTCCGTTTCTCTCTTGCTAACTCGTTTGACCGGCGGCTTAACTGTCGCTGTACCCGTCGTACTCGAAGTGATTTTTGGTTCCTTTGGTTCGTTGGCCAGTAGTATTTGTACCCGCTTGACGGCATCCGATTTCAGCGTATCCGTCTTGGGTTGAAATGCGCTATACTCCGGGAAATTAGGGTCATACATCAACAACCTGACTCGGTACTTGTAGGTCTTTCCGGGGGTCGCACTAAAATCGTAAAAACGAACGAGTTTGTACTTTGTGCTGGGCAAGCGTTTCGGAAGCTGGATCGCGTTGAAACCCGACCCGCCCCCCATGCCCCCCATGCCAGATTCGCCCCCATAACCAGATTCGCCACCTCCGTATCCTGATGCACCTCCAAGAGCGCTCCCCATTCCTGCCATCCCCCCGGCTCCCCCGTAACCGTCGCCCCCCAGCGATCCTCCGGAATAGCCGCCTTCGCCGCCCCCCATCATCCCAGAAGCACCAGCTCCCCCGTAACCGTCTCCCCCCATCCCACCTGCTCCGTACCCACCTGCTCCGTACCCACCTGCACCGTACCCGCCTGCTCCGTACCCGCCTGCTCCGAATCCTGCATCGGCATCTACTGCTTCACCTTCATTTTCCTTTGGCTGTGGAACAATAAGCGGAATTTGTGAGTGAGAGGCGTATTTTTGGTAATCATTCAACAAAATCGGGGGTATTGGCATCGAAATACTGGGTTCCGTCCACTCGGGCCGATGCACATCGGCACAAGTCCCTATCATGTTTTTTGCAAACTTCTTGAATTCTTCCGTACCTACGTTGGGAAGTGGTTTCCATTCCGATTCAGCAAGCTCTTGGTTCGCGTTTTTGTCGTTTATCTCGGCCCGTTGAACTTCAATGCCAACGTAATTGGGCGTATCTCTACCTTCCATGTAACCGCGTACGTCCGCGAATTCTTTTTTGTACTCAGTCTCCATATCTTGGTGAGGTGCCAACGCCGTGACCGCCACAAAAGAAGTAGCAATGGAATAAGGAACTTTCTTTGCGGGAGGCGTAGCCGTCTGCGATGCGGGAGCAGTATTTACAGGCGCCTCGAAAAAGGTCCTCATCCCCATCAGGAAACCACGATCATAGCCTTGCGACAGGAATCGTGTTCCCACTAGACCTCCCGTTCCACCCATGCCTCCAGGACCTCCCATTGCACCCATTCCACCCATTGCACCCATTCCGCCAGGTCCACCTGATCCTGATCCTGATCCGCCTTCTCCGCCATATCCCCCGCCAAGTTCCGAACCCAAGCCTCCAGGACCTCCCCTGGTGGACCCTTTTGGCTTTTTGTCTTCTGGCTTTTTAGCATCGTCGAGTGCAGCGACTGGATCCTCGGCTTTTGGCCGTAACGTCGTTGCGACTGGGCCTGCGTAATAAAAGGCTTCAAGACTGATGGGTGCCTTAAGAACTGGATCACCACGTCTGTTCAATGAATTATCAACGAGTGGAAAAATGATCGTCTGATCTGGGAAAATTTTTTCCCGAGTCTTGGCTGCTCTTACTACGTAACCCGTTTCGATGGGTGGTTGGCTTTCTTTGATCTGTTCCCAGTGATTTTCCTTAATCGATCTAGAAACGAGATTGGCCTGTTCTTTGAGACCATCCGGTGTTTTGCTAGTCGGATATGACTTTGCCAAAAAACCAAGGCCAATTAACGACAGGGACAGAAGTGCTACGATTCCGAACACGATTTTCTCTACGTGCAGAATCAAGAATTCCTTCATATTGAAGGCCGACTTGGAACTCGATGATTTCTTTTTTTTGGCCATGATATGGACTCCAATTTTTCAACGCGATGTGTCGGAAACTTCGATATGCTTAAGGGATTTGCGACTCTGGCTGTGCCATTGTCGCAGGTCCGGTCACTGACCGGCAAGGGGGTCATTAGGATCATTTGGTTTTGGGTCGCCCAGATTATCCCCGGCGGCGTTTTCTGCTTTACCTGCCTCGGCTGGCGGAGATGCTGAACTAGCGGCTGGCTGTGTTTCTGGATTCACTGGCTGTGTTTCTGGATTCACAGGCGTTTGAGTTCCAGCGGGTACGGCAGGGGGCTGGTCAAGAGGGGCATCCGTGACTTTGTCGCTGCCCAGATTTCCGATATTCACTGGATTGTAAAGATAGATCAAGCCAAAGATCTCAACTGTAACTTCCGTCATGGGTTTGATCGCAGCCATGGAACCCGCAAGTCCACCTCCGCCATAGCCACCTCCGCCATAGCCATCTCCTCCACTACCACCCATCATGCCTCCATAACCTCCCATCCCGCTACCTCCATCGGGACCCGCCGAACCTTCCATGCCCCCCATGCCCGGTCCACCCTTTCCACCTGAACTGAAAGCGCCGTATCCAGATCCACCGCCACTTCCACTACTTGGGGCTGCTTCTGTGTTGAGTCGTGTCTGATAAACTTCCAGCATCAAATCTGCATTTCCGCAGGCTGCAATCAGAGTGCTCAAGTGATTCGGGTCTATCTTCAATCTCATGCGGATAGGTACCCGCTTAGCAACGGCATCGACGGCATTGACCGCACTGATATTCTTGATGGCCTCGCGCAAGTCTACCCCTTTTACAGAATCGAACTCTTTGTCGGTTGCAAAACTGATATACCTCCCATCAGCGGGATCAGGCCTCATTGGACCCGCAGCTCCACCCATATCCATTCCACCCATCTTACCACCTTCGCCGCCCCCCATCGAATCAGATGAGGCCATCGAGCCACCTTCCGAACCCATGCTCGAACTATCCATTCCTCCCATGCCTCCCATGCCTCCCATGCCCGAACTATCCATTCCACCCATGCCTCCCATCCCGCCAGCGGATGGTCCACTGGTCAGGGTTCCAGCGTCACGGTTCGCATATCTTCCCATTCGAATCCATTCGATTTCACGCACCTTAGTCTGAAAGTTCTCAACGGCACCAGCATTGGTGGCCTTGATGATTTCCATAATTCCAGTCAAAAGCCACATGTCTTCTTGGGTGTAATAGATGTCAAGGACAGACGGCGGAACGGGATAACCGTACCAAGGCAGAATTTGATTTAGCAGCTCCTGCTGAGAGGCTTCACTCCAACGTACTAAATCCTTACTCTCATCAACATTGGTCCCGCCATAACCACCAGCTCCGCCATAACCACCAGCTCCGCCGTAGCCGTCTCCGCCTTCAGACCCGCTGGACATACCACCCATCATGCCCTTTCCCGATCCCGATCCACCGGCACCGTATCCGGAAGAACCGCTTCCGGCTTCCACTTTGGCTTTCCATTCTGTGCCAATAATCTTGGAAACTTCCGCAAACTCAGGTCCGATGTAGGAACGATAGACCTCTCGATCATTGCTGGTGATTTTGCTGATTCTAGGAGTTGAAGAAACAACAGGAAAATCGACATACTGTTCAATGGGTCTTAGGTTTTTGAATATTTCTAAAGCTTTGGTGCCCGGCGGGAAGGCTTTGGAAGGCCACACCAATAGTTTTGCTTGCCGATTGTATTGAAGGTTCCATGCTTCCTTGACTTCCCCTTCCAGTTTCAGTGCAAGCTTGTCCAGCTCGGAATGCGAGTGCATATTCGGATGCGTCGGGACAATTCCCTTGATTTGCTGAATCTGGTCAAACGTAGAATTAAGCTTGGTGGTCCGACCTGTGATCATCGTCGCCAAGCTCGACTTCGTTAAGAAGAAGACGACAGCCGAAACCATAAAAACTAGGCAGGCCAATATCCAAAATTGATATTGCAATACGGCTTTCCAAAAATTCTTTAATGCGTCCATTTTCCTATTATCCCGTTATCCCGTTTTGGATTTGTTTCGTTCTGCGCGTTTACCAACTCACTGCTGCGTTTGTTCCGGAACCGTTGCAGGATCGCCAATCGTCGCATCTGGCGTACTAGCGTCGGTTGGTTCTGCAGCTACTTCAACAACCGGAAATCCACCATCCAGATCCTTGCCGCCACCTTTTTCAAATCTTGACCTCCAGGCGAACTGAACGATGAAGTCACACCTCTCGGCCGCAAAATCCATCGGGATTTCTTTGCCGTCCGCGTCCAAAACCGGTTTGTTTGGCATGCCGAGTCCGCCGTAACCGCCGGACGCCTCTCCTCCTAATCCGCCGGGACCTCCCATTCCCCCCATTGCTCCCATTCCCCCCATTGCTCCCATTCCTCCTGGGCCTCCCATTCCTCCAGGGCCTCCCATTCCTCCAGGGCCGCCGCCCTTACCGCCGGAACTCGCTCCTCCTCCGTAGTCAGAGCCACCCCCTGACCCCATTCCGCCCGCAGCCCCCGAGGTCAATCCCAGCTCGGACAATCGACGAAGGTAATCAGGGTTCGGAATTCGATACTTTTTGTCAATTTTAACACTTCGAACCACTGGCAGCCTTACCCCCAAATCTCGAAGCGAATACTCGGCAACCGACTCCTTGATCGGTGGCGCGATGGAACCATTCTCCAGAAAGTCGACGAAGTACTTGAGGACGTGTGCTTCGCCTTCTAAGCCTTTGTTTTCTGCCCCGTTGAAGTAATGATAGCCCTCGATCTCAACAACCCAGCCTTGGCCCGTTGGCGAAACTGGATCGGCGAGAGGTTCGGTTGACTCGGGGGTCTTGGACGGCTTCGCATTGGATTCAAGCAACTGCAGACGCGTTTCATATTGGTCCTTGTATCGACTCGTCAGATCCGCATTGAACCACTTGGAAAAGTCCTTTACGAACTTTTGCTCTACTCGCTTGATGTGGAAGTCCTGTCGTTTCGAATAGGGCAACTCGATCGGCGTCTTTTCCATGAGCGTCTTGTCCCGATGGAGGCTGGCTTCAATTGCCTTGCTCAGATCGAGCGACATGGCTCGCCGCGAAGCCCCAGCGCTCACTTCGTCTCCGACTCTTTGGAACAATTCGATCTTGTTTTTGCGGATCACATCCTCGCTCAATTCGTTCTTGGATTCTGTTGAGACAGCCGCAACCAAATCCTCGGATGGCTTCCATTTTGCCTCGTCGACGACGCTCAAGACTCGCCCCATGGTCGCATGATTGGTAACCATGCCGACGAGCAAAAGCGACAATGCTCCAACCGTCCATGGTTTCTTCATTCTCACCACACGGTCGATCACGATCTCACGCGGCAGCAAATTGGTCCTCATCGGACCTTTCTTAAGCAACTGGAGGCATATGCCGTACACCACACCGAATGCCGCTGCGTTTTCCTTGAACGCCTGTGCACCTGTTACTTCAGTCCCTTCAAGCCTTGGATACTTGTCTAAAATCTCAACATCCATCCCCAAGTTCTTGTTGATGAACTGCTGAAGCCCTGGCAACTTTGCGGTGTTGCCCAACAAAAGCATGCTCTCCAATTCGCTTTTCTTATTGAGCGTCTTAAAGAAATTGAGCGATCGCTGGATTTCCGTGACCATGTCGTTGAATACTGGACGCATCGCCTGGAAAACCAACTTGGGATCGTCCGCTTGCATGGCGTTCCGCTTGAGGTGCTCGGCCTTGGCAAACGTGAGCTTCAAATCCTTAGTCAATTGGCGAGTAAAGTGATTACCTCCAATCGGGATGCTTCTTTGCCAAACTCGGAATCCGTTGGTAACGATGAGATCGCTCGCATCGGTACCTATCGAAAGAACCACTATCGACTTGTGAGGGTTCTCGGAGTCAAAAGGCTCATTTGCCATTCGATCCGCAAATTTGTCGAAGGCGATCATGTTGTAGATACTCATCGGCGCTAATTGCACCAAATCGAGATCCATCAATTTTTCACGATAGGGCTTAAGCGATCGAAACACAGCATCACGCTTCATCGCGAACAAGCCAACTTCGCTCTCCAAAGCGTATCCATCTTCGATTTGGGCACCTTCCATCTGTTGGAAATCCCAAATGACATCGTTCAAATCGAACGGAATTTGTTGCTTGGCCTCGTACTTGACGATGTCGCCAATCTTCTTGACTTCAACCGGTGGCGGCTTAAAGAATTTTGCCAATCCGCTTTGGCCGGGCACGCTGACGCCAACCCTAGCCCCGCGCAGATCGTTGCGTGACATGAACTGCTCCATCGCATCCGCGATCAACAATTCAGGTTCCGCTTCCGGTTGGCTAAGAATCTTTGGGTATTCGACGAAATCGAATGTGTCCGTGATGATCTTGTCGCCATCCAAATGACAACGCAAACCCTTGAGGGCGCTCTGCCCAATTTCCATGCCCCAAACGTGCTGAATCTTTTTCGCCATCGTGCGAACCCTCTTTGTCCAAGCATCCCCCCGAAGTCTGTTTCCGAGGATGGCCGACAAGCAGAAAGAAGAAGTGTGGTGTGATGAGTACGGTAATGTCCAATACCGCCAAGTTGGCGTTTTGAACCTTACTCACCCCTAATGTTATCGCAGTGGACTACTGAATGTCAAAAGTTTCGCGCAAACATTTGAAAAATTTTTGGAAATGAATTTTGTTGATGGAATAAAAGGGCATGCCATGCCTAAAATTCCTTATTTGACTCCGAATTTGGCACCTAATTCACCATCTCCACTTGGCCTGGATACCCTAAACAAGCCAGAATAGGATGACGCATCCCGGGACAAGCGATCCAGCAAAAGGCATTGCAAATGACGTTCGACATGACACTTCGAGGTTTAGTGCACGACGCCACGATTACCGCAATCTGGTTTCGAGCTCGTTTAACGCATCGCATTGCGATTGCACTAACTCTCCTCTTGCTTTCCGGTACAGGGCTTTCCGGGGTTGGGTTATGCCAAGTTTCAAAACCCAAAGAATCCTCGAACGCGAACACCGATTCGATGGCAGTTCGTATCTCGCAACTGATCGAGCGACTGGCCGACCCCAACTATTCGAGCCGTATTAACGCTCAAGCGGAATTGGAGAGAATTGGCGTTGTGGCTCTCGATCAATTGCATTCTGCCAGTTTTCATCCTGATCCACAGATCGCGGCTGTTGCTCGATACATCGTTCAAAGCAACCAATTTACTTGGGCTTGGGAAACCGACACGCAAAGTGTCCGAAAAATTCTGCTCAACTACGGTAGCTCACAACATGCCGAAAAGTCCGCCTATATCGACCAACTCCAACGACTTGAACACGACGAAGGATTCGCGGCGCTATGCCGACTGGTTCGTTATGAGACTCAAAGCGGACTCGCGAAACGCGCCGCTCTTGTCTTGATGCGAAGCAAGCCTATCGTCGAACAATCCGCAGAAGCTCGCAAAGAATCTCTCCATAACTCAATCGTAGGCGGGCAAAGCACAGCCAGTCGATGGGTCCTGAAATACGCTTCCTCATCCGTTCCATTCGACTTGGATTGGTGGAGAAAAACGCTCGACGAAGAACTGAGCTTACTCCAAAAAAACACCGGTGAAACAAGCCTCGAGTTGGTCGCAGACTTGCATCGCTGGGTCATCGAGCAGATTTCGGAAACTCCAGATTTGCGAGATCAAGCGTTGGACATGGGAAGGTCGTTGCTGACCCTCGGTAAATCCGTTCCAACGCTGGACTCGATGATCGGGAATAGAACCAATCAAGCAAACGAGTTTGCTCAGTGGGCTTTGAAAGTGAAATTGCCAGAACTTGTTCAAGAACAACACTCCAAACTCCCTCAATCGACCCTGACCCGGGAATTCCTTTTTGGATATCTTCTCGCCGAAAGTTTCATGCTGCAAGGCAAAACGGAATTGGCAAATAAAGTCGCGCAGTCATCACTCCGACAGGTATCGTGTGATGAACTCGGTAACGAACGCAAACGAAACGATCTGGGATCTCGCGACCCAATTCGCAATGCCCTGGATTTAGCGTTTGAACGACGAAATGTCGGTGACCTTGAACGGCGAGCGTATCTCGCGGACCTTTTGAAAGAAAGAGGCCAGTTCGCATGGGCCGAGTCCGAGTACATGCTGGCGATCTACAAAAACGAGAATTACCAACTCAAAAAAACCAAACCGAAATCCGCGAACCAAGATCCAGACAGCGACCCCAACGCCCAAGGAAAAAAAGACGAAGGAGTCGAGTTAGATGCCAAAAACCTTGCCAACGCTCCTTTCGACCTAACTCTGAATGCCACGATCGTTGTGATGTGGAAACTTTCGGAAATGCTCCAGTCACAATCAAGGCACAATGAAGCGGCCAACGTTCTTGAACCGTTCGCTGAACGCTTCAACAACGAACCCATGTTCAAACGTCAGCTAACCGAAAGCTCTCGACTGTCGGATAACCTGATGTCGAGCTATCACCTTTATCGCGGCGATGAAGCTCGTGAAGAAGGCGAAATGGAAAAGGCGAAAGAACACTATTGGAATTCCATCGGCCATAGTTCGGATAATGTCGACGCGCTGATCGGACTCTACAAGATTTCCATGTCCGAGAAAGAACAGGCCAAACGTCTCGCCAAACTCAGAGAAATCATCAGCGAAATCCGAATGGAGATTCGGGACACGAGCGAAGCTTTGAAGACATCGAGCAGCATTGAGCACTCGTTCTTTCTAAGCAAATTAGCAAACCACTGCAATACGCTTGCATGGGTTGTCGCAAACACCGAAGGGAGCAAAGAGGAAGCCCTTTTCCTGAGCCGAAAAGCATGCACACTCAGCCCGGAAAGCGCTGAGTACCTGGATACATTGGCCCATTGCTACGCCGCCATGGGAAAATACCAAGACGCAGTTCAACAACAGCGCCGAGCAGTCGAAATCAAACCGCATCACCCTGAACTCAAGAAAGCTCTCTATCACTTCGAAACAAAACTTCGCGATTCAAAGTAGCTGAGGAAAAGGTAAACTGTGCAAGGAGACGATCGCCGCCATTGTTCGTTCCCTGTGAGGCTTACCATTTCACCGGAGCAACTATCTCGGTCCTGAAACATAATTATTTTCGCGCGCGATATTCTGCGTTCGTTGCACCGCTCGTCGACATCAACCGCAATCAAATTCACTATGATGATCAACAAAGTCGGGCGCTTGACGGGAGCGTGTTCCGGCCAAGAAAACTGTTTGGTCACATCTGCGACAAAGTGGTGTGGCTAAACTTGTGACAGTGCACTTTTTCGGCAGAGCTAATTCAACATCTCACTCCGCTAAAAGTAGTGAAAGTGACCAACAAAATGGAAACCATCGCGCAATTGAACACGATCACTATCGTTTCCCGCAGCATTGAGCCTCAGCAGGTGAATTTTTTCCAAAAACCGGTTTTCACGCTCCTTCTTCAAAACACCTCTACGGAGATGGTGACCGTACTACCCGAAACCGAGTTGTGGGTCGTTGATTATCCAAGTGATAACGATCGCGGATTCAGGGCCACGGTTGAGACTGCGATCCACATCCAAGGAAATTCTGTGGGATTGCTGCGATTTCTACCGACCTCGGTATCCAATCCCGAAATAAATTCTGGAAGTTTTCCACTGCGACTGACTCTTCGGATTCAAACCGGCGCGACTATCCTATCAACCACAGTTGTCTGTACTGACAACTCAGTTCGCGTCCAGGGTAGCGGCGGCCTCCAACCGATCGAAACAGTAGGTTTCTTTTCTCGCCGTGAAACGCTGATCGTACCTCCGGAAGGAGCATACGAAGATTTTTCGGTAATTATGAATGATATGTTTCCTGTCGATATTGAAATCGAGTGGCAGCAGATGGAAGAGGGCTGGCAGGTGGTTTCGGACGACGGCGTCGATTTGACGGCAACAGGTTCCATGATTTTGCGACAGGTCCGGACAAGGACGACATTCGGGATCTGGGTTTATCCAAGTCCCGAATATCCTCCAAATCAGTTGGTCGAACTTGGAATCTTGATTGTCAGACGTTGTCCGTTGTCGAGACCCTCAGGCGGTCTTGGGACCTGCATTGGTTCGGGAGGCGCTTTGCGGGCAATCATCCCAACGAGTTCCGCAGTTATCCTCAGCGACCTTTCACTATTTCCACAGGAAGATCTTGTGGTCAAACCCGGAGGGACATTCCAGATTTACGGCACTTTGAATAATCCTTTCCTTCACAACGTGTACATCGAAGGTCCCGCTGGCGCTAATTCGTTCCTGAATGGCACGAATGTCAGTAGGTACGTCAGCTTCAAGCGACTTACGATGTTCAGGTTAGGTGCAGACCAGACAGAGACGGTTTACTGGGATTTTCAGGTCGAAGACTATGCACCGGCGGGTATCTACACGATTCAGCCATTTTTGAGATCCAGAGTTTGGTACGACAGACCTATATGGGATAGGCGAGCACCGATCGAAACAGCGATTAACGACAGCGACCCGCAGACCAACCTCTTTGTACAAATTGAAGTCAAGCTGCCCTAAAGATCGGGTAACTGGAGGTAGTCTGGGAGTTGAAGCCATCCCAAGACGCAAGCAGAAAAGGTGGCAAGCAGAAAAGGTGTCAGGAACCGTTTATGGACAATATGGTTAGAGGATCATATGTTGGAAACGCTATGGACCTGCCATTGCGCCGCGTTTGACATCCCAGCCAAGTACGAAGTCGCAGTGATCAGGCAGGGCTCGTCTGCTACTGCTTCCACATCGAGACGCATCGCCGACTGGCCATTCGGACCGTCTGGTACGACAGCCGCTGAGGCTTTTACTCCGTTCTGCTGCTCGATCTGCCACTCTGCGATCCCATCAGCGAAATCGCCATTGACCATCATTTCATCGATAGTGTCGCTAGCTAGCGGCAAATTGGAAACTACCAGATGTAGATTGGGACCGTCTGTCCCGATCCGTGGTTTGGACGGGACAAATGGTCCCATCCTACGATGTTATGACAGTTAGAACGACGCAAGGAAAATGGTCTGTTCGCGATCCGGGCCAACCGATAGCACCCCGATCGGCACCGAGATGAGTTCGGAAATCCGATCGATGTAGCGTCTTGCGTTTGTGGGGAAGTCTTCCAGCTTGCGAACATTCGAGACATCGGTGTTCCAACCAGGTAACGTTTCATAGATAGGTTTGCAAAGCCGCAAGTCTTCGGCAAGGCAAGGAAAACGACTGATTCTCTCGCCTCGCAATTCGTACGCAACGCAAATCTGCACTGTATCGAAGTAGCTGAGCACATCCATCATCATCAAGGACAGATAGTGGATACCGCTCAGGCGCGCGGTATAGCGTACCGCAACGGCATCGAACCATCCGCAACGGCGAGGTCGGCCTGTGGTGGTTCCGTACTCGCGTCCAATTTCGCGGATCTTTTGTCCAGTCTCGTCGATCAATTCCGTTGGGAAAGGGCCACCGCCGACGCGTGTCGAATATGCCTTGGTAACACCGATCACGTTGGTAATCCAGCGAGCGGGCACTCCCGATCCTGCAGACACACCGACTCCAGACGCGTTGCTGCTGGTTACGAACGGGTACGTCCCATGGTCGATATCGAGCAACGATCCTTGGGCTCCCTCCATCAGCAATCGCTTGCCCGCGTCAAGCTCATCGAGCAAGTAATTGGTTGAATCGGCGGCTAGAGATCCTAACGAATTAGCCCACATGTGACATTGTTGAAGTACTTTGTCGGTATCGAGCAATTCGAGATCGCTCGGGTCTGCAATGGGCGCCAACATATGCCGTTTGGCGGCAGCCGTCTCAGTGATTTTGATTTTGAGTTGATCGCTTGACAAGTCGGCGATGCGAATGGCATGCGTTCTGCCGACTTTGTCTCGATAGCACGGACCGATTCCACGGTTTGTGGTGCCGATGCTTTCACCCGCTACCATGGCTTTGTTGGTAGCTTTGTCCTCGACGAAATGCCAAGGCATGACGACGTGGGCCCGCTCGCTGATCATCAAGTTTTTGCGAGGCGTAATACCTCGAGCTTCCAACCCTTCAAGCTCCCTAATCAGCATATTCGGTTCAATAACAACCCCAGGTGCGATAACATTCGTGATCCCGCCGGCCAAAATCCCGGAGGGCACATGATGAAGCTTGTAGACCTCTTTACCGCACACAACGGTATGTCCTGCGTTAGCGCCCCCTTGGTAGCGAACGACGATGTCGTGTCGGGGAGCGAGCAAATCGACGAGCTTGCCTTTGGCTTCGTCTCCCCATTGAAGTCCGATTACACAGGTCGCTGCCACAGAAGTCTTTCCGAATCCAAATAGGACTTTGAGGATAAAAAACACAGGCCCGGCGCGAAAGCGAGGGGGTTGAAGAACCTCTCCTCAATCGCACATCGGGCCGATAAACCAATTTATATAGAGTCTAGAAGGGAAACACGAGATTGGTCAAGCCGAGAAAGCGTCGGTTACGCTCTCCACCTAATCGGCAGAGGCAAAGAGACACGATTCTTCTGAACTTAAATGAAAACACAACTTGAGACCCAGTCCTTGTCGACTACAATGGTGTAGAAATTTGCATTTTGCTCTTATATCGGCGATTTTACGGACCGCCCATGTTGAGATCGTGACGCCAGAAGTATGAATAAACCCTACAATCTTGTGCGAGATAATCTTTCTCGGAAAATCGCCCAGTTCGTGGCTTTTCGAATCGAAAATCAAAGCTACGCCTTTCGAATCGAACAGATTCAAGAGATTGTTATCTTAGACCAAGTTACCAAGACGCCTCAAGTCCCAGACTACGTCGAAGGGGTAGCCAATCTGCGTGGATCGATTATTCCCATCATCAATCTGCGAAAACTGTTTGGTCTCGAAATCAAACCGGTCGATGAAGACACTCGAACAATTGTCGTTAACGTAGGCTCCCGAACGATCGGATGCACCGTAGATACCGTCTCCCAAGTCGTCCGAATTGCCGCCGATGATATCCATCCCGCCCCAGAAACCGTCACGGGCCACGGCGCGAGCTACATCGCCGGCTTTGCCCGAGTTAAAGAGCAACTGATTGTCCTTTTAGAAGTGGACGAGTTGCTTGATCCACAAAAACTTGCTCACGTGAGTCAGTCGACGTTACCAGATCTAACAAAAACCTAGCCAAGACTTGAATTCGACATCCTTGAGAAACTTTGGAGCGCCAGCCCATGGCAGATATGAATAGCGACAAAACGACGACAGCGAAAACGCGTGCCAGGAAGTTGCCTGCCGTACCTTCCGATTCAAAATTGCAAAACAGCAGCCGAGTCGAGGGGGCTCATTCAACCAAGGTGGAAATGTTCGACGCTTTCAACCGGTCGATGGCGATCATCGAGTTTAATGTTGATGGCACCATTCTTTGGGCAAACAGCAATTTCCTGCAAACGGTTGGTTATTCTATTGACGAAATCCGAGGACGTCACCACAGTCTTTTCGTCGATCCGATTTATCGATCCTCACCAGAGTATCGCGAATTTTGGTATGAGCTCGGTCAAGGGGTTGCGAAAGTCGCCCGCTTCAAACGAATAGGAAAAAGTGGCCGCGAAATCTACCTGCAAGCCGCTTATTCTCCGATTCTCGACGAAACCGGATCGACGGTCAAGATCGTGAAACTTGCAGCGGATGTGACCGAAGATGCGTTGCGGGAACTGCGATCCGAAGAACGTGAAGCCGCCGTTCAAAACGCTCAACTCGAGGCCAAAAACCTTCTCGAACAAAAGGTAAACGAATTGTCGTTCCTCGTGGCCGCAGCCGCCCGAGGCGATCTCACTGGGCAGGTTAACGTCGAAGGCAATGACGACCTAGGGAGACTGGGTAGTAATCTAAGTAAAATGATGTGCGATCTGCGCAACGTCATCGGTGAAGTCATGGCTGCTGCTCAACAGCAAAACGAAGGGGCAAGGACTATTGCTGAAAGCAGCGCAAATCTAAGTGAAGGAGCACAGACCCAAGCCGCCTCCGTCGAAGAGATGACGGCAAGCGTTGCACAATTAATCGATTCGATTGAAGTTATTTCTAACAGTGCCTCGACCGCGAAGGCAAAAGCCACCGAAACGTCCAGGCTTGCTAAGAGCGGTGGTTCCATCGTGGACTCGGCGGTCAACGCGATGAAGATGATTCAAAAGTCGAGCGAACAGATTAATGAGATTATTCAAGTCATCAGCGAAATCGCTAGCCAGACCAACCTTTTGGCGCTCAATGCAGCGATCGAAGCGGCTCGAGCGGGAGAACATGGATTGGGATTTGCGGTCGTTGCGGATGAAGTTCGAAAGTTAGCCGAACGTTCAAGCGAGGCAGCTAAAGAAATCACCAAGCTCATCAAAGAATCCTCGCGTCGTGTTGAAGAAGGAGCAAGCCTATCACAGAAGGTCGGCGATTCACTTGGCAAGATCGTTGAAGCCGTCGACAATACGGCGGATGGAATCGGGCAAATCGCTGAATCAACGGAAGCCCAAGCAGCCAGTGCTCAGCAAGTTAAGGCTGCGATTCGGAGCGTTTCGGAGACCACGGAGTCCAATGCGGCTGCATCTGAGGAAATGGCGGCCAGTGCAGAACAACTCGGTGCCCAAGCGCAAAGTCTACGAGACTTGGTCGCAAAATTCAAAACATAAATCGGTATGGCAATGGAACTGGAACGACTAACACCGAAACAATTCGAACGGTTCCAGACCTTCATCTACGATTGTTGCGGCATCAAAATAGACAGTTCCAAAATCACGCTGGTGAGCAATCGCATTCGGCGAAGATTGAATGCCGGAGCATTTGCAGACTTTGATGCCTACTACCAACACCTCACATCGAAGTTGGGTGTCACCGAACTAGATAGTTTTCTAGATGCAATCACAACGAATGAGACTTCCTATTTTCGCACAGCAATTCATTTTGATTGGCTAAAGAACGAATTTGTCAAAGAGCTGTTGGCTGAAAAATCAGCGGGCAAGCGAGAGGCTTCGATTCGGGTCTGGTCGGCCGCCTGCAGTTCTGGCGAAGAACCTTATTCGGTCGCAATTTGCCTGTCGGAAGCCAGCGTGCTGCTTCGAGGATGGAACATTTACATCCTTGGGACAGATATCAGCGAATCATCGTTAGCGACGGCTCGCGAAGCCGTTTATCGACAACGAACCTTTCGCGATATGGACCCATCGAGAGTCAACAGATACTTTACCGAGAGCGATGACACATGGCGACTAAAACCGAATATCGCACAAATGGTCAAATTCAAAAACCATAATTTAATGAAACCGTTGCGGGAGCCCCCCTTCGACTGCATCTTTGTACGAAACGTTCTTATTTACTTTGACCGGCAATCTAAAGCGAGCGTGATCGACAATCTCGTTCGATCCTTAGTCCCGGGTGGTTATCTCGTTGTAGGACCTTCGGAAGGAATTTATGACATGCTCGGAATGTTGACGAAACGCGCTCCTTTTTTATATCAGAAACCCTGAGAAAGGACTGCCGTGTGAGTGATGACTTTGATTTTTCGTCGGGGATGCCATCGGACGAGATGGCACAATATCTGCAGATGTTCGTCGATGAAACATCGGAGCAACTCGATGCACTTGTGGACGTGCTCTTGGTGCTGGAGTCGAATCCAAGCAGTCCTAGTGAATTGAATGAGTCCTTTCGATTGATCCATTCGATCAAGGGGGCTGCCGCCATGATGGGCTTGGATAGCATCACGCTATTGACTCATCATTTGGAGAACTACTTCGAGCGATTGCGGTCCGGAATCCAGGTACTCGATCGCCCGATGATGCAATTGATCTTGAAATGCGTCGATTTCCTCCGCGAGTCGACGGTAAAACTACGCGACGGAGAGCCCTTGAGGAGCTCACCGGATTTACTGGATGAACTCGTGAATCGCGAGAACTCACAAGAAGCATCCGCAGCGGTTGAAAGCAGTTCGGACAGTCGTCATTCAACGGAAATCGCCGAAACGGTAGAACCCTTTGCAGTTAAAGAAACTGCAGATGAAGCAAGCCAAGCAAGCCAAGCAAGCCAAGCGAGCCAAGCAAGCCAAGCGAGCCTTAGTAATCAGCTTGTCGACAAACGACTCATTATCTATTTTGACCGCAATATCGAGCTCCCAGAACTCAAGGCGGAATTGATCCTGGCTCGGGTGCGAGAGCTGGCGGAGATAACGCGGCTAAGTCCTGTCATCCAAGACATTGCAAGTTTAGTGGAACTGCGAACGTTACAAATTTGGGTTCGGACGGTTCGAAGCGATGCCGAGCTCCGAGCGGTTGCGGAGGTTGTCGGGGTTGAACTCTTGGAAATCGACGCAGTTGAGTCGGAGACTTCCGTCCTAGTTGCAACGGACGCTGTTGGTTTCACCCCTACGGGTGTTGCTCCAGGCCTTCGGAATGAAATTTCGATGCCTCCCGTGGCAGCAAACGCATTCACGGCACCGACTGAGCCTGTACCGTCAGTGGACGTTCCATCGCACTCCGCCGAGGGTCCAAGCAAGGTGGCTGAAACCGTCAGGGTCGACATACAGCGACTGGATAAGCTGATGAATCTTGCGGGTGAATTGGTTGTCAATCGCGCTCGCTTTGTTCAGATAGCCCAGCAAATGAGCGAGACCTTTAAGAAATCTGGCTTGCTCGGCAGCCTGCGAGATTTGTGCGATCAACTTCAAGAAAACCTGCTGGAGGATTCCAAAACCGCAGCGATCACCCATGATCAAGTCGTCAAGGCAGAGAAACGCCTTGAGCTACAAATGGGTATCAATACGATTCAGGAGCAGTTACAAGTACTCGAACATGGGCGTCGCAGTTTCCTTCAACTTCACGAAGCGATCGATCATTTTTCTAGAGTCTCCGATGGTTTGCAGCGCGGTGTGCTGGACACTCGGATGGTACCAGTGGGACCGTTATTCAACCGATTCAAGCGTACGGTGCGGGATATCTCTGGCGAGCTCAACAAGTCAGTCAACTTCGTGATCCACGGTGAGAAGACAGAGCTAGACAAACGTATGATCGATGAGCTGGGAGACCCTCTCGTTCACCTAGTTCGAAACGCAATCGATCATGGCCTGGAATCGGAAGATGTGCGGAAGAGCCGAGGTAAGCCAGGAGCAGGAACGTTGACGCTGGAGGCAGTTCACAGCGGCAACAATGTTCTGATTTACGTTCGCGACGACGGTGGCGGAATCAACGTCGAAAAGATTAAAAAGAGAGTTCTTGAGCGTGGGATCGCGACATCTTCGGAACTAGAACACATGTCCGACCATGAGATTAGCCAATTCATTTGGTCGCCTGGCTTTAGCACGGCAGAAGTGGTGTCGGGTATTTCGGGGCGAGGCGTTGGGATGGATATTGTAAAGACACGTATCCGCGAACTCAGCGGAACCATCGAAGTCCATTCTGTATTCGGCCAAGGCACGACGTTCGTGATTCGATTGCCGTTAACTTTGGCCATCATTCGAAGTTTGCTATTCCAATTGAACGAAGGAATGTTCGCAGCTCCGATCGAGAATGTTCGAGAGATCGTTTCCGTGAGAGATCGAGATATCATTTCGGTACACGGTCGCAACTCAATTGAGGTGCGAGGCGAATTTATTCCGCTGATTGATATCGAGGAC
>Ga0247837_1005250_pt1 | contig 19690 bp, 11 predicted proteins | sample LaCtaG_2_FD_187115 | JGI IMG/M metagenome (GOLD analysis project Ga0247837, IMG submission 187115) | Freshwater microbial communities from meromictic Lake La Cruz, Castile-La Mancha, Spain - LaCruzMarch2015_14.5m | ecosystem: Environmental > Aquatic > Freshwater > Lake | place: Spain: Castile-La...
GCTCCGCCACTCGTTCGCGGCGCCGACCGCCTGCGGCGTACGCTTCTGCCGAGCTTGCTCGAGGCCCGGGCGGCGAATGTCGCCGTCGGAGCCCAGCAGCCGGAACTTTTCGAGACGGCCCGCGGCTACCTTGCCTGGCCGGCCGCGGCGACGAATCAGGCGGTCGTGTCGGCGGTTGAAGAACCGTTCCTGCTGGCGTTCGTGATGGAGGGCCGATTCGCCGCTGCCAAGGGATTGGCCGAGGCGGTACTCGATCGCCTTGGGATAACGGCCGGCATAGCGGAGGGGATCGCCGTGGCATTCCGTCCGGTGAACCTCGATCTGTTTGTCCGCGGCAGGGCTGCGGAGATCGTGCTTGAGCGGCCCGGGCTCCCCGGCGAACGGGTTGGCGTCGTCGGAGAAGTAGCCGCCAAGGCGGTCGCTGAAATGGGGCTGGCCAGTGGGCCCGGCGGCGGTGCCCGGGCAGCGGTGGTCGCTGCTGAATTACGACTGGACCGCCTGGAATTCGCCATCGACATGGAGCGGCCCCGATCCCGTCCCAGTGATTTTCCGGCCATCGACCGGGATGTAAACCTGATTGTCGATCAGGCGGTGCCGTGGGGCGACATCGCGACCGCGATCCGCGGCGCGGCTGCCGGACTTCTCGAGGAGTGTTGTCTTATGCAGGTCTGGACGGATGCCGAGCGACTCGGGCCGGGGAAGAAGAGCTTTGTCGTGTCGCTGCGGCTGCGGAGTAACACGGGCACTCTCACGGGCGAGGAGGCTCACCGCACGGTCGAGGCGGTGGTGGCGGCATGCGGCCGCCAGTGCGGCGCCGTCCTTCGGGCGTGACCTGCTTTAGCCATGGTGTGCTTTAGTCATGGCGTGCTTCGGGCATAGCGTGCTTCGGGCATAGCGTGCTTCGGGCATAGCGTGCTTCGGGCATAGCGTGGCAGGCCCGGCAGGCTCCCCGAGTAGATCGTTATCGGTCGGCGTAGACCCGCGTGGTCTCTTCTTTGGTGATCGGCGAGGGATGGTCGTCGCTCATCAGCTGCACCTGCATCCGTTGATCGCCCTCGCGGCGGCCGCGGACACGGACGCGAAACACCGCCTCCTCAGACGGCGCGAGCTTTGCAAGCGGCTCGAACACGACGGAAAGGTTGTCGATGCGGTGGGCCGCAGGCCCCTTGGCATCGACCGGCTCGAGATCACCCAGCAGCGTTGCCGTGAGCCGCACGCCGCTGGCGGCCTTCGTGCCCTGATTACCGATGCGGACAATGTATTCCGTCATGCCACCGACCTCGATCGGGTCTTCACTGTCGGTGACCTCGAAGAAGAGTGCAGCCAGTCCCTCGACTTCGACGGTGTGTATCTTCTGGTCGGATGGACCGTCGCTGCTGCGTGCGGCCGCGACGATCTTCTGCGATCCAAGATCGACCGGCATCAACACCATTTCAACGGTGCCAACCTCGCCCGGCGGCAGTTCCTCCAGATTCCAGAGCACGCGGTGCGATCGCTCCTCGTACCAGCCGGCATGGTTGGCTCTCACGAATTTCATTCCAGGCGGCAGCTGGGCGGCCAGTTCCACCGACCGCGCCGTGGCCGTGCCCGCGTTGATCATCGACAGCACGCAGGTGGCCGGCCGCTGCAGATACCGCCGCGCCGGCATCTCTGTCGTGAGTTCGAGTGTTGGTGCTGTGACTTCGATGCGGACCGGCTGTTCGACCTCGAGCCGGCCATCGGCCCGCGCCACGAAGTGGGCCATGTGGATGCCCGGCCCACGGGAGCCCATCACGAGGTCGATCGTTTTTGAGTCGCCGGGTCGCAGTTGGCCAACATCGAACTCCAGTTCGCGGCCGGCACTGTGTGAGACCCCCTCGGGCAGCACTCCCTCCAACACCACGCCGGTGGCGACACCCGTGCCCGGGTTACTGACCTTGAGCGAGAGTCTGACTTCGCCTCCGATCCGCACGGCCTTGGCTTCGGAGGCCTCGAGACTCAGGGCCGGCTTGGTGGCCCGCGATCGTGCCGACGCTTCCGTGCGGAAGCTGACACTGGCCACGCTGCCGATCTCTCCTTCGATCTGCGGCATCACCTCCATCGACACGCGGGCCTCCCCGCCGGGGACAAGGGTGCCGAGCGGCCAGAGAAGTTCGACCGGCGGGCCGCCGACGGGGGCACCAGGGCCGTTGCTCGGGCCACCGGCGGGGCTGGCCGGCGGCGTCGTCGTGATGAGCGTCGTGCCGTAGGGCACGGCATCGCGAAGCGTGACGTCTTGGGCGGTCGCACTGCCGACGTTGCGGACGAGGATTTCGTACCGGGCAGCTTTGCCGACTTGGATTTCGCGAGGGCCACGCTTTTCAACGGCCATCTGGGGCGTCTGAAGTCCTTCCAGTTGCATGGGGCCAGGCCGGCCCTGTCCGGCCGTCTCAAATCCCGGCGCTGATCCCAGCCCTGAAGCCTGCCCTGACCCCAGCCCTGATCCCAGCGGGTTGGGAGCGGATTGAAACGGTCTGTTGCCGGCGCCAGTCGGCGGCTCGCCCCGCGGCGATCCGGTGGGGCCCATCGGGGGCGCGCTGGCGAATGGGTTGGTGGCTGCTGCGCTGATCACCGGCGCCGGGGATGGCAGCGTTGACGGTACCGCGATGGCAGGCCTGAAACTCGTGGGCGGGGCGATGTCGGTGGACGTGAATCGCCGCGGTGGGGCGGGCGGCTCGACCGAGCCACCGAAGGCCGCAGGATCGGCCGCGGACGGCGGAAAAGGTGCCGGGGCGGGTGCAGGTGACGGGGCAGGCGCAGGAGGCGACGGAGCAACTGCCGACTCGCCCGCATCGGTCGCGGCTGGGGCAGTGTTGGCTGGGGCCAGAAGGTCATCTGCGGCGGGGGCAGCCAGGGGCGTCGTCGGATCGGAGACACCGGTCGGTGAGGAATCGAAGGCTGTATCTTCACTCGCGATGCGAGCGTCGGTCGACGGCGACGCCTCGGTTATCCGATCGGAAGCCACGGTTGTCCGATCGGAAGCCAGAGGTGTCTTATCGGAAGCGTCCGGTTCTGGTGAGAGCTGGTCCGCAGCGGCGGCCGACTCCGCTGAAGCCAGTCGCACCGACTCATTGCCAGTGCCCGGGAAGCGCCCGGGCGGTGCGAATCGCGATGTTCTTCCGTCCTGGGCTGGGCTTATCGGCAGGGAGGATTCAGGCAACTGCTCGGGGGTCTGCAGGGTCGCTGGCCGAGTTGGATACCGATCGATCGTCGCCGGTGGCGTGGCGACTGGTGACTCGGGTGGGTTGAAGCCCCGGTCACTGAAGCCTTGGTCACTGAAGCCCCGATCACTCAGGCCCCGATCTCTGTCGCTGATGGCCCGCGGTGGGTTTGCTTCGGTTCCTGGCTGGGGCTGGGGAAAGGGCCCTGGCTCACGCAGACGCTCTCCGTCGCCCACGGGGACCGAGGCCGCCTGCGACACAACGGACGGTTCGGTGATTCCGGCGGAACGTCCCAGGCCGATCGCCCAGACGAGGCCAAAGCCGGTGCCGGCGCAGACGATGGCCCCCAGCGCCAGCGGCAGGCTCGAATGCCTTTGAGGCACGACAAGATTCTGTCGCGTCGTCCGCTCCGGCTCGGGCAGCGTTTTGGGTTGGGCTGCAGGTTCTGGCGTTGGCGTTTGCCCGGGTGTGTGATCGGGTATGTGTTCGTGCATCGCATGGTTCCCGGGGTGTGGTCCCCGGGGAATTACCACACCGTGCCGGATGCAAGAAAGCCCATTTGCAGGAGCGTCGTAGTTCAGGCAGACGTGAGAAGCTGGCGAAGATGGAAGTGAAACTTGCCCAGCTTCCCGCCATAGTTGCCAGCCGAGACGGCGACGATCTGGGGCCCGATTGCCGCCTGGATGCCCGCCGCCATGGCTGCCGCCACCGAGGGCTCATCGATGCCGTCGATGACAATTTCCAGGGCGCACGTCGCCCCGTCCACAAGACTCGTGGCAACTCGTCCCACGAGCGACGGACAAAATGCCTCGTTGGTCGAGGCACGGAGAGCCTCATACCGGGAGCCGACTTTGCTGCCCGACCGCACGACGCCTCCGGGAAAGGGCGTAATCGTGCCCGGCATGTCCGCAATGGCTGCCACCGCCAGTCTCGCCGCGTCGAGCGTGGCCGCCAGCGATCGGCCCTGAAGGATGAAGTTTCCACCACCGACGCCCTTGTCGATCCCCACCGATTCCTCGACGAGAAACTCCCCGTCCATCACGGGCACCCGCCAATAACGGCGACCGTCCACCACCTTGGTCTTTTCGAATCCGTCGCCGAAAAAACGGATGTGGGCACCGAGCGGTCGCCGTTCCTCGGCGGTCGGCAGACCATCGAAAACACTCGCCGTGGGGCAGGTCAGCAGGCACTGCGCGGTGCGGTTGGCGATTGCCTTGCCGACCCCATCGGCGGAAAAGCCACAGGCAAGGACGGCCGCGCCGGGGCGGCCGTCGGGTGTTTCCTCCGGTGCGAGCCACCGCTCAACGCCAACCTCCGCATCGCAGCCGATCACGCTTGTGCCGTAGCCACAGGCCGCCCGGACCGCGGCGTCGAGCCAGTGTGCATCGGCCGCCGTGACGATAAGTCGCGCATGCCGGAGGCGGAAGGCTTCGGCGAAGGTGTCGACAATCTGTGTCGAAGCGATGAGCATGGCAGCGTCTTTTGCTCGGGGCGGGCTGACGAATCGGGGCGGGCTGACGAATCGGTCATTTCCCGGGCATGTCTCTTGCTTCCGGGGCTGAAGATTCTGGGTTCTCCCGGCGATCGGGTTTCGCATATCCTATCAAGGGTCGCCACGGGCTCTTCAAGCCGCCCTGTGCGACGCCATGACCTTGTCCACAGCCTGCCTGCAAACCGCACGCTCCAGCCAAAGGATGCCGACGATGCTATTTCCGATCCGCGTGATCGTCATATCGGTGTTTTCTGCCGCCGCCTTTGCCGTGGCCTCCTCCGGTCTTCAGGCTGCCGACGCCCTCGCGACGGCAGGCCTGGCGATGATTCCGGAAGACGCGGCGTTTGTGTCGGCGACTCTCCGTGCCCGGGAGCAATACGACCGGCTCGAGAAGAGCAACGCCTTTGCTGCGCTCAGGAAATTGCCCTTCATCGCCCGCGCCACCGATTCGGTCGAAGAGCAAAAGCTGCAGCCCGGCAGCCCGCTTTCGATCATGGCGACATTCATGGAGCTGCCCGAAAACGAACAGGCGCTGGACGTTCTCAAAGACATGGTGTCGACAGACACCTTTCTCTACGGCGAGCCATCGTGCGTGACCTTCGTGGAACTCATGAAGAAGATTCAGCAGGCACAGAATGCGGCTGGAATACTGCGGCTGGCCAGTGGCGACACCTCCGTCGGCGGCTTCGAGGTCGATGTGCTCGAGGGCATCAATGTGGAGGATGACGACGATGATGATGACGACGATGACAAAAAAGGCGCGGCCGATAGGCGGAACAGGGATCCAGCCAGGGCCCCAGTTGTGCCGGTACGGTTTCAGGCCGCCGAGGCAGCCGAGCGGATGTCCGCCGATGAGATTGCCACCCGACTCGTGGTCAAAACACTCTCTGAAAACATCAAGCTGATCGTCGTGCCCGATCTGGTCTGGGGTTTTAAGACCACCAAGCTCGATGCCGCGACGTCGCAACTGAAGCGAATCGAGGTGCTCACCAAACTCATTACGCAGACCAATCCCGACCTTGCCGAGTCGCTCGAGCGCCGCAAGGTGGCCGGCGGCGAGGTGATCACCTTCACGCTCAAGCCGGATGCCAATCTGATTCGTGAGGCCATCCCCGGGCTCGAGGACTACGAGGCGGAATTGGAAAAGGTCTACGAACGGCTCGAGTCGCTGCAACTGGTGATCGGCCTGGGCGTGATCGGAGACCGCGTCATCTTCACGCTGGGCGACTCGATCGACCATCTTGAAAAGCTCGCCGTCGCGGGGAGTGGCCGCAAGTCGCTCCTGGCCACCAGGCCGTTCGAGCCGCTGCTCGCCCAGCGGGACAAGCCGCTCACCGCCGTCTCTTACTTGAGCGAAGCGATGCAGCGGGCTCTGGCGGCGTCGGCCAGTGACATCGAGCAGATCGCCGATCTCAGCGACACGATCGCCGATCTGGCCGACCTGCCCGACGGGGCCGCCGACGAGGCCCGTCGCAGCCTGGGCAAGGTTGCCGAGGGCTACAAGCGACGGCTGCCCGAGCCCGGTCCGTGGTTGGCGTTCTCGTTTCTGGCCCAGCAGGGGTACGAGGGCTATGTCTGGGATTGGTCGAAGAACCTGCCGTTCGACGGCTCGAAGCGACTGGAACTGCTCGAACACACCGGCGGCGCCCCGTTGGCGGCCGCCGCCTTCCGGGTGAAGAATGATCCCGGGCAGTTCGAGGACTTTGCCTCGTGGGCCGACATGGGCTGGTCGTTCTTTCTGAAATACCTGGTGCCGAAGGCCGATCAGGAGGATCGCGAAAAAATCGGCGAGGTCGACGAGCATCTCGCCCCGCTCGGCGTCAAACTGGTCGGGATCCTGCGGACCAAGATTCTGCCGTCCTTGGCCGACGGCCAGATCGCGTTTGTGATCGACGGCAAGAGCACCACCAAGCGGCCTCATGTCTCGCTGCCTGCCGCGGTGGACAGCCTGCCGCTGCTGGAGCCCGCCATCGTGCTCGGGCTTGATGATCCGAAATTGTTCAAGGACGGCATCAACGACCTGTTCGAACTCGCCGACGAGACAGTCGATGCGGTCCGCGAAATGAATCCCGATGCCTTCCCGGCGGAGTACATGGTGCCCGAGCCGGTGAAGACCAAGGTGGAGGGAGGCTCCCTCTGGTCGTTTCCCCTCACCAACAGCGGCCTCGACGAGAAGGTGCAGCCGTCGATCGGCCTTGGAGACGACGCTGCCGTCCTGTCGCTCATACCCAAGCAGGCCAGCCGACTGCTCCAGGAAACGCGTCTCGAGACAGGCTCCCAACTCTCGAAGTTCGACGAACCGCTGGTGGCCGCCGCCGCGCTCGACTTCGCCGGTTTGGTCGACGCAATCCAGCCGTGGGTTGTCTACCTCACCCGGTATGGCTGCGTTCAGCAGCGGGACGGTAGTGTGGATGCCGATGCGGAGCTCGGGCCGGACGATGAGAACGAGCAGGCCAAGGATGCCTTGGCTCAGGCGAAGGTCGTGTTTGAAGCGGTCAAATCGCTGCGGGCCGCGGTCGCCGAGACATCGATGCAGTCTGACGCCATGGTCACGCACTGGCGGAACGTGATTCGCGACATGCCGGCCAAATAGCGGCCAACTGGTTGGTGCACGTGATCCATAGGCATGTGCGAAGACAGGGCGGGTTGTGCACACCGGGGCCGGGCGGGGTGTGCATGCCCCGAAGGCCGGCCGTTCGCTACGGGCATCCTGCCCTTCGCTCTCTCGATGCTGCCTGCGCTTCGCCATCCTTGCTGCGCTTGGCAGCAACGCCGGCTCTCGGGGCATGCACACCCCGCCCTCCAGCGTTTGGGGTGGGGGGGAGATACGGGGGAGGGATGTTTGGGGCCTGAAGAGCAGGATTTATGCGCGTCGCACGATGCCCCGCATGAAGAGATCTCCGCCGGGGTGGCTGGTCTGTTCGATGTCGAGCATGGCGGCTGATGCGAGCGGCCCGAACCCCGTGCCGGCGACCGGCGAGGGCGCTGCTGTTCCGCCGATGATCATCGGGGCGATGAAGGCCCAGACCTCGTCGATGGCCCGGGCGTCGGCCAGGCTGCCGAGCACCGTCTGTCCACCTTCGACGAGCACGTTCGTGAGCCGCCGCGAGCCGAGTTCGGCGAGCAGTTGCCGTAGTTGCTCGTGAGGCAGCGGAGCCGTTGCCTGCCAGACCTCGCACCCGGCGGCTTCAAGCGCCCGCAGCCGATCGACCGGAGCGGATGGGCCGGTGGCCACGAGGAGCGGCACCTCTCGGGCCGTGCGGACAAGCCGGCTCTCCAGCGGCAGCCGGGCCGAACTGTCGAGCACGATCCGCACCGCCTGCCGCTGCCCGGCCGGCCGGGCGGTGAGCAGCGGATCGTCCGCGACCGCCGTGCCGATGCCGCAGAGAATCCCATCCATGCGGCCGCGAAGCTGGTGCACGATCCCGCGCGACTCCTCCGAAGATATCCAGCGGCTCTCGCGGCTGGCCGTCGCCACCCGGCCATCGAGACTCATGGCCCACTTCGCGATCAGCCACGGTCGTTGATGCTCGACGAGCATGAGAAAGGGAGCGATCAGCCGACGGGCCTCTGGGCCGCACATGCCTGTCTCGACGGCGATGCCGGCACAACGCAGTGCGTCGATGCCACCGCCGTTGACGGCGGGGAATGGATCCCGGGTGGCCACGATCACCCGCGTGATGCCGGCCGCGATGATCGCGGCCGTGCAGGGGGGAGTCTTGCCGTGATGACAGCAGGGCTCCAGGGTGACGGCAAGCGTGCCGCCGCGTGCCGCTTCTCCCGCGGCAGCCAGTGCGGCCACCTCGGCATGCGGGCCACCATAGGCTGCGTGCCACCCCTCCGCGATGATCTGGCCGCTCGACCCGCCGCCAGTTGCGGACGCAGCTGGCGACATGATGACCGCCCCGACCATGGGATTGGGTTCGACATGCCCTTCGCCTCGGCGGGCCAGTTCAAGGGCCCGCCGCATGGCCCGCATGTCGAACGCATCATCCGAACTACCTGCATGCATCGGCGGCGTAACCTCAGCCCGGCGTCCAGAGCGATTTCTTCCCACCCGCGGGCCCGGCCTGTTCGCCGCCCGGCGTCCAGATCCGACCTGAGTCGGCTGCCGACGGGCCGCCCCCGAGCGGAATCCCCGCCCCGGCACCAGGCAACTGCGCTGCCGACTGGGCGGCCAATGCCGACAGGTCGATGCCCGCCTCGCCGAGCACGTCGGCGAGCGCGGTGAGCACCTTCTGGTCGCGGGCGTGCTCTCGCTGCAGGTGATTGAGCAGTCGCATGATGCCGGCCTCGTCGGCCCGCGACAAACGCACCCGCAACTCAGCGACGTCGAGCATGCCATCGTTGGCCCCCAGCGTCTTGGCGAGTTCCCGAAGCTTCTCGATGATCGCCAGCTTTTCGAGGCTCGTCGCCGCACGTTCCTCGAGCAGTCCATACGCCTCCCAGCGGTCGGCCGGCTCGGCATCGGGCCGCGATACGATCGCCTCGGCAGCCCTCGCTGCCGCCAGATCGAAGCCCGCGTCGAGCGAGGTGAGGAAGAGCATCCGTAACTGGTCCATGGCGAGCCCGTCGAGGGCCACGCGATGCCAGCGCAGGGGCGGCACGTCGTCCAGCGGCTGGGCCGAGTGGATCGGCACCGTGGCCGGCAGGCCCAACGTCACGCGGACTTGCGCCCATGCGGCCGATGCCTCAGGCTGTCGGGAAGCTGCCTCGCCTTCACCGACTAACGCCTCGAGCCGCCGGGCCGATTCTGTCCCGGGCGCGGCTGCCGCCTGACGCGGGGTCTGGCCCAGCAGTTCGGGCAGCGGCGTGTCGGGCCAGACCGCCAAAAAACGGTCCCAGACCGCACGGCTCTGCCTGGCGATGAGCCGGTCGATCGGCGAAGGACCGTCCACGGTGATAGGCTCTTTCGGCAGTTCCGCGGGCTTGACGCGAAACTGCGTATTCTGGAGCCAGGCGGTGGGCGACGAGGTTGGCAATCGACCCCGGACGGTATCTGGCGGCGGTGCGAAGGTGCAGCCGAGCAACTGTTCCACCATCGGCTTGGCCTCGGCGACATCGGGCTCGAAGCCCTGCAGCACAGCCTCGGGCTCTCGGTCGGTCTGTCGGCCGAAGATCATCAGCGATGCCAGCAGCCGGTCAGGCTGGTCGGTCGAGGGCTGTGGCGGCGTGTGTACCCGCCAGACTGAGCGGGGCGGAGCCGCTCCCCGCGACACCCAGGCCGAGCGATCGAATGTCGAGACGTCGAAGCGTCCGTCGTGGCGGAGCGTCTCTTCGAGAAGTTCGAGTCCTGCGCCGCCGGCGTCGCCGATGGCGGTCGGGAGCGGCGCGATGATGCTCGTAATCGTGATGACCGGCGAGCGGTCCGGATCGGCCTCGGTCTCCAGGGCGATTGCCCGGCCCGTTGCCTCGACGGCGTCATCAGGCGAGGCTGCGCGGAGCCTCGCGACAGCCAGCCACGCCTCGGATGCCTCGTAGGGTCGGGCCAGCATCTCACAGAGGATCGCCATGTTGATGAAGACTGCCGGGTTTTCCGCGGCGGTCCCCTTCAGGCTGCGGAATATTCCAAGCGCCTTGGAAAGTTGCCAGTCGGCAGCGGCCTTCAATGCCGCCTCGAACTCGAGCCGGTATGGTGCATCGGCCGGCGGCGGATCGAAGGACATTTTGGTGCGGAGCGCCGGTGGCACGCCTGCCTGGCCGACGATCGATGCCAGCACCTGCCGCTCTTCCTCGGTGCCCAGCGACTTGTCGATCAGCCATTCCACGATGCCCTGGGCACAGCCCGGATGTGCGGTCTGGGAGGCTGCCTGCACGAGCGTCTGGCCCGTTCGGATCAGATCGGGATGAATCTCACCGCCGGCCGTCCCGTGGACGACCTCACGGGCCTTGTCGAAGAGCGACATCGCCTCCTGCACCCGGCCCACCAGGGCTTCGGTCACTGCCGCCTGACTCAGGGCCACGGGATTCTCGGGGCAGGCTTCGAGAAATTCCCGGCTGCCCGCCGCGGCCTCGGCAAACTTTTTGGTGGCCAGTTGGAGCCGGGTGCGGTGGGTCATCAGGCAGGCCCGCCCCGGGTATCTCTGCGTCAGCCGGTCGACCTCGGCCAGCGCTGCGGCGTATTGCTGCCCCTCGGTGAGGCGGTCGAGTTGCTCCAGATCGCCCATCAGTTCGGAGCAGCAGAATTTGATCTTCTTGCCGGTGCCACCCGGACAGGGCGAATAGGGGTCGAGGGGCATGCTGTCATGGTCTCCGGTGCACGAGGGGGAAGATTGCCAGCGGCAATGTACCACCAGCACTCCCCGGGGGCGAGTTGCCGCCCGTCCAACGACCCTGCATACTTGCCCTGTTCCCGTAGCGCTCGGGCAGGCGGCCAGAAGCGCGGCGGAACGACCGTTGCCAGCTTCTCGCGTTGTCAGCCTCTTCCGTTGCCAGCCACGACCGCCTGGGCCATCCCGTGCAGCAGCCCCGCATTCTCATCCTTGATTCCGCCGGCCGCACCGGCCTCCCCTACGCCCGGCTTACCGCCCGCCTGCAGCCGTTTGAGGTGCGGGTGGAAACGTCGCTCGACGCGGCGATCGCCACACTCGCGCAAGACGCCTGGGATCTGGGGGTCGTCACCGCCCGTTCGGGCCCGGCGGCCGACGTGCTCCATGCTGCGCTCAAGAAGGCCGACCCCCAGCTGCCGATGGTCGTGATCGATCCGCGGCCGAATGTCGAGACGGCGCGGGCCTGCCTCCAGGCAGGTGCGGGGGACTATCTCGACAGCGGCCGCGCGGAGGCCGATCTCGAGGACGCCCTCGTGCGGCTGCTGGCAGAGTCGCGGCGAAAAGCGGGCGAGACGGTGCTCCGGCGGGCGGTCGAACGCTCCTATGCAGCCGATGATTTCCTCGGCGCAAGCCCGGCGATGCGGCAGGTCTATTCGATTATCGACCGGGTCGCTGTCAGTAATGTGGACGTGCTGGTGACGGGCGAGACCGGCACAGGCAAGGAACTCGTCGCCCGTGCCATCCATGCCCGGAGCCGTCGCCATGCCGGCCCCTTTGTGCCAGTGGACTGCGGCGCGATTCCCGATGCCCTGATGGAGAGCGAACTTTTCGGCCATGAGCGGGGCGCCTTCACGGGCGCTGACGCCAGGCGGATGGGACTGGTTGAATTCGCGGACGGCGGCACCCTGTTTCTGGATGAGATCGGCGAACTGCCGCTGCCTTTGCAAGCGAAACTGCTTCGTGTGCTGCAGGAGCGGCGCGTGCGGCGGGTGGGGGCCAGACTCGAGAATGCGGTCGACGTGCGGGTGGTGGCAGCCACGTCGAGAAACATGGACCAGATGCTGGAGCGGGGCGATTTTCGGCGTGACCTTCTTTACCGGATCAACGTCGTGCGGATCGAGTTGCCACCGCTGCGGGATCGGGGCGACGACATCGGCCTGCTCGCCGAGTTTTTTGCCAACCGCTCCGCGCAGGAAATGGGTCGGCGGGTCAATGGACTGTCGACCGACGTCTATCAGGTGCTGAAGAGTTACCACTGGCCGGGTAATGTCCGCGAACTGCAGAACGTCGTCCGCCGGGCGATCGCCATGACACAGTCCACCGTGGCGGGCGTCGAGGATCTCCCGGACGACCTCGTGGCGGCGGCTGGCCGGACCACCAGCAGTGCCGCGGGCTATTTTGCGCAGCGGGCTGAACATGTCGCGAGGTTTGAAAGGCAGTATCTGACCGACCTGCTCTCGCGGCATGTGGGTGATGTGTCGGCGGCCGCCCGCGAGGCCCTGCTCCCCCGGGGAACGCTCTACCGGCTCATGAAAACACACGCACTCGACGGCTCAGCCTTCCGGAAGTGAACTCGAGGCCTACGAAAACAAAACGACCACGCACGGGCCCTCTGCCACGAGAGCAGGCCCTCTGCAGGGCTTGTATGAGGCCCGGCAGCGGGGAATCCCGTCGCTTACGCTCAGGGCTTTTATGAAGCCTGTCAGGAAGGCATCCCGTCGCTTATTTCCCCCATACAAGCCCCCGGCGTAAGCCGGGGGATCGGCGGTAAGGAATCCCTTCGCTTACTTCCCCATAAAAGCCCCCGGCGTAAGCCGGGGGATCGGCGGTAAGGAATCCCTTCGCTTACTTCCCCATAAAAGCCCCCGGCGTAAGCCGGGGGATCGGCAGTAAGGAATTGGAGAATCCCGTCGCTTACGCTCAGGGCTCGTATCAGGGGCTTTAGGGGCTTTCGACCTAGCTCTTCGCCGGCTTCTTCCGCTCCCAGGTCTGCCCCTGTTTGTACCGCTGGGCACGATCGATGAGTTCCTCGTTTTTTGTCGTGCCGATCACCTTATCAAGCACCGTCATGAACTCATCCTTGTTGGCATCGCGAAGGGTGCGATGGTGGGCCAGTTCCACCACGCTCAGGCAGGCGGGCTCAGACAGGTTGGGGTCGTCGAGGTAGGGGGCGACGAACCGCAGCGCCTCGATCGTGCGAATCGCGTTGGCACGCTCCAGGACCCGGCGGCGGTCAGGATCCTGCTGACAGAGCGTCATGGTCTTTTGGAGCAGTTCCAGTCGCTGCTTGTCGTTGAGTTTGTTGTCAGGGAGCGGGGCAATCCGGATCAGCGATCCGAGCAGGAGTTCGCGTTCGGCCGGATCCTCGGCCTTGCCAAGCAGGGTAAGCAACCGATCGGAGACAGTTGCATCGGGCCATTTGGTCAGTGCGGCCAGGCCGAGCTTTCGCTTGCCGGCATCGGCATCGGCGACCAGACCGTCGACGATGGCGATGGCACCGGCACCACCCATGCGGCCAAGCGCAGGCAGAAGTGTTTCACGGGCGGCATCGTCGGCAGCCTTGAACCGCTCCAGAAAGACGGCGGCAGACCTGTCGTTGCCGGGGCTCTGTGTGCAGACGGTCACGAGCGCCCGCGTTGCCTCGTCTCGCTCGCCGCCGGGGGTTGCCTTGAGCACTCCCTGCACCATGCCCGCAACCTGTTCTGGTCCGCCGAATCGGGCGAGCGCCCGCATCGCGGCCGCTCGGGTTGCCGGATCGTTGTCGATCGCTGCCGCAAGAAGATCGGGCAGGGCGGTCACGGCCCGTCGGTCGGTGAGAATGTCGATGAACGTCGGCCGCAGGCTCGGTTCGCCGAACTTGGCCGCTTCCGTAATCTGGGTTGTCACATCGTTGCCCCGAAGCATCGTCAGCGCCCGCCGCGCGGACGTCTTTTCGGGGTCGGCGGCGGCGAGCGATGTTTTCAGGACCGCAACCTCCGAGCCGCCGCCCAACGAGCCCAATGCGTTGATCGCTGCCGCCCGCGTGGCCGGCTCCTTGGCTGCCAGGAGCAAGGCCAGCACCGCCGGAAGTGCAGCGCGATCGCCGCGATCAGCCAGCGCCGCGGCGAGTTCCGGTTGGCGAGTGGGAGCCACCTTGGAGAGCAGTCCGGCAAACTGCATCGTGGCGGCCTCGCCCTTCAAGCCGTAGCGGACGCGATCGAGGCCGATGGCGCGAAAGTCGGCATCATCCCGCATGAGAAAATCGATGGTCATCTGCACGGCATCCTGCGGCATCGCGACATCCTGCGCCGCCGCCAGCCGGTGGCCGCCGGAGAGGCAGGCGAGGGCTGTCAACGTCAGGGCGATGGCACCACGAAAGCGTCGGGCAGAGAGAGGCATGATCAAAGCTCCGGAGGGCGTGTAGGAAAAGGCTGCGGCCAGAAGCCGTCCTTCTGCTTGACAAAAAACTGCTTGACAAAAAATGGCGGAAGACGAATGCGCTTGAGAAGGACGAATGCGCTTGAGAAGGACGAATGCGCTTGAGAAGGACGACTGCGCGGGAGAAGTTGATGGGGCGATCAGAACGTCGTGGTCGTATCGAGGCAGGCGAGGATGCCCCGGGCGGCGGCCAGCCGCGTGGCCTTCGCTGTCGGCGTGGTGCCGGCAGCCGCTGCTTCGGAAAGTGACGTGTAAATGGCCTTGGCCTCGGCCCGCTTGCCCTGCTTCAGCAGCGACTCGGCACAGGCCATCCGGGCATCGCTGATGGCGGCTGCTGCTGCCTTGTCGCTGACGCCGCTGGCAGCCGCCAGGGCCTGTATCGCCTCAGGTGAATGAATCCTGCCGAGTGCGTCGGCCGCCGCGACGGCCGTTTTTGATTCACCCGCGAGCAGAGCCGCCAGCAGCGGCACGGACGCGGCATCACCGCGGCCTGCCAGAGACGAGATCATACCAATCTTGAGATCGCCCTGCACGGTTCCGAGCGCCTTCCGCAACGCTTCGGCCGCCTCGGCTGCATCGATCCGCTCGAGGGCGAACCGGGCCATGTGCGAATGCTCCTTCTCCGGCAGGAGCGCCGCGAGTTTCGGCACCGACATGGCTGTGCCGATCAGCGACAGCTTTCGGCAGACATATTCCTTCGCAGCACGGGACGTGCCCGCATCGAGCAGGGCGGCCAGTCGTTTTTCCAGGTCGGCCCGGGCGGTAGGGTCGGCGTGGGCGGCCACGACGGCGGCGTCGATCGGTTGAAAGGCAGAGCTGTCGCCGCCCCAATCAAAAGCCTTCAGAACTTCAAACGGCTTGTCGAGGCTGGCGGGGTCGTATGCCATGTTCGGGCTCGCTTCAGAAAGGGAGGGCGGGAGGTCGTGAGGGGTACAGAACGCGGCAGCCTACGCACGGCTGCGACGCGAGTGTTGTTGCGAGGCGTTCATTCAGAGAATCCACGGCTCGCGGCGGGCGCGATCGCAGAGCCGATTGGCCTCTTCATCGTCGGCGAACTGCTGGGCCGCATTCTTCCAAGTCAACGACCGCTGCAGCCGGTAGGCGATGCCGATCATGTGCGGCGACGTCATCGTGTTGACGGCCAGTTCAATGTCTCGGAAGGGCCGCTCGCGGGTCTTCACGCATTCAATGAAGTCGCCGTAGATGCCCCCCGTGCCCTTGTACGCCGGCACCGGCTTCGCGGGGCGACGCTGGCCGTCGCCCATGATCTGGATCGCTCCTCGGCCGCCGACGAGCATGTCTTTCGGCTTGAGTTGCTGTGGCCTGTTGTGGTGCAGTTCGACGCCATTGGGATAGGTCACGGTGACATAGGCCGCTTCCTTCCCGTCGGAGGAGGCTGGGTGGTAGGTCACCTTCGACGGCTGCACTTCACGGAGGTCGGTCGCGAAGATCGTGCCACCGAAGTGATGTGCGCCCCAGTCGGTGAGGCTCCCTCCGGAATAGTCGATGTATGACCGCCAGCTGTTGCCGCCCGTGCCGTAGTTGCCGTCGCAACGACCGGAGTTGTAGGGCTCCCATGGGGCTGGGCCGAGCCAGAGATCCCAGTCGATGCTGTCGGGGGGCACTTCCTGGGCGGGCAGGTAGCAGGGCTGCGATGGGCCGCCCACACTGATGTCAACTGACTTGATGGCACCGATCTCGCCGGCCCAGCAGGGTTGGACGATGTCCTTGTAATCCTCGAGAACCCGCTGGCTTCCACCGGAGACGACGCGGCCATAGCGGCGGGCGGCGGCGATCATCAGCGGACCTTCCCGGAGCGTGAGCGTCTCGGGCTTCTGGAGATAGACATCCTTTCCCGAGCGACAGGCCGCGATCGTCATGATGGCATGCCAGTGGTCGGGCGTGGCGATATGCACCGCATCGATGTCGTCGCGGGCCAGGAGTTCGCGAAAGTCAACGTGCGCCGCGCAGTCGCTGTTTCCATACTTGCCGTCGACACGGCCCTTGCCATCGTCCCGCCACTTTTTCCGCACATCGCAGACGGCGACATATTGCACGTCGGGCCGGCCGAGAAAGGCGTTTTGGTCGCCGGACCCCATGTTGCCGATGCCGATGCCCCCCATCACGATCCGATCGCTGGCCGGCGGAGTGACGGCGTCGCCGAGGGCCTTGGAGGTGATGACGTAGGGGGCTGCGAATGCGACGCCGGCCGCGGTGCCGGTGGTGGTGAGAAATCCACGACGCGTCGCCTTGGGCGGCCGTGACGCGGATGGGGCAGACACGGCTGATGGGGCAGACAGTGCTGAGGGGGCAGACAGTGCTGAGGGGGCAGACAGGGCGGGTGTCTCATGCACCATGGGATCAATCCTCCAAAGCTGTGGAAGGAACGCAGACTCAAACTCAAGGCGAGCATCGCCATACGATGCCGCTTGTCGTCAATCGCGGCCTCAAAGACCTCGTCTGAAAAGTGTAATGACAGCCGCACGCGGCAACAAACCCCGGCCGCTCCCGGGCATCTGCCCGCCTGTGACACGCGCCTCCGGCATGTGACGGATGAGATTTCGCTGATCTGCCGCCTGAAACCGGGGGGGCGACGGCTCTGTGGCCCGATTCGCCCACTTCTCGCGCCTTGCCGGCGTGACAGATGGCATGACGGCCGGCCGGCGGCCGACCAATAAAAAAGGCTTCAAAAAGCAATTCTCTGATTGGCACAGGATGTGCCTCTCTATCTTCACAAGGAGCCGATCTCGTGATCGGCACCGGCAGAAGGAAAGATAGACCGACAAACAGAAAAACCATCCGCGGACCCCAACGCCCGCTGAATTAGGAGACTCGTCATGAAAAAGATTGAAGCCATCATCCGCCATTTTAAGCTCGAGGAAGTCAAGGACGCGCTGAACGCTCAGGGCGTGAAGGGCATGACAGTGACAGAGGTTCGCGGCTTCGGTCGGCAGAAGGGCCACACCGAGACCTACCGTGGTGCCGAGTATTCGGTCGACTTCCTGCCGAAGGTGAAGATCGAGGTTGTGGTGAGCAACGACGAGGCCCCGGCCGTGATCAGCAAGATCATGACGACGGCGCGGACCGGCCAGGTGGGCGACGGCAAGATCTTCGTGACGGACCTTGCCGAGGTGGTGCGGATTCGCACCGGCGAGACCGCTGCGGCCGCGATCTAGTCTGAGCGCGATCTCGTCTGAGATTGCCCGTGCGGGGGCCATGCATGGCCCCCGCACGGGCGGTTGGTGTGGAGGGACGCCGCCAGGTCAGGTCAGGTCAGGCCATGCCAGGTCAAGCCCGGTCAAGCCCGGTCAAGCCATGTCACGGTTTTAAGGTGCGTCGAGTCGTCTGATCCAGACGTTGCGATACCGGGTGGGGCTGCCATGGTCCTGCAAAAAGAGCGGGCCCTCGCTGGTTGCGAGCAGGTGTTTTTCGACGGCCTTGAGGTGGTCCGTCACGCCGTGCTTGTAGGGTGTGTAGGGTGACCGCGGTTCGGTGAACCGTAATTCGTTCTGCACGAGTTGGCCGTTGAGCCAGGCTGTGACGCTGCCCGGCTTCACGATCGTGCCGGAGGCATCGCGTCTGGGGGCGATGAACCGGATGTCGTAGACCTGCCACTGGCCCGTGGGCCGGCTGGCGTTGACGATCGGCCTGCCGAAGCGATAAAGGCTCCCTTCGTCTTGATCGGTCGGGGGTTGCACGCCGAACGAGTCGTAGATCTGCATCTCGTACTGCCCGTGCAGATACAGTCCGCTGTTGCCCTTCGCCTCGGGCGATGTCATGAACTCGGCATGAATGTCGGCATCGCGGAACAGCGTCGCGGAGACGATGTGGTTGGCATGTCCGGAGGTTGTATTCACCAGGAGACTTCCGTCGTCGGCCTTCCAGTCGATCGGTCCGCCCGCCATGCCGACGAACGTCGACAGATCGCTGGCCGCGTCCACGCGTTCGGGCACCAGCACGACGGCACCGGCCGGTGGCTTCACCGGCAGCGGTGACTGGACAGGGTGAAAGGCGGGATAGCCGTCGGCCTTCGGCGGCGTAGCCTTGCGGAGCGTGCGATCGGCGACGTCGGCGAACCGATGCCAGTCGTAGGCGAGCAGTTCGTGCCGACCGGACCGCACGTAGTAGGTGATCGAGTCGCCGACGGGCTTGTCGACCGGGGGATATTCCGTCGTGCCCAGACCAACGAGGCCGAAGAGCTTCCAGACCGGTTCGGCCGCAACGCATGAGAGAAATTCGCCCCGTGGGTCGGCCCATCGATCCTCGACGGCGCTTGCCACGACGAGCGGCCGGGGTGCGACCATGGCCAGCAACGCATGCTGATCGCAGGGAAGGTCTGCTTCCCGGTCGGCATAGGTCGCGAAGGTGGGGCAGAACCAGTGCGGAAACCGCGACGTGATCACGCCCACCGTCTCGCCGAAGTTCCGTCGCGACAGGGCGGCACCCCCGCAGCCCGATTCGTTGGAGACGACCATGGCGAACCGTTCGTCGCAGGCACCAGCCCAGAGGGCCGTCTTTCCCAGCCGCGAGTGGCCGACCACGATCACCTGGCCGGGATCGACCTCTGGCAGCGTGACGAGCCAGTCGAGAATTCGGGAGAGCTGCCAGGCCCACGTTGCGATGGCGCCGGGTTCATCCGGCGGCAGGCCTCCCTCGACGGGGCGGCCGAGTGATTGAAGCGAGCTTAGCGGCCGGCCGTCGGGCCGGTCTGGAAAGACGTCGCCGCAGTAGGCGGTGGCCATGCCATAGCCGCGGGCAACAAGAGCCTCGACGGGCCAGCGCTGGCCGCTCGTGCCCCGCGACGCTTCGGTCGCGCGGTGGTCGACAATCGCGGCGGCCTTGTCGTCGGGCATCCAGGCGGTCGAGAGCCGGATGGCAGGATCGGCATGCTCGGCATGGTTCCCGCGGAAGTTGAGCGTGAGGAAGACCGGAACGCGACGGGGCGTGTTGGCTGACGCGGTCTTGGGCAGATCGGTCTTGGGCAGATACAGCAAGACCTCGGTGGTCGGTGCGTCGGCCGCGTCGCCCAGCTTCAGCGTGGCCTGCAGCCGCACCGCCGCGACCTCGCCGGGAAGCATGCAGGGGGCCCGTTTCACGTCCCCCACCAATGTCACCGGCACCGCGGGCAGCTGCCTGCCGTAGACAGACTTTTCCAGCAGCTCAAGCTGGTGCGGCCGCGCAGAGTTCTGCCAGGCTTCGGCCGAGGCGACCGGCACACCGTCCGGCCCGGCCAACACGTCGGGCAGCGTGTACTGCCTGACGGCGGCTTCGTCGTAGTTGGGCTCAGCAGCACGGGAGTCAGGCATAACCGAAGTCATCGCGGCCACCATGAC
>Ga0247837_1005258_pt1 | contig 19672 bp, 21 predicted proteins | sample LaCtaG_2_FD_187115 | JGI IMG/M metagenome (GOLD analysis project Ga0247837, IMG submission 187115) | Freshwater microbial communities from meromictic Lake La Cruz, Castile-La Mancha, Spain - LaCruzMarch2015_14.5m | ecosystem: Environmental > Aquatic > Freshwater > Lake | place: Spain: Castile-La...
GCAGAGGCAACTGGGAGCAGACCTCTGCATATTGTTCAGGCTCGTTGTTACCACCCCCAAAGCCCACAATTTTCACATTCTTCCCTGCATAGTCCAAGTACAGGGCTTCCAGAGAGAGTCGTCCATGAGCTAATTTCTGTGTAATTGCTACCTTCTCATGGACCTTGCCCAGTCCTGCTACTACGCCAAGGAACTGCTTGGCCAATTCCTCATTGTCCCAGGTGAGATCCCCATTCCTATGCCTCATATGTAGAGAACTGCCCAAGGGTTCGCAGGAAACGGACAGAGACGCGCCAGAACCTGTGACTTCATCTATCCTGCAGAGATAGGGATGTTTGAGATTCTGGAGGATGAGGAGTTGGTTCTCTGCAAGGTCGCGCTGATTCTCAGGGAGAGTTTGTAGTAGAAGCATGTAGGCGTTCATTTCTACAATAACTACTATGAAAGTTGGGCTGCTACTCTTATCATTTAGAGCTAGCGAATCCACGCAGTTCGTACCTCTATTATGATACTGTGATAGGGCAATGCGCTGAGATCGGAAGGGCATTTTGCCTATTGTGCAGCTGAAAAGACTCTTATTCTAATACAACGCTTTGGGGACTTTGAAACATCAGGCTCGGAGTAGATCTCTCCTATTAGCAATTCCACTAATACGCATATCTCGGAAGTAGAGGAATGGCTGTGAAAAGCGCTTTCACAAAGTAGACTTATTCTGCAAAGGGCGATGGGTTGATAATTCTAAATCCTTTAGGCAGCTAAAGCTAACGAAATTGCGGCAGTGCCCCCAGCTGGTTGCTCAGTCCATCTCTCCACTGCTGTACCAACTCTTGAGGCACAGAAGTCTTGCATTTGGGACAAATCACCAATGTCGCGTCCGCCGATGGCCCCATAGCTCTCTTGGCAAAGGTGGAAACACAGGCATTGGAGCAGAAGCGATGGCCTTCATTGCAGGGCAACTTGATCCACTCACTGCTGCCTGGCTTGCAGCACTCCATACAGCTGATTTCATCAAGCACCTCCACTTTATCCATGAACTCCATATACTTCATTATGCATTCCTCTGAACAAAACTCATCATAGCCTTGTGCGAACTCCTGATTCCACTTAGACCTGCGAGAAAGTACTCTGGTGCAAAATTTACAGCAGTTCTCGATTCTGCTGCCTACATCTCCTGGCTGAGGCTGTCTTGGATTGGAAAGGTTGGGGAAACTGCCAGGCCGATTGCCTGGAGCGGGCGCTTGGTCTGCTTGCTCTTGGAAGTGAACGGCTTTGCCCTTGTTGGGGTTCGCTTGAGCCTGCGAGCCCTTCAGGGCTGAGAGCGGAAGAGCGGGTGAAGGCTGGCCTACTTTGGACTGGTCGAAGTTGGAACGGCCTGGTACTGCAGGATTAGGTCTCTGCAGGGGAGCTTTCACTTCGTTTCCTTGTGCCGCAACAGGAAAGGGCCTGTTGCCTGCAGAAACCACTGCTACTTTTTCCTTGACAAGGCAAAGTCTGCAGATGTCTTTCTCGTTGATTTTCTTCAACTCCCGCTGACATGAGCGACACTTAGGAAGCTCCGGACTAGCATTCACAAGCAGTTGTCTCCGACGGATTTGGGGAACTTGAGAATCACCTGAATCAGGAGGAAGCTCCGGGACTCTACCTATTCTCAGAGGATTCATCTCTTTGACTCTAACAGGACAATTCGCACAGAGAGACTGTCCCCTGTCCAAACTGTCCCAACAAGACTGGCAGTAGCCACTTTGCCTTTGGAAACTTATGCAATCCGCTCGCTCAGCTTCAGGCTTAAACACAAGCTTGAGCACATGACTCAGCTTAGGACCGAGTTTACTCGCTTTTTGGACTAGTTGCTCGAGCGTTTCTTGCCCAGTCAAAGGGGAAGACAAGCTGAGCTGCAGGAAGCAAATGCCAAGAGCCCACAAGTCTGCCTTATAGACGTTGAAGACTTGATTTTCTTTGATTTCAGGACTGCAATACTGTGGTGAGAACTGAGAAAAGCCTACTGGACAGTGCTCAGGCTGGCCATTGAACGTCCCGAAGCCCACTACCTTGATCGTGCTTTCTTCATTTACATACAAAGCTTCGAGTGACAGTCGGCCGTGAGCAATTTTCTGTATGAGGTTTACCTTCGCTTGGGTCTTGCTCAGTCCGGCCACTACGCCTAGAAACTGCTTTGTCAAGCTGTCGTCGTTCCAGGTGCTGCTTTGGGCTTGGTAAAGTCGCAGTACGTTGGTGCCTGGCGGTTCACATCTGACAGACAGGGGCGAATCCACGACTTCGAGTACTCGGCAGATATGAGGGTGCAGCACTTCTTTCAGAGTCCCCAGTTGGATCTTGGCTGCGAGGCATTGATGGCCAGAGAGAGTGTCCAGGAAGGCGGAGTAGGGATTCATTTCTACAATTACTACCACAAGGGGACTCAGCGAAACACCCATGCCTAGTGCACTACTTTACTGTAAGGCTACCATGCGACGTGCATTTCCATCCCATCTCAGGCCCGTCTTCACAAGGACATCATTCAACTCCTCACCCTGCGAACAGTGCTCCATAGTGTCAAACTGCTCCCGCGTCAAGTTGTAATTGCCGAGCCAGCGCTCCTGCATGTTTTTTCTCCATTGCTTGTCCACTGTCGCAGGAACTCTTGCGCGCCACTACCTCCAGTCGACTCCATATCTTGTAGTTGTGGTAGGAACGCAGACGGTTGCGGATGGTGTTCGCACTGAACATGTTGGCGTGGGACATGTACCAGTAGAACACTGCAGCGATGTCCAGCAGGTTGGCGATGGAGTAGGGCACGCGGTACCTGAGAAATAGTGGTAGGGCCTATACATCGATTATAACTCCTTCTAGGTGGAGATCATTACTATATACAGTGCAAGTTCTTAGACCACTGTAGAGTCCCTCACTTAAAGCATTCTCTGGCAATATCTTGGTCGCAATCTATGTGAATTTCTAGGGAATTTTCATCTTTTGTGGCTGTTTTGGTCCTATATTGTCTCTGACCCTACAGCTGTAATGTTCTTTTCTCTTTTGACATATTATTCCCTTACGAGATCTGGCCTTTCCTGGGTCAATATCTGCAAATGCTCTTATCCTCTATCTGTGTAGTTGAGAGTGAGGTCTTCGTCGAGGGTGAGGGAGGTGGTGACGTTCGTTTGAACGATATCAGCGAACTGAGTCTGTCGCTGCATATGCGCATACGTCTCCGTCTAGTACTTTTGCAGAAAGCCCTAGCGACTGAGGTACCTGTAGGACGACATTATGCACCATTGGCCTGGAAGGTTAGCTACTGCGAAAGAATAAGGGCGATGATCAAGCCGTACAGACCCAAAGCCTCAGCGAAGATAAGGATAGAATGACTCCAGATCACTTGGGCTGCTGGGCGTTCGCATCACTCCTGCGTTGCCCACTATGCCTGCTGCTAGGGAACTCAGGCCGAAAGCCAGGTGCTTGTATCCGTTGAAGAAGGTGTAATCGTTGGAGTTGATTGTCTGCACGAGGATCACTGCGACAATCAGCCCGTAGATACCCAGAATGTCGGCCATTACCACGGGGATGATGGACTTCATGATCAGGTCGGGCTTCAGCGCACCCATTGAAGCGATGCCCACACCGCTCTTCGCCGTCCCCAAGTCTGTCTAGTCCTCCTGGCGAACACCAGTGCACAGGGCCTACAGCTCTAAATAGGGATAAAGCAGGCCTCTCAGCAAGGCTTTCTCACGCCCATAAAGCCGAAAAACGCTTCCGTCGTCACTGTCTGAGCGGCCATTATTAGGGAGAAGCCGAGGAAAGGGAGGAGGCCTCTTCACTGCCTTCCTCCAGTGCTTCCGACTCTTCCTCCTCTTCGAATGCATCCGCTTGGTGGATCTCTCCCGCTCTCACCACTGCATCTCTGATCATGAACACTGACAGACAGCCTTCCAGCACCAGTCGCACACATAGCACTCCTGCACAGATAAGCGCCAGGGACAGGACGACCCCCACTAGAAGTCCTGCATACGCGTAATTGGCAGTGCTCCAGACAGTCAGCACGACTGCTGAAAACCACACTAGCAGGATAGAGCTGTAGTAGGTGAGTCGCAGGAGTCGGTCTGCCTCCCAGGAGTCGAAATAGAGGAGTTGGGTGGCGTCGGGGAGGTCGAGTTCGGGGAATTTCATATACTAACTGTCACATTAAGAGACAGCGACAGCGGGTGTCGGCCACTGGGTCTGCGGTGCGCTCGGAGAGCAGGGATTCTTGGAACTGCAGCATGAGGGACTTGTTCTTTTCCTTCGCTTCGCTCACTGCGCTGCGCAGCTCCACAATTTCCGCCGGCTCGCCCCGGGACGTGGACTGGCGTAGATGCTCGAGCTCCACCGACAATTGCTGAATACGACGCTGAATTTCAGGTATATCTAGCTGGTCCGAGCCAGACCTGGTCTCCACCAAGTGAGTCATTTCCCTGTCCTTGCGGGAGTGCCGAGATCTTCGCGAGTCTTCGCGCCGCTCACTCACTTGCTTCGTCAGAGTTATATTGTCCTGCTGGAGTCTGATCAAAATCTCTCGATCAGATTCGATATTCCGCTGCAATTCCGCAATTCTGGCGCTTTTCGGGTCTTCGGAGATGCTAATAGGCGCTTGTTCTGAGTTCAATTCCAGAGTGACTCGCTTCATGTCTTCCTCAGTTTCCCTCAACAGCCGCTCCAAGTCAGTGACTTTTCCTGCGTCTGTTTGCAGGTGCTTCCGGAGGGATTGCTTGCTGTTTATGGCTAGTTGAGTGTCGGTTGTCACAGTCTGTATCTGTGTAGAGAGCTGGTCTCGCTCGAGCTGAAGACTGCGGAGGTCGCTGCGGAGCTGCAGCTCGAGGAGTCGCTTTTTGTCCAAAGCGGTTTCATGCTCGAGACGCACTCTGGCTAGTTCCTGTTTGAGGGAGTCGAGTTTCGTGGCGAGCAAAGCGTTGGTGGCTAAGTCCACTTCCTTGGCTTTCTTCTCCTCCTCATACCTCTTCAGCAGTACATCCGCCTCCGAGGCTCTGCGTGTGAGGTCCACCTCCACATCAGCTCTAATGGTGTCCGCCACGAACTTGCTATAGCAGGAGGCGCAACACCTTTCCTTGCGCTTTGACTCGGGGTGGATGATCCTATGTGGGGAGCATTTGTTGCACACGCCGGTGTAACAAAACCTGCAAATGTACTTTTTCGCGGTAGATAGGCCGAAAGAGCCGAAGGGGATTTCGCAGGAGGTGCAGGCTTTGGAGGCTTTATAGGCCTGGCGATCTGTGCTCAGTTGAGATACGCTGACTAGCGCACTGCTGGAGCGGCCTTCTACGAAGGAAGAGGAGTTAGATAGCACGTCATCGTCCCCTTCTTCTCTGTCCATTACTACAGTTAGCTGTGACAGGGCGACACGGGCTGCAGACAGCGCCGCTTGCACTGAGGAACTGCGGTACTGCGGGCTGCCGCAGACACAGAGTCCGCAAGACGTCTGAGTAGAATTTCACGCCTGCGTCCCTCTCCAGGCAGCAGTCCGGGCTGCCACTGTACATCGAGTTCAGGTACGACTTCCACCTTTAAGCCTGCACAGCAGCGCAAGGGAGTAACTCCCCCAGCAGTCCTTTCCCGGGTCTGTACAGGCCTTTGCTTCGCCACAGACACACAGCGTGAAGGGTTGAGTTGAGTACTGCGCTTGACGGACATTTGAATTGGTCGTTAATGTATAGCCAGGCTAAGCAGGAGTGAGAAAGGAAATGGCGGTCGTGGTGCTGTTCCTGGCGCTACTCCACGTGGCGTGGGCTGGACTGAGTGCCAAGAATGTGCTGTACGCTGTGAACTGCGGGGGCCCTGCTCTGAAGACCAAGGACGGAGTGCGCTACGAAGCAGACACTGGGTACTCTTCGGGCATCGCCAGTGATTACGGCTTCAATTTTGCGAGCATTCGGAATACCAAGGACTCAGAACTGTACCAAACTGAGCGCTACGACACCCAGTCCTTTTCCTATCAAGTGCCAGTGCTTGCCGATGGCGTCTACACTCTCGTGCTCAAATTCTCAGAGGTCTACTTCGGGTCTGAAGGCGAAAAGGTCTTTGACGTGCGCATTGGTGACGTGGAGATCATCAGCGACCTGGATATATTCGCGAAGGTAGGCAAGGGCGCGGCCTACGACGAATACGTGGAATTCACAGTGACTCAGGGCCAGCTCTACATCGACAACCAACTAGTGCGCAAAGGCCTAACAGCGGGCAAACTCACTATAGAGTTCGCTAAGGGCGACTACGACAACCCCAAGGTAAACGCTATTGCTGTAGTGAAAGGCACGAAGGCAGACACCGAGTTCCTTGAGCAAAAGGCCAAGCTGGAGTCCATCGCCCGGCAGAAGGAGAAACTCGTGGAACAGCACAGTGAGCCATCTGACGACGCAGAGGACTACGAGACTGTGGAGGGCGTGGCAGAGCCCCGGAAAGAGGAAGCTTCCTTGCTGGAACTGGTCTTTTCCACGCCGGGAGTGATCCTCGTAGGGATCCTCTGCCTGTCTCTGGCCATGGTGATGCGGGGCTCCAGCAAGCCTAAGCAGAGTTAAGCACTTCTTACATCACTGGTATTTAGACAGGATATCCTGGGCCTGGCTTTCCATGGAGGTCATTTGGCCTTTGTGCAGGGCGGCTTGTCGCTCCTGTTCAGAGCGCTGTTCTGCAGCTCTGCGCTCTGCTTCCTCGCGGGCTTGCTGCTCGCGTTCTAGGCGCTGGCGCTTCAAGCCTGCATCTTCAGTGTGCAGTTTCTCGTCGTCACTGGGTTCCTCAGGCCGAGGAGGCTCGGGTGAGTATCGCTGTTCCATCGAGGACTCCACTGGCTGATTGAAGGCCTGGATTGGCTCAGGGTCAGCAGGAGCCTGGCTAGCTTCCTCCTGCACCAATACAGGCTTCGGGTCTGTGGACTTTGTCTCCTCATCAGTTGGTTTGGACAAGGGCTTGACAGCAGTTCCCTGCGGAAGAGCTTTGGTTCCGTTGGGCACTGGCTTGGAAGCATTGTCCTGGCCCAGGGCTGTGATAGCCCGCAGGTCGTGAGGCCTGAGAGACTTAGCCCTGGGTTTGCCCACTTCAATAGTGCTAAAGCGGCGCAACAGTTTAGCCAGTCCTTCCAACACCTCAGGGTCCAGCTTAGTGGACGGCTCAGCCACTAGTCCAGCTTTGGGCTTGAGCTTGGGCTTTTCTGCGGGCGAAGACTTGACTTTCGGCTTGTCAGCAGGCGCATGCACATCGAGCACGGATTCCTTGGTGGTTTTTCCAGCCCCACAGCCCATATTTCTAGGTTGCTTAGCTAGTGCTCCTCGTGTCCCAAGTAAGTGACCGAGAACTGGTTTTTCGGGTAGTCCTGCTTGACCTGCAGGTCCAGGCTGTGGTGCGCACTGGTACGGATATGCAGAGCGAAGATGTCCGCTTCAGGGTGGGCAGACAGGGCAGGCACCCACAGAGGGTAGCTGCCTCCGTGCAGTTCTTCCAGGGAGGAGCGCATGCTTTCGGCTAACTGCAAGGTGCGAATGTCGGGGATAGTCCGAGTGATCGACATATTATTAGGCGTTTTCGCTAAGAGACTCGTAGAGTCCGAGGACTTGAGTCAGCTGCGCACTGAATATATCAACGTTCTGCAGGGCCACCTCCAGGTCTTGCTGAAAGCCCTGGTCTATGCTGTCCTGCTTCAGGTCCTTTAGCAGTGTCAGCATAGCCTCGATGTCCTCTTGATTGTGCACTACAGTGGAGCTGGCCCAGTGCAGCAGTTCCTCTTCGTACCAGTCGTCATGGTCCGGACTAAGGATTTTTTGTAGTTCTTCTGCGGTTTGATTCATGTATTCGGCCATGTAATCAGCCGCTTGAAGAGCGTTTCCCAGTGACTCCCGCATCACTGTGACAGGGAAGGGAATGGGCGGGTTGTATATCCGAGGCAGTTGCAGCAAAGGGTTGTTGTGTACCGCAAGGCCGAGAATGAACAGCGCAGCCCAACGCATATATTACTATCTAGCCAGTGAAATCAGCTGAAGCCAGTCTCCTGTGAGGAGTGAGGACTAGTGCCAGTTTGGCCTCGGGCTTGATACTCACTAGTTTTCTGCGGGGTGTGGGCAAAGGCCCTTCCTGAGTAGTGCGGGAATGGAAAGGAGGACTGAGCACTGCTCGGCCCCAGGCAGTCTTCAGCACATCCCCAAGTGTGCCAATTAACTGCGCCCGGCTATACACAGTGCCCCTGTAGCGCAGCGGAGATGGGTTATACGTCATACAAGCGATTTTGAAGGCTGCTAAAATGCCTGTATGTCCTCCACTGCACGACAAACACTTGGGATCTAGTCCCAGCACTGTAGCTCTTTGCCTGGCTTTCGGAGTGTCCTGCACCTGCTCTCTGTACCCTGTCAGCTGAATTGACTTTCGGTCTTCTTCGTCCTGGTCTAATAACGCGTGCACAATTAGAGAGAATTCCACTACTTCTGATAGGAGTCCCCCTAGGGCCTTGGTTTCTCGCATTAGGACGGAGTGGTCTTCTTCGATTTGGCCTACGCGCACACTCAGGTTGTGGGCGTCGGATTTGTGGGAAGCTTTGGACTGCTGGGAGTTGAAAGTAAATGAGTCGAATTCTTCATGCAAGGTCTTAATATAGGCCTCCAAAGTCTCCACTTCCTGGGTGATTTTAGCTGTTTGGGACTGAGTGGCTCGAAGGGATTTCAGTTCTTCCTCAAGTTTGCTGAACTTGGAAAGCGTGTCGGCTTGCAACTGGGCCGTAGAGGCCTGTTCAGAGCCTCCAAAGTACCCGGATTGCCCCTTTAGGAGTGTAGTCTCCACAGTGCTTGCACTTTTAAGGACAGCCTTAGGCGGGGACTCCGGGGCGATACTGAGTTCGAACTCAGCTCTGCGAGTGTCTATTAGGCCTGCTTGCACTGTGAAAGCCGCCCTCAAGACATCCAGTCCTCTGCCCTGGCTGAACACTATGTCCTCTCGCAGTCTTTGAAACCGCTGCTTTTCATGCTTGCTGTAGTCTGCGAGCAGCCTGGGTTCCTGGATGGAAAAGAAGCAGTCCGACACTATGCACTGTATTTGCATTGGCACGAACAGGTCGACAAAGGTCTCCATTTCTCGGTGGCTTCGAGCCAGTACTGCCACTGCAGTCTTGCAGTCCTGGGTCATGGAAGTCAGCAGGGTCCGCAGCGTCGTCACTTCGCTGGCTTCTGCTTTGGCCTGGGCAAGAGAGGCGAGTTCCTGGGTTAGTTGAGTTTGAGCGGTACTGAGAGTGGAGATACTGCTTTCCAGAGGGAGAAAGTGGCCTGCCACTGCTTCGAGTTGAAGCGATAGAGAACTGATGTGGTCAGACAGGACGCTGGCAATGGTCTCCACGTGACTGACTCGGTGGAAAGCATCTAACTGCACCTTCTGCATTTCGCCTCTGAGCAGGTCTTGATGCGCCTCCAGCCTTCTAGCCAGTGCAGTCAGGTTGGCCTCCAAGGCCTGCACTGAGTGGTAGTGCTGTTCATTCACAGTCTCTAGTTGCAGCTGTCGAGCCTGCAAAGTTTCAATTGTCCGTTGCAAGTCCTTCCCATCTTCTCTCGCTCGCAGCTCCGCAGTTGCCAGTTTCCCTCTAATCTCGCCTACTTCCGCAAACAGTCCCTGAGTGTACTCACTTCTGCCCTTTCCCTCAGTCACCAAGTCCTCCAGTAAGGCGATACGCTGCAAGGCTTCTTGGTGGGCGGAGGACAGTTCTGCTACTTGCTGGGCAGTTTCTGTGCTTTTCTGGGCTGAGGGCTGGAGCAAGTCCAGCACAATGCTGCGCATTCTTGTTTCGAAGTTAAACCAGTCGAGTTCGCCGGGCGGGTGGGACATATATGAAAGGCAAGAAACACAATAAGCACTGACACTGCAGAGTTGCAGGGAGACACTATCAGGACAGGGTGCAGAGAGCGTGGAGTGAAGGGTACATTTGTATGAGATTCTAGTGTGGGGAAAACTACTCTCTACAAAGAGGGCTTGAATCTGCGGACCTACTTTTGAGTCCAGCCGCAGGTACTGAGACAGCCTAGCTGTGAGGACAGGCAGCTACTTCAGGAAGGAGTGCGTCTTGGTCTAAGACAGTCTGCAAAGCTTCTCGAGTCTCTCAAAGAGGCGGGAACGGTGCTGCGAATTGTGCTAGAAAGGAGATGTGAAGGAAAGGGCAAGACTATCTCTCCCAGGGACTAGCCTGCCTACCACGCTCCCTCATCCACAGTCTCAAAGACCTGCTGGCCCTAATCTCTGTGTCTTTCACCACTGCAGGGAAACGAAGGCTTGCAGCTAGTCTACAACCATCCTGTCGCTCAGTCCGTCCCTCAGTTCTTCCAGACTGCAGAGTTCCGCCACTCGGAAGTCGCAGCCACTGGCGCGCAGGAAGAGAACGCGCAGGTCCTCTGGCAGCTCGTTCAGGTCGCATTTCTGAGTAGCAGGTACTGAGTCAATGTTCTCGCAGTCGGGCATTTCTTTGGGCTGGTACTTGCGTCTCAGCAACTCGTCCTCGATTTCCTGTCTGAGCCGCGCTGCTTCTTCTCTCTTGCTTTCATCATATATTGCGTCTTCAATTGTGGCGTCTCGTCGAAGGAGTCGTTTTGCCTCAGCCCTTCTTATTTTGCGGGCGTTGATTTGACTGTGGTAGGCCTTTTCATGCTCCTCCAGCTGCTTCTGCAGGTCCGGCAGGCCCTGGCCTGTCATGTAGCGCTCTATCAAGTCCTCTACTGTCTCCAGATGCGAGTAATAGGCTTCCAGCGAAGGAAAGTCCTCCGCCTCTTCATTGAATATCTCCAACACTCGCTGTCGAATGGCCTTTTGCCGCTCATACTCCCGCTCATCCTTCGGCTTGTCGTAGAAGTCTCCCCTGGACAGTTCCACTCTGCACATAGTGCACATGTAGGTCCTAGAGTGCTCCCGGAACTTCTCCTTGAAGCAAGCGTCACACAGTGAGTGTCCGCAGTCTGAAAAGTGGATTTTGACTGGGTGTGAAGCGTCGAAGCGGCGACAGTTCTGACACTCGTCCTCCATTGTAATGGCCAACTACCACTACCTGGCCAATGAACCCTGTGCTCAGTGGCGCAGGGGAGTGCTGAAGGCGCAGGTGGAACTGCACAAACGCCACAGAGTGCTGCTTTATGAGGTGTATCCTTTGCAGTTGGGGATGCTCAGGGGAGTGCTCTACCGCAAGGACATCGAATTCTTCCTCAGTGAAGTGGTGTTCGCAATGGAGCCTTTAACTGAAATCGAGCGGAACAAGATCCAAGAAGTGAAGTACTTGTATGAGGACGTGACTGCAACTCTGTTGAAGTTGACACACAATATAGGCGGGTTCACAGCTCTGTACTCACTGATCAACCCCAAGCACGAGTGGGTCTATAAGTACTACCTCAAGTACATACCCGCACTGCCGAGGGCGGAGATAGTGCGGAGAGTAGGGAAGGCGGGAGTGTGGACACTGCTCACTGTCTACTCGGGCGCATGGCTAGTGCCGCTGCTGCGCACTCTCTACCTTTCAGACCTGCTAGCCAATCTGCAGATCGGTCAGCAGTTCGAGCTGGGCTACTGGAGTCGCAGCTTCGTATCCAGCATTATGACTAAGTAATGGGAGCGAATTGTCATACTAAGCCTGACCCAACTCCGACCCTGCCCAAACGCTATTGGAAACGCACGTTCCTTACGCTTCTGGAGCAAAGTGCGGACTTCAAGGACCAGGACTCTTGGCTGCAGCCGCTGTATGTGCTGGTGAAAAAATGGGTAGACCCCACTAACTCCTTCACTCACTCCTTCACTCAGGCAGCCCGTTGGGTGACAATAAACCGCTTGCCTCCCGGCAGCCTGCAGCTCTGTTACTTGGTGGACCACAACGATATCAGTATCTCTAACTACGTCAACCTTTTTGACATGCTGGACAAGGACTTTCATCAGTCCACTCACCCTATCACTGCACTGCTAGTCTGCTTTTCAGAGCAGTTCCTGAGTCACTACCAGTCCCAGGCCACTTCCATCTTATCAGCCAAACAACCCAGCCGAGCAATCACTTGTGTGTCGAAGGCCGCGGCCTCCATCTTGAGCTTCGCCAAAGTGTTGGAGTACACAGTTGTGAACCTTTACACTGAGATAGAGCATGTGCTATTGGCTCAGAAAGCTCACCTGTTTGCCCTGCTCCTGGCCTGCCTCGTCTCAGGCAAGGTACTTCGTCTGTTGGAGGACCTTGCAGCCTTGGCACAAGCCACTAACATCAGACGGCTGCAGCAACTCAGTTCTCGCAGACTCAGCTGTCCCCTGGCAGGCTGCGCTTCGGAAGAAGCCTGCAGAGAAGCTGAGGACCTCCTTGTGACTGCTGCAGGTTCGGAAAACCTCTATGAGAAACTGAGTTTGCTAAAAAAGCACCAAGAAGTCCTGGCGAGAGCCGGTGCAGCACAGACAGAACTAGCGGCTTGGACGCTCTCACGCCCGGGCTTAGCACTGTTGCCGGCTCAGCTACTACTGGTAAAGCTCTTCTTTCCTGAAGAAACTCCCGAACTCCTAGATGAAGCCATCAAACTATTCGCCTAAATCCAGCCTTGCAGTAAATATTGCCTGTCCTCACATGCAGGTTTCTTTCAAAATGTAGCCTACTTGGGTGTGAAGCCGCAGGTTACTAGCACTAGAAAGTAGGTGCGAGGCTTTACTCTCGTTACTAGCTAATGGTTTTCTTTGGGCGCTTCGCTCTGCTTGACCTTGAACGTGTCCATCGCAGTGTCCAGACTAGTAAGCGTGCAGAATAACATTCCAGAGGCCAGCAGCAAGCTCATGAAGCGATTGGGACTGCGGCGGAAAGCCAGACAATACGTGAGCGATGCAAACATCGAGGTCTGCGCCAGCGAGTAGGGCAGGGACGTGGGCTTTGGGTGCTTACTTGCCATTTTCAAGCTATGGTTAGAAGCCTGCGCACCCGGAAGCTTCGCACATGGAGTGCCGCGGCTTCTGCAGTCCACTGGGGTCTCGAGGGAGGAGCTGGGGACCCAAGTCCAGCACTGTACCACTCGTAGTGGGGATTGCCACCTTCTTCAAGTCTCTAAATCCCTTCTCCTGGGCTGTGCGATATGCTTGAGTCGCCTCCTCTGGGTGGCCGGCCACTAGCAGCACATCTCCCAGAGCATCCCACAGGCCTGCACTTTCCTCGGTCTCTAGGGCCTGTATGAGCTTGGTGTGGGCAGGCTGGATCTGCCCTAGCTGGAGTTGGGCTAGTGCCCAGAAGCGAGTGGGAATGCGCTTCACTCGCCAATCCATGGCCCGTTCACATAACTCACAGACATCCTGCCAGCGGCTGCTGAGATATAGTACCATGGCTGTTTCGTGGTAAATGCTGGTGTTGCTGGGGTGCACCCTGAGGAAGTTCTCAAAGTGCTTGACCGAGGAAGCATAGTCTTCCTTGTAGAAGTAGGCGAGGCCCAGGTTGTACTCAAGGTCAGGGAATGAGGCGCGGTAGGGGTAGACTTTGCGAAAGCAGTCCAGCGACTCATCGAACTGTTTGATTTCCTGGAAGCCCAGACCTCGGAAATAGCACTGTTCAGGCGTCTGGGGAGGGTCTGTGTCTCGCAGCAGTTGCGCATACTGGCCTGACTTGTACAGCTTTTCGTACGCTTGCACCTGCGCTTCGTTCTCTTCCATTTCCATTGCTAACATACATGCTTTAGACGACGACGCAGTTCTTCTGCGAAGGAAGGCGGCTTGGCCCGGGGAGTCTCGGCTAGTTCTCTAGGGAGACAGTGCAGGCAGAGACGGCACCGTAGGAACTCCGCACCCTCTCTGTATACATCCGCTGCTCTGGGCGCATTGTGGCCTCCGAGGAGCGGCAGCAGAGTCTTGTCTGAGTGCGGGTACGCAGCATATAAATCCTCGGAGTGGGAGTAGTTGATGAGTTGGTCTTCTCGGGAGTGAAAGAAGAGGACAGGAGCACTGCAGTTGGACACAGCATGCAGAGGGCTGAGTGCAAGTAGGTCGAAGCCAGCGAGTTTGTGGAGATGTGAGCGTACTGCTTGCAGCAAGCGAAGTCCCAGAGCAGCAGGCAGGAGACGGTAACTCGCTACCAACTCTTCACTCACTTGCTGAAGAGAGGCAAAGGGCGAGTCCAGCACCAGTGCGGCCACAGCTCTCGACTGAGCTGCAAACAGCAAAGCTGCAGCAGCACCCATAGACCGTCCCCACAGCGCTACAGGACCTGAGCCGCTCCGCTTGAGGTAGTTGAACACTACACCGATGTCTTGCTGTTCGAAGTGTCCCAAAGACACAAAGTCTCCTTCAGAAAGCCCCGACCCTGCGAAGTCAAAAGCAAACACCGAGATGCCTCTGCCCAGCAAAGGGTCCAGCAAGCCTTCGCAGTCGAGACGACAGCCACTGTTGCCGTGACAGTACACTACACAAGGTAAAGGGCCGTTCACAGCTGGTCGGAACCAACTACAGGCGAGTCGTAGGCCTCGAGGGTTGGTGAGAGTGAGGTCAGTTCTGCGTACAGAGTAGGGCTGCACTGAGAAGAGAGCAGGGCCCAAGTCCTTGTGACGGTACCGCGTGCGATGCGGACGAATCAACAGTCCTGCCAATGTGTCCATTTAAAAATACAGACGTTGAGTTGGCTTTGCTTCATCGAGGCGTTGAAGCAAAGCAAAGAAGGACTGGAGGTCTGTGAGCAGCGTGCGAAGACTCTGTCGCTGGCGAGAGATGGCGTGAAAGGTCTGCTGCATCAGAGAGTTGTGGTCTTGCACCTCCTGCAGAGTCTTGCTCATCTGTGTGGCAGCCAGGGCGAACTGGGTCATGAGAGGCAGCTCCACTTCTTCAGCACGCAGGAGTTGCATGGCTCCTACCAGGTTTGCACTGTCAGAGGGAATAATGCCTCTGCGTAGCTTCTCTGCCAAAGTGTGGTCGCCTGCAGCCTCCGCCTGCATTAGCACTTTCAGTCTGCGAGACATCACCAGCAAATCCGGCACTCCTCGGGACCGAATGGCTCTGCGGGTGATTAGCTTCTCAGTGACTGAGCGCTTGACCTTGGAACGAGCTCGCCACAGGTTGAGCTTAGCCACCACTCCTTCGTACTCAAAGCACTTCACGTAGTCCAACTGACTGGTGTTGCACCTGCGCAGCCTAGCATAGGGGTCGTAGACAAACAACTCGCTTCGGTAGCGCTCCACACACTCCTTCACTTCAGAAAACCGCACACAGAGCTTCTTCAGTAGCGGCAAATCCAGGGTGAGGAGCGTTGTGGTTTCGGTGGCTTTGAAGTACAGAGAAGTGGGCTCTTGTGCTAGGAGGAAGTTAGGGCACAAGACACTGCCCATGCCCAGGTCTTCCACGGCCATTTTCAGCAGAAAGCGCGAGTTTTCCTTACGGTTTAGCGCTAGTAGGGAGCCACGACGAAATTGAATTCGGCTGTTGAGCAGCGGGTTTTCCCGTACAAACATGTCAGCACTAGGGAAGAGCGATAGGCGCGAGTCGTTGATAGGCATATACACTTCCACTTTGCCATCCAACACGAAGGCCGTCTTAGTGACCAGTTCTCCTTCTTTATAGATGTAGGCGTTTGGGGATATTCGTTCTGTGGGGAGCATGTAAATGACTTCACTGAGCACACTGTCTGACACTCGCTGGAAGTAGGGACAGCGCTTGAGTGTGCTTTTGAGAAAGCGCTTCCAGGAGTCGTGGTACTTCGAAGCTGCACTTCGGAAGAGACTCACGGCCTTGGGAAACTTGTGGCAAACCATGGTGAAGTCCTCTTTACTCAGCACAGCTATATTGGCATAGTTCAAGGCTCTCACAGTGGCAGTTCTGTTGGTGTTGTAAATCAGCGCCACTTCTCCGAAATGAGCGCCTGCGCCCAACTTCTTCACAAGATGAGGGTGTTTGTGCTCATCCAGTACCTCCACCTCGCACTTCCCAGACACTAAGAAGTACAAGGCTGTGGGCAGTTCGCCCTGTGTGATGATGTTGAACTCAGGCTGACAGTACAGGTTGGAAAGTCTGCGAAGGATGGAGTTGGAGAGTTCTGCATGTTGGCTGAGGAGGATGTGAAAGTTAATGGCTTTGTTGAAGAGGAAGCTTCGAACATCTTGTTTGAGTGAGGGCGGCAGGATCTTGAAGAACTCCTCGAACTCTGTTTGGCGGGTCACCCAGCCTTGTGAGGAAACTAGGAAGTCAGCAACCCGGGTCTGTAGCTTTGGAGAGAGCTGCATATTCGTCATAGAGGTCACTGCAGCGTCTTGTATTTCAGTAATGCGGGTGGCCTTGAGGTTGAGGTTGAAGAGCACGACTGCGATTTCACCAAACATATAAGCTTGGAAGAGCTGTCCCACTAAAATGCAGCAGCCAGCATAGATCCGTTCCCACTCTGTGCGTGGGCCGATTTCCGCAGCTGTGAGCATATACACTGACATGTACAGACTCAGACTGTAGGCGCGAACCACAGAGCCTGAGTACAGCTCTGTATGCCGATGCACGTAGTCTGTAGGCGGGATATACTCACTCTCTATGCTATTCAGCATGAACCAGAAGCATGCTTGAGTGTGCAGGTAAATGATGAGGATCAGCAGCAAGTGTAGCAACTTCATCGTCAGTTTGACGTGGTTGCCGGTACGCATGAACATGATGATTTTGCTGAGACGCAGCAGACGAGCCATCTTGAGCAGAGTGAGCATCTGCAGACGATTGCTCTCGTCAAAGGCCACCCAGTTGACTATCTCAATGGGCAGCGCTGCTACCAGGTCACACCAGTAGCGCAGACTAGAGAAGTAGCGCCAGGCTATACGTCTGGCCTGGAACACTTCGTAGCCGGAACCTTCGTCTATGAAGGTCGTTCTGAAGTTAATGACAATGTCGAGTACATACAGGAAATCTATCGTCAGGTCCACCACTCGAAGGGTCAGATGCTTGTCGAGAGTGGCGAAGGCAGAGACGAAAGGCACGTAGAAGCAGTTCCAGATAGCTAGCAGCATTATCATGATGTCCCAGCGCATACGCATGTAGCTAGTCACACTGAGGAGCAGTCTGTGTTTGCGCAGTGTGTCCGAGTCGTCGCGGAAGGAAGGCAGGAAGCTGTTTTCGCTGGCCACGTTGCTGACACTGCGAGAGTTGCGTGCGAATAGCGTGAAATCGTCTCTATGAGTAGGTGAGATCAAGTCCTCCATTTGACTACTTAACTCTCAACTGCTCAAGGTCTGCGTTATCGCTCTGCACCACGAACTGCACCTAGGTTCTAAGCAAGTTCACACTTCAATACTCCAAGTATGTCGATTCTTATCCACAACGCCAGACAAGTGGTATGTGTTTCGCACTCCCGCCAGACTGTGAAGCTGGGCGCAGACATGCGAGACCTCTGCGTGCTGACGAATGTGTCTGTGGGCATCAAGGACGGAGTAATTGTGGCAGTGGGCGAAGTGAACCCCGAGGAATATGAAGTGGTGTTGGAGGCCCAGGATCACTGTGTACTGCCAGGGCTAGTGGATGCGCACACACATGCCTTGTTCAGTGGGGACAGGTGTCATGAGTTCGCTATGAAACTTGAGGGAGCCACTTATCTGGACATACATAAGGCTGGAGGAGGCATCATGTTCACAGTCAACAACGTCCGAGCGAGTTCCGAGGAGGATTTGTACGCGCACTTGATGGCGCAGTTGGACCGAATGCTGCACTTCGGGACTACGGTGGCGGAGGTGAAGAGCGGCTATGGACTAGACCTGGAAAGTGAAGTGAAGATGCTTAGGGTGATTCGGAGAGCTGAGCTGTCACACGAAATCACAGTAGTTGCCAATTACTTGCCTGCGCACTCGGTTGTGCCTGGACACACGGCTGCCTCGATGGCGCAGGATATTGTCACGCGCCAAATCCCTGCCATCAAGGCCCTGAAAGACCAGGGAATGATCAACCCGCTGCTCATTGACGTCTTCTGTGAAAAAGGCATTTTCGAAGTGGAAGAGACACGAGCGATTCTGGAGGCAGGCAGATCAATCGGACTGCGACCCAACCTGCACATCGAGGAACTGAAGCACCTCGGGTCAGGCGTGATGGCAGCTGAGCAGCAGGCCCTGGGAGTCTCTCACTTGGAACATCTAGATACTGAGGGAATAGCAGCGCTGGCACAGGCAGGAACAGTAGGCATTGCTCTGCCTTCCACACAGTACCTACTTCACCTGCCTCCGGCTCCTGTAAGACAGATGATTGACTCAGGCATGCCTGTAGCTCTGGCCTCTGACTACAACCCCAACGCTCCCTGTCTGTCCCTGCCACTCATCATGCACTTGGGCTGTGTCAATCTGGGCCTCACAATGGCGGAGGCTCTGGTGGCCTGCACGCTCAATGCTGCCGCGAGTCTAGGCAAGAGTGAAACTTACGGAAGTATTGAAGTGGGCAAGGCCGGTGACTTGGTACTGGTCAAAGCGCCATCGTGGGAGCACTTGATATATCAGATGGGAGATGCTCCTATCGACGTAGTAGTGAAGGCAGGCCGAGTGGCAGCTACTCCCCGACACTAGATAGCGAACTCTTAGGTAAAAGGACTCCCTGGCCTAATGCACAACAAGTGACTACACAGTGAAAGCGAGCTACTTATTCTCTGTCCAAACGAAGAACACGACAGGCAGCAGCAAGACAGCAGCAACGATGAGCACTGCCAGCATCACGCACATCATTTTGCTGCTGAGCCCAGAAGCAACGCGGTCGGCCTGTCTGAACTATACTCGGCGCATTTCAGCCACAGCGTTGCCAGTCTCCGCCACAGCTCGGTCCGCTAAGTCATCAGCCCTCTGCAGTTGCTCTCCCTGGCTCCCCACTAGTCCCGCCACATCACCCATGAGGACATGCACTGCTGCCATGTCCTTCTCCAACAGCACTATCTCTGTTGCTCTCTTGCGAAGCACCAACTCGTCGTAGCCTCCTACAGCCTGTAGAGACGGAGCGAGGGCTTGTGTCTGCTCAGGCTGTTCAGTGGAGGGAAGGGAGTGAGTTTCAGAAGCAGGCAGTGTTTGAGTTTCCTGAAAGGCTTGGAGTAGTTGCTGGAACTCGCGAGTCAAGTGCTTTTGTTGGGCCTGCTCCACTTGATTTGTGCGTTCTTCTCGAAGTCCTGCCAAGATTTCGCGAGACAGCGCCACCATGGCTTCTCGTTCCTGCGGGTCTGCTTGTCTGCTGTTCCGCAGGCGCTTGAGGCGGGTTTGGAACTCCTTTACCAACTGCGCGACCTCGCGAAACTCGGGGCCGCGCTGATAGTAAGTCATATTACTAACAGTTCTTCGGACACTCTCCCAATCGACGAGCTGTACTGCCTACTTGAGCATGGATTAGGTGGTAATGAAAGATTATCAGCCAGATCTAGTTCGGTTTCCTTGTGTGGCTTTGGAGTAAGGGACTTAGGGGGGGAATGCAGCCAAACAAGAAGACTCGAACACAGGCTTGCAAGAGTCTTTCCTCATTACGCTCCTTAGAATTGTCTTGCTGTTTGCGTAGGAGCCCCTCATCATCACGTGGGCTCCTGCGAGTGTATTGACACATTACTATAACCACCTCTACCAGCAAGAATAAGCGCTTAAGGAAGTGGAACGATGGGCTGTTTCTAGGGTGTTAGGGTGTTAGGGTGTTAGGGTGTTAGGGTGTTAGGGTGTTAGGGTGTTAGGGTGTTAGGGTGTTAGGGTGTTAGGGTGTTAGGGTGTTAGGGTGTTAG
>Ga0247837_1005261_pt1 | contig 19669 bp, 20 predicted proteins | sample LaCtaG_2_FD_187115 | JGI IMG/M metagenome (GOLD analysis project Ga0247837, IMG submission 187115) | Freshwater microbial communities from meromictic Lake La Cruz, Castile-La Mancha, Spain - LaCruzMarch2015_14.5m | ecosystem: Environmental > Aquatic > Freshwater > Lake | place: Spain: Castile-La...
AGGTGATCGCGCGGTTCCTGGACCGGGTCGAGCCGCGTCTGCTGATCGTCATGGAGACCGAGATCTGGCCCAACACCCTGGCGGCCTGCGCTGCCCGCGGGATTCCGACGGTGCTGGCCAATGCGCGACTGTCCGCCCGTTCGGCACGCGGCTACGCCCGACTCGCGCGGCTGACGCGGGACACCCTGGAGCGGTTCACGCTGATCGCGGCGCAGACCGAGACGGACGCGCGGCGTTTCCGCGACCTGGGTGCCGCGGCGCAACGGGTCGTCGTCACCGGCAGCATCAAGTTCGATCTGCGGCCGGCGGCGAGCCTGCAAGACCAGTCCGAGGCGATGCGCCGAAGTTGGGGCGGGGGCGTCGCCGATCGCCCGGTCTGGGTCGCCGCGAGCACTCACGAGGGCGAGGAGGAACTCATGCTGGCGGCGCACCGGCAGATCCGTGCGCATGTCCCCGCGGCCCTGCTGGTACTGGTGCCGCGCCACCCTGAGCGATTCGAGCGGGTGGCCGGGCTAATCCAACGCGTCGGCTTCCCACTGACGCGGCGCAGCGCCCGCGTGCCCTGCCCGCCGGAGACGGCGGTCTTCCTGGGCGACAGTATGGGGGAACTGCCGATCTTCCTGGCCGCCGCCGATGCCGCCTTTATTGGCGGGAGCCTGGTCCCGACCGGCGGTCACAATCCACTGGAAGCCGCCGCGGTCGGGGTGCCGGTGGCCACGGGTCCGGCCGTCTTCAACTTTGCGGCGATCACTGAATTGCTGGTGACTGAAGGTGCCGCGGTGCAGGTGGCCAACGCGCCGACCCTGGCCGCGACCATGATCGATTGGTTGACGGATGCGTCACTGCGCGCCGACATCGGCGAGCACGGCCGACGGGTGGTGGAGGCCAACCGCGGCGCCTTGCAGCGGCTGCTCGCGCTGATCGAGGGGCTCCTGTCCACGCCCGATACGTGCGTCGAACGCGAACACCGGATGTAGGGGCGACTTTAGTCGCCCCTAAACAGTTCAAGGCAACGGTCAACGGTATCAGGTATTCCTGAACAGCGACCAAACCTCGCGGAAGTTGTCCTGCGTCGAGTCGCCGATCCACTCGAAGGCGACTGATTCGGCGCACAGGACCTGAATGCCGCTCGTGCGCATCCGATCCAGCACATTGGCTTTGCAGACCGACTTGCGGGAGATGATGGCATCCGCGGGGACGAAGACCTGATAGCCCCAGCGCTGCAACCCGGAGACTGTCTGCGAGATGCAGATATGCGCCTCCATGCCGACCACGATCAACTGGCGCCGCTCCGGATGCGCCGAGATATTGCGCTCGAACCCGGTCGCGGTGCAGCAGGAGAAGGCCGTCTTCTCAGTTGGTTGGCTGTCCGGCGGCAGATTCGCGCGGATCGACTCGATGATCGGACCCAGACCCTTCGAATTGTGCTGAGTGGCGATGACCGGGATGCCGAAGACCTTGGCCGCGGCGATCAAGCGATTGATGTTGGCGACGACTAGATCGAGCTCATCCATCGGCATGGCAGCGGCCAGCCGCTCCTGGGCGTCGATGATGAGCAGTTGCGAAGAGTCCCGCTGACACAAAGGCATCTGGGCTTGGTGAATACTCATGGGTTGTCCTCCGATCTATTTGTTACTCAGAATACGAAGACCGGTACTTCGGGACAATTGGCGAGGCGCGGGGCACAGGTTTCAAACAGCCCCGTGCGCGCGAAATCTCCAGTCGGCAGGCGGGTCATGAGCCAGGCTTCCATGGCCGGCGGATCGCCGAGGATGCAGAACAGTCGCCCTCCGGCGGCGAGTTGATCCTCCAGCACCCGCAGGATTGCCGTCCGGGGAACGGAGCCGGTGACCGCAATGGCGGCGAAGGGGCCGCCCGCGGTGGGTCCAGACAGGGCGTCCGCTTCCCGTATCTCGATCCGCTCCAAGCCCAGTGACGCCAGCCGTGCGCGCGCCGCGGCGGCGAGCACGGGGTCGATCTCCAGACTGATGACCTCGGCACCGAGCAGGCTCAAACAGGCGGTCAGGTAACCGCTGCCGGTCCCGACCTCCAACACCCGCGCGCCGGGCTGCACATCCAGCGCCTGCAGCAGACGCCCCACGACCTTTGGGGCCAGCATAATCTGACCTTCACCGATCGGGACCTCAATGTCCGCATAGGCCAGCCCCTGGTAGGCATCCGGCACGAAGGATTCCCGCCTGAGCGCGGCCATGGCCTCCAGGACGCGATCGTCCAGCACCCCCCAGGGGCGAATCTGCTGCTGGATCATGTTAAAGCGGGCGATCTCGGTATGCGTGTCCACGCTTGGGCCTCCACTGGGCTTCAGGGCAACGACTGGGCAACGGCTAAGGCTACGAACTTCTGCCCGGCGGTGCAACCTTGGAAGGCATCGGTACGCCCACGGATATGCTATGTTCCGGTCCGCCGCACCCTCCGCCGAACCCATGTGACCCGGACCTTGTTCGATGCATCGCAACCCCCTGCTCGCTGCCATGCTCGTTGCCGCAACCGTCGGTATCACCCCGGCCGCAGAACAGCCAGGGCAATCGCCGCCATCGCCCGCGGCCAGTTCGGGGACCCGGAGCCCGGGTCCAGCCGAGACCGATCTCCGCGCCGCTTATACCAACAAGATCAACAGCATCAATGCCGGTACCACGCAGTACCTTAGCGCCCGGGCGGCCGCGCAACTCGGCATCCGGCTGATCAAAATCAACTTGGTCGAGTGCGACCCTTTCGAAGAGCGCTTGGATCTGTATCGGTGCACCATCGTGGTCGAGTCGGCGGTTGGTGATGCCGACCCGGCACTCACGCGCCAGGAGGTCGTCTTGATCAAGGAAAGCGACACCTGGCGGGTCCCTTAGCCTGGAAAGCAAGGAAAATACGCGATGGCGCCGTCTGCCAATCTGCCTGGATGTCGCTTACAATCCGCCCGGCTCAGGCGGCGCGCCTGAGAAAAAAAGACACCGCCGGGTCCATCGCGGCGATCCGCTTCATCCTTGCGGTTTCGGCGATGGCGACCACCCGGTATCCTTAGCGTTCGATCGAAGACTTAGAATTTGGTGTGGAGTTAGCTATGCCTCTGATCTCCCGTTCCCTTGCCGAGATGATCGGCACCTTCTGGCTGGTACTCGGCGGTTGCGGCAGCGCGGCCCTGGCGGCCGTCTTCATGCACGGCACCAACGATATCGGTATCGGCCTGCTCGGCGTCGCCTTCGCCTTCGGCCTGACCGTCGTCACGATGGCCTACGCGATCGGACACATCTCGGGGTGTCACCTCAATCCGGCCGTGACGGTCGGTCTGGTAGTCGGCGGCCGCTTCAGCGCGGCTGAAGCGCCACTGTATATCCTCTTCCAAACCATCGGCGCCATTGGGGCCGCCTTCCTGCTCCTGATGATTCTCAAGGGCCAACCGGACTTCGTCCTGGCGGCGAACAGCCTGGCGGTCAACGGCTTCGGCGAACTCTCGCCCGGCAAGTACCCCATGATGACCGGCTTCATCATGGAAGTCGTCATGACCGCCATGTTCCTGTTCATCATCCTGGGCGCGACCGACAAGCGCGGCATCGGGACTCACGCGGGCCTGGCGATCGGCCTGGCGCTGACCCTGATCCACCTGATCTCGATTCCGGTCACCAACACCTCGGTGAACCCGGCGCGCAGCACCGGCCCGGCCCTGGTGCTGTTCTTGAATGGGCAGGGCCTGGCCATCACGCAACTGTGGCTGTTCTGGGCCGCACCGCTGATCGGCGGCGCGATCGCCGGCGTGGTCTACCGGCTGTTCGAGACCAACGAAAGCAAGTAGGTCTCAGCTCAGCTACCGGCCGCCGGCGCTGTTGCCCGGCGGCTGGGGCTTTCGTGGACAAGCGCTAGCGCAGACCACTGAATCCCGCACCGCCGCTGCTCGATTGCACTGCGCCTGTCCACCCGTCGATGCCGCATGGCCGAATCCGTGACCAAGACGCGACCGCTCAATAGTCGATCCGCTTCAGCAATGCACCACTGCGGGCATCCTTGATGAAGACACGCGGCGAACCCGCAGGCCCACAGCGTCCCAGCAGCGCCAGTTCAGGCGCGCCATTGCCGTTGCTGTCCGGGAGGCTCGCCAGGTCCAGTGGAACGCAATCGCGGTTGTACCAGAGTCGGTTGACCCAAGTCCCGGTGGCGCCGTTACTGATGCTGACCGTCACCTGGCCGGTCAGCGGCTGGCGGCCAAGCACCGCATACTCTTCGACACCATCGCCGCTCAGATCGCTCACCGCCACGAACTTCAGTGGGGTGAAATCGCTGTTGAAGCCGGCCAACGCGGCAAGCCGCTCGGTGCTGGCCGAGTCGATGACCCATAGATGGGTCCCGCTCACGGTCCGGTTGCGCCACAGCAGCGCCACCTCGGGTGCACCGTTGCCATTGCGGTCGGCAACCGCCGCCGCCTGGAGTAAGTCGCCGCCGGCCCAGAGTGTTCGGAGCGTGGCCCCGGTGTCGGGATCCGCGATCACCACGCGATCGGTCTTGCCAACCTCGGACAGCACCACACCGACCGCCGCACTACCGTTACGCTCGGGCAAGGCGAACACCTGGCGCGGCTCGAACCGCGCACCGAACGACAGTGTGTTGAGCCATTCGCCGCTCACCGCGGCACGGACCTCCACCTCATTGGGACCGGCAGCGAGCAGCGCGAGTCTTGGGGCGGCGCTGCCGTCGCGACCGGGAAGCACCGTCAGATCGACCGGCTGACCGTTGGCGGCAAAGGCTACCTGGGCTTGCAGTGCACCACCGCGCGCCGCACGCATCTGTGCACCGGCAGCCGTCAACAGCACCAGGCTCGGCCCGGTCGTGGCGTCGGGACTGGGTGCGAGCGCTACGGCCACGGGACGGTCGGTGCCGCTGAAGGAAAACTGGCTGACCAGGTCCCCGCGATCGGCATTCCTGACACTGACCAGGTTCCCACCGCTCCCGTGCGGCCCAATCAGGGCGAGTTCCGGAGTGCCGTCACCCGTCATGTCATCCAGCGCGCGCAGCCAGAGGGTTGGCGGCTCGACCTCTTGCGCCTGCACCTCGTAGGCTCCCAGGTCGATGCGCGTGTTGCTCACCCGCGCGAATCCCTTACCGCGCTGGTCAAACTCGGGCGGGGCGCTGAAGTTCGGGTCGCCATGGTCGATCGCCGGACTGCCCGGCAGCAACCCATGCGTCAGGGTCGCCCCGCCATTGTCGGCCAGAGGGGCAAGCAGCGGGTCAACGCCCAAGAGGTTCGTTCCGCCGATGGTGTCGATCACCGTCACGTCTCCCGGCCGCTGGATCAGTGAGTGATCAGCCCGGAACAGGCTCAGGCCCGTAAGGTCCGAACCGGACCCATTGCCTGCGATCAGGGTGTGGGTCAGTGCTAGGTCACCACAGTTGGCCGCATCCCCTTCGGTGCATGACAAGACGCCCCATTCTGTGTTGTCGGCAATGGTCGAGTGGCTGATTGCAAAGGCGGCGCCTAATTGTAGACTCAGCCCTGTCCCCCCGTTCCCCGATAAGGTACTCGAGACCCGAGAGATTCAGTTGCGCGTCAGCATCTCTGAAGTAGTAGGCATCCAGGATCGATCCGGAGCCGCCGCCATCAACGGTCAGCGTCTCCGCTCCTGGTCCGCGGATGCTAAGAGAATCAATCACCTCCAAGCCACCGCTACTGAGTTGGATGGTACCGGTGACGGTGGAGTCGAACAGGATCTCGTCCGCGCCCGGTTGGGCATTGGCATCCAGTACCGCCTGGCGCAAACTGCCCGGCCCGGCATCGTTAGCGTTGATGACAGTATAGGTATCGGCGCGAACGCCGGGCGGGCCCGCCAACGCCAGGATCAGCGTGCCGACGGCCGCGAGTGGCCGTGCGGGACGCGACCTCAGGGCGGCGCGCACGGCCGCGCCGAGTGTCTTGATGCTATCCGCGTGGTTGGCAACGGAGTGAGACGAAACGATCATCCGATATTCTCCTGACACGGCAAGCGCTGATGGAGTTTCGGCGACAGTATACTAAAATGCTGTGCCGACCCTGACCCAAGAACAAGTCCTGGCGTCTTGTCGCCCGCGCCCTTACCTTGGCACCGCCTGGTTGCAGCCGGAGCACGCGGGCGACCGCGCTTGCAAGGCGCCAAGCCGCAAGCCGCACCCCTTAGAGTACGACCAGATTGTCCCGATGGATCAGTTCATCCGCATCCACATACCCCAGGATCGACTCGAAGCGGCTGGTCGGTTCGCCGCGAATGCGCAGTGACTCCTGCACGTCGTAATTGACCAGACCACGCGCCACTTCCCTGCCCTCCTCGTCCACGCAAGCCACCACTTCCCCGCGGTTGAAGGTGCCGTGCACGGCCTTGACGCCGACCGCCAACAGGCTGGTGCCCTTCTCGCGCAGCGCCCGCACCGCGCCCGCATCCAGGATCAGACGGCCACGCACTTGCAGATGACCGGCGAGCCATTGTTTGCGTGCTGCCTGAGGACACTGCACCGGCACCAGCAGGGTGCCGACGGCTTCCCCGGCGCCGATGCGGGTCAGGACCCCTTCCCCGCGCCCGGGGGCAATGATGGTCCCCGCCCCGGAACGGGCCGCCAGGCGGGCCGCCCGCACCTTGGTCACCATACCGCCGGTCCCCAGCCCGGTCACACTGCCGCCCGCCACCACGTCGAGTTGCGGGTCGTCCACGCGGGTTTCGCTGATCAGGCGCGCATCCGGATCGCCCCGCGGATCGCGGTCGAACAGCCCGTCCTGATCGGTGAGCAGGATCAGTACATCGGCCTCGATGAGATTGGCAACCAGGGCGGCCAGGGTATCGTTGTCGCCGAAGCGCAGTTCGTCGGTGGCGACCGTGTCATTCTCATTGATGACCGGGATCACTTTCAGACTGAGCAGGGTCCGCAGGGTGCTGCGGGCATTGAGATAGCGTGCCCGGTCGGCCAGGTCGTCACGGGTGAGCAGAACCTGCGCGGTGTGCAGGCCGAAGGTCGTGAAGCAGTCCTCATAGGCGCGCACCAGACCCATCTGGCCGATGGCCGCCGCCGCCTGGAGTTCATGCAGTGCCTTGGGACGTTCGCGCCAGCCCATTCGCGCCATGCCCTCGGCCACGGCCCCGGATGACACCAGGACCACATCGTGCCCGGCCGCCCGGCGCGCGGCCATCTGCTCTACCCAGGGCATCAGCATGCCCCGCTCCAAGCCCTGCCCGTCGCGGGTCAGCAGTGCACTGCCGATCTTGACGACCCACCGGCGGGTCGTCGGAAGCGTGTTGCGGGAGATCAAGACAAATTCCTAATCAATCTTGTGAGTTAGCGGTGAGCGTTAAGTTTGATTCTGGAAATCGATCCGACTGCCCTTCGGACACCTCGCGGCGCCGTGGAACCGTGGAACCGCATCAACTTCATGTTCCAACTGACTGGAACCATTAATACCTTTCCAGCAACGCTACTGTGAATCCAGCGGATGCCACTCGGCGTCGTTCGGATCGTCGGCTCGCGTGGCCTCGCCGGACTCAAGCTTGATCTGCTCCAGCCGCCGCATCAGGTCTTCCATCAGCCGGTCGGTTCCGGCACCGGTCAGGGCGGAGACCTCGTAAACCGGAGCCTGCCAGCCCAGCGTGTCCAGTATCCGAGTGCGGCGCGCCACCATGACATCTTCCGGCAGACGATCACACTTGTTCAACACCAACCAGCGCTCCTTGTCGATCAGATCCCCGCCGAAGGCCGCCAGCTCCGTCTCGATCTTGCGCACCTCGCCCGCCAGATCCTGATCTTCGTCGAACGGAGCGATATCCACCAGATGCAAGAGCAGCCGGGTCCGCGCCAAGTGCTTGAGAAACTGAATGCCGAGCCCGGCGCCCTCGGCCGCGCCCTCGATCACGCCGGGGATGTCCGCGATAACAAAGCTGCGGCTGCGCCCCAGCCGCACCACACCGAGGTTCGGATAGAGCGTCGTGAAGGGATAATCGGCCACCTTGGGACGGGCACTGGAGACCTGGCGGATCAGCGACGACTTACCGGCATTGGGAAAGCCCAGCAGGCCGACGTCGGCCAGCAGAATCAACTCCAGATGCAGATCGCGCCGATCCCCAGGGGAGCCCGGCGAAAACTGCCGGGGCGCACGGTTGGTGCTGGATTTATAACGGGCATTGCCGATGCCGTGGAAACCGCCGCGGGCGATCAGCAAACGCTGGCCGTTTTCCAGCAACTCACCCAGGGATTCGTTGGTCTCCGGATCGAAGACCCGGGTACCCACCGGCACGCGGACGACCAGATCCGCACCGCTGCGACCGCGCATATCCTTGCCCATCCCGTTGTGGCCGCGCTCGGCCCGATGGATGCGCTGAAAACGGAAGTCCACCAGCGTGTTGAGATTGTTGTCCGCGACCAGAAAGATACTGCCCCCGTCGCCCCCGTCGCCCCCGTCCGGACCACCCTTGGGGATATATTTTTCCCGGCGGAAGCTGACACAGCCGCTCCCGCCGTCACCGGCTTCGACCCGGATGAATGCCTCATCGACGAATTTCATGACCTGTCCGCGGCCTTAAGCCTAAAACGCGAAAAGCCCCGCCCGGAGGACGAGGCTCTCGCGTCGACGCCAGTGGAATCCCGATCACCGATGAATTGCCGGGGAGCCCGCCGAGCAGGCTCCCGACATCTCCGGAATGACTCAGGATGCGGCGGCCTCGACGGTGACGAATTTGCGATTCTTCGGGCCTTTGACCACGAAGCGAACCACGCCGTCCTTCAAGGCGAACAGCGTGTGATCCCGGCCCAGACCGACATTGACGCCATTGTGGACACCCGTACCGCGCTGCCGCACGATGATGCTGCCGGCCGTGATTGTCTGGCCCCCGTAGATCTTGACGCCCAGTCGCTTGGACTCGGAATCGCGACCGTTACGCGAACTGCCGCCTGCTTTTTTATGTGCCATCGTTGCCTCCCGATCAGCCTGCGCTGATGCCGGTGATCTGAATCTCCGTGAACCACTGGCGGTGGCCCTGGCGCTTCAGGTGATGCTTGCGCCGCCGGAATTTGATGATGTGAACCTTGTCGCCGCGCCCGTGAGCCTTGACCGTCGCGGTCACTGTGCAGCCGTCGATATAGGGCGTGCCGACCTTGATCGTGTCGCCGTCCGCAACCAGCAGCACCTTGTCGAGCGCGACATCGGAACCCGGCTCGACCACGAGCTTTTCGACCTTGAGGGTGTCACCCTCGGAGACCCGGTATTGTTTGCCACCGGTCTGAATCACCGCGTACATGATCTTGAGTTTCCCCAGGCAAAGTCAAAAGCCGACGCTCCGCGCCGGGTGAAAGACCCACAACAATACCCGCGTACACTCGCCACGTCAACAGAAAACGGTTGCGCCGCCGAAACACAAGCAGCACAATCCGGCGTCCACCTTGACAGCCCCATGACACGCACCTAGCATCCGCGGGCATCATCCGACCCTTATTTTTCGCGATCTGAAGAACTCTCTAGCGCATGGACCTTTCCGCGATCCGCCTTCCCGTCGTTGAAGACTCCAAGAGCGTCGATGCACTCATCGTGCGGCGGCTGCGCTCGGACGTCGTGCTGATCAACCAGATCGGCCACTACATCGTCAACAGCGGCGGCAAGCGCCTGCGACCCTTGTCGGTGCTGCTCGCGGCCCGCGCCTGCGGCTATTGCGGCGCGCACCACATCGACATGGCAGCGGTCATCGAGTTCATCCATACCGCCACCCTGCTGCACGACGATGTCGTCGACAGCTCGGAGCTGCGCCGCAACCAAGAGACCGCCAACGTGGTCTGGGGCAACGAGGCCAGTGTCCTGGTCGGCGACTTCCTGTACTCACGCGCCTTTGAGATGATGGTCGATGTGGGCAGCATGCGCATCATGGAGATCCTGGCCCACGCCACCAATCGCATCGCCGAGGGCGAGGTGCTCCAGCTCCTCAACACCAAGGACCCGGACACCAACGAAGCACGCTACATGGAAGTCATCGTGCGGAAGACCGCCACCCTCTTCGAGGCGGGCACCCGGCTCGGTGCGGTCCTCGCCGAGAGCCCGGATTTTATCGAGACGGCGATGGCCGACTATGGCCGCCACCTGGGAATCGCCTTCCAGTTGGTCGACGACGCACTCGACTACGACTCGGGCAACACGGAACTGGGCAAGAACGTCGGCGACGACCTTGACGAAGGCAAACCGACCCTGCCCGTCCTGCGCGCCATGCAGGTCGGCACCGCGGCGCAGCGTCAACTGCTGCGCGAGGCCATCGAGCGCGGCGGACGCGAACGCATCGATGACGTCATCCGGACGATTGCGTCCACTGACGCAATCCAGTACACTACGCAGCTTGCATTGGATCACGCCCGTCTGGCTCGTGAGGCGCTCTCAGTCCTCCCCCCCTCAGACGCCGCCGAAGCCCTTGCCGCCTTGGCCGATTTTGCGGTGAGCCGAACCCACTGATGAGTGGCGGTTTACTTTATTGGATCAAGTAACGACGCCTGATCCCGCGCGCGTCGTTGCCATCGACCCTTTTTCACGGGGTGTAGCTCAGCTTGGTAGAGCGCTGTCTTCGGGAGGCAGAAGTCGCAGGTTCAAATCCTGTCACCCCGACCAAATTCCTGATTGCTAACAGTACGTTATGGTTGCTCATCAGGTTCGATTCAAGGACGATTCAGCCAACGTGAAACCCGAACGTGAAACCGATGACCCGGTGCGATCCAGCACCGCGACGGCTTCGGCCAAATCACTCGGGCGAAGATGCGCGTAAACCCGAGTTGTAATCGCCACGTCCCCGTGGCGCAGCAGATTGGAAACGCGCTCAATCCCAACCCCGGCTTGTACCAGCCAACGACCGAATGTTCTCCGTAGATCGTGAGGATGGACGTCGACCAAGCCGGCGGACTTTACGACTGGGTTCACTTCGGCAACGTCTGGGTCGCCTCCCACAATTGCCGTTCGGCGGCGCCTCGTGCGCGATCGGCATCCAGGCCGCTGACCCGCTCGATGGGGCGCGCGGCGGCGTTCGGGCGCCCGGCCTGCGTGGCCAACGCGCTGCCGTTGCCTGTGCGTCGTTCGATCCCCAGGGTATCCAGCGTCGGATAATGACCGATTTGTACCAACAGCGCCATCCACTCGTCGAGGTTCACCGCGCTCCAGTCGACCCGCTGGAAATCACTGACCTGCAGTCCCGCGCAATCGGGCGCCTTGGCCGTGCCCCAACCCCGCTCCAGTTGCGGCCGGAGTTGCTCGCGCATATTGCGCGCCGGAACACGAGTGAGTCTTTTGTAGGCGACTTAGGGGCACGTATCCGACACAACCGGCACGGTCTTGGCCGGATTTATGATCAAGGCCTAGCGGGGCCTCAATCGTCATTCCGGCCGGGACGTTGGAATCCAGACCAGGGACGGCAACCTCTCGGCCGCTGCGGACTCGCAGAATAGAGCGGACTGTCCGGAACGACGATCAAGGCCGGGATGACCACGCGCGGACTCCACGCACCCCGATGGAGCCACCCGCCTGCTGATCAAGATTTCTACCAGCGTAACCGCCAGGTATGCAGTCAGATCCCAGGCGGGAAACTCATTGAGCTTGACCACATATTTCCCTATTCGCAGCCATTAAGCGACCGTGGCGCTGGCGCCGTTGATTACCTCGGCGAGATCGCGGTTAGAGGCACCCAAGGCGAAGAGCGAGCGGATCAGGAGATCCAGCGAAATCGACGCGTCGCCCGCCTCCATCTTGGCGACGCGCGATTGACTGGACTTGATGCGCCGGGCCAACTCGACCTGGGTCAGGTGTTGTCGCTGGCGCTGCGCCCGCAGCGCATCGCTCAATCGTAGCCGCAGATCCACATAGGCCGATTCTTCCGCCGATAGTCCGAGGAAGTCGTCGGCGCTGCCGACCTGCCAGCCCTGCGCTTCGAGGCGCCGTTGCCTTGCTTCATCGATCATAAGCTTCAAATCTTCGCTTGCAGGTGTCGATGACTGGACCGGGTGTCGCTGGCGTCTTCTTGCGGAAGACCTCGCCGATAATCACCGCGTCGTGGTCCAGCCGATAGATAATGCGCCAAGTCCCGTCGGTGTCGTTGATACGCAACTCATGGCAGCGCGGCCCGATCACCGGCATCGGCCGCGAGTGGGGCATCGGCAGAGTCTCTCCGCGCTGGAGTCGGCGCAGCAACACCCCCCGCCTCGATCCGGGCGGCGGCGGAGAACGGCGGGGTCTTGATCTCTCCGTGCAGCCAGATGAGCGGCCTGTCGGGGTGGTTCATACGGCTGAAGCATATGCCAGATTCGACATATCATCAAGCGCGGGTACCGGTCGGGAGGATTAGGCATTCTCAGGGCTGCGGCCGAAGCTCCTGCTCCGCCATGGGTCGCCGGACGAGCCACCCGTTCTGTCGGCGGGGGTCGATTCAAGAGCGCTTTCCATGCTGTCGAGCGGCAGCACTGGCGCCGCGTTTGGTCCGCAGCGGACCCGCGGTTCACGGCGGTGGGGTGGCTGCCTGGCGCTTCAGCCAGTCCTCAGGAACGGTTGCCGTCGATGTCACCCGCAGCGGCGGCCTTGCGCTAGCAGGTCAAACTCGCCCGCACGCGCCAGCCGGGTGATCTGGATTTGCCTGGATGGCTACTCCTCTGGGCCTATCGCGCCAAGTCGCCCTTCCCGTTCAACGGCTGTCTCGTCGAAACGCCGCAGGACTTGGCGCGCGCCATTGGTGCCTCGGACCGCGGCCGTAAGGAGTTGGCGGCGTTCGTGGCGACCCCCGAGGGCGTCCAGTGGCTGCACCAACTGGTGGTGGCGGCGCACGTTGTCATCACGCTGCAAGGTGGTGCCGAGGTGCGGCTGGTGTGCCAATTCCTGGAGTTGAGTGGGCTGTCGGCGTTCGTCGGTGCGCGTTACGGGACCCAACAGGCGCTCAATGTCGCACTGGAGGCGGCGGTCGTCGCCACGGCGCGTGAGCAACGGGCGCTGTTGGCAGTTGGCATGCCGCACCGGGCGATCACGGCGGCGGCGGATGAGACCTTTCATCCGCAAATTTTGTTGGTCATGCTGGAGCCGGTATCGAAAGCTGAACGCCTGACCATCCAGTTCCTGGCCACCATCACCTTTTTCTTCGCGACCGTGCAGGCCAAGGTCGAGGCACTGAATCTGTCGCCCGCCCTGGAACACGCCCTCCTGACGCAGGTGATCCCGGCGCTCTACCTGGAACGGGTCGCCGCGCGCAGCACGCACGCCGAACCGCGCCACCGACTGCGCGCCCTGAGCCGCCAGTTGCTCGAACCGCTCGGCCAACCCGATCATCCGCTCAACGCCCTGTCGGCAACCGAGCGCGCGCGCCTTGAACACCTGGTTGCCGGTCCGGCCACGTACGGACGGTTCGGGCCGGCACTGTCGCACGCCTACGCCGTGCAGCAAGCACTCGCCGCAGCGGACGTGGTGGCGGCGGTTCTTCCCCGGTCCTACACCGACACCGTGCTTGCCGACGCCGGGTCCTGGCCGCGACTGATGGCGGCCTTCCACGCCCCCGCCTGGTGCTTCCGCGACCAAGGGGCGGATGTGCGGGTATCCGTGCTGTTCTTCGCTAAGGACCCACGGGCGCCTGGTGTCAAGGTCCGCGTCGAGACCCTGGACGACGCCCTGACCGCGGCGCCGGACGTGGGCTTGTCGTGCCGCACCACATCCGTCGTACCCATACCACGAACAGCGCCACCGGGGAGCGCTATACCACCCACCGCCTGGTGCAGTCCGAGCGCGTGGGCGGGCGGGTGCGCCAGGTCACCCTGCTGAACCTGGGCCGCCAGTTCGCGCTGTCCCAGGAGGAATGGCCGGCACGCTGTGCGCGGCTGGATGCGTTGCGCCGCGGCCAGGGGGCCTTGCTGGCCGGCGCCGGGCCCGTCGAACGGGAGGCGCAGCGGCTGTTGGCCCGGTTGTTGGCGCGCCAGGGCGAGGCCCCGCCGACTGGCGGCCCCGCGGGCGGCGATGTGCAGGCGGTCGACGTCGACTCGCTGGAACTGAGCCGCCCGCGCAGCGTCGGGGTGGAGTCGGTCGCCCTGTGGGCGATGGCGGAGGTGAATTTTGTCGCACTGCTCCAGAGCTTGGGGCTGAGCGGTCCGCAACGGGCGCTGATCGTCGGGGCGGTGGTCGGGCGCATGGCCGCGCCAGGCTCGGAACGGGCGACGCACCGCTGGCTGAGTGAGCGCAGTGCGTTGGGGGAATTGCTGGAGGTCGACTTCGCGACCCTCCCCCTGGCGCCGTTCTACCGCGCGGCGGACCTGCTGATGCGGCACCGGGCGGTGATCGAGCAGACGGTCTTTACGCGCGTCAGTGACTTGTTCGGGCTGGACTGGACGGTCACCCTCTATGATCTGACCAACACCTTCTTTGAGGGGGCGGCGCTTGGCAACCCCAAGGCGCAGCGCGGACACTCCAAGGAGAAGCGCAGTGACTGCCCGCTGGTGACCCAGGGGCTGGTGCTGGATGGCAGCGGCTTTGTGCGCCGCTCCCAAACCTTCGATGGCGCGGTGAGCGAGGGCACGACCCTGGACGGCATGCTGCGGGGATTGGGGGCGCCGCGCGGCGCCTTGGTGGTGATGGACGCCGGGATCGCGACCGCAGAGAACATCCGCTGGCTGCGCACCCAGGGCGACCGCTACCTGGTGGTCAGCCGCGAGCGCCAGCGCCAGTTCGATGCCACGGCCGCCACGTCGGTGACGACGGCCAGTGGTGAGGCGCTGGCCATCCAACGGGTGCTTGACGCCGACGGTGAGGAGGTGCGGCTGTATTGCTTTTCCGAATCTCGGGCCGGCAAGGAGACGGGGATCTCCGAGCGCTTCACCCAGCGCTTCGAAACCGCCTTGCAAGCCCTGCATGGGTGACCGCCACCTTCCGCCGGGCGGATGGGCGCACCCTGCATGTGCGCAAGACGACCCGCGCCGAGCCGGCGCAGTTGGCGATCATCCAGGCGCTGGGCAGCGATCCCAGCCCGGGAGGGATACAAAAAATGCTTGTCTGAACCGTCCGGTTTCACAGAATTTTACGAATGTAGTGCCACTGAGCGATTTTTTCCGCTGTAAGCGGATGATCTTAAGAGAGAAATAATCTGAGGTGTTAAACTTGGGCCAGAAATCGGTCCAGGTTCACGGCAGCCACCGGCGAGCGAAGGGGTTGGGGGTGGTCCGTCCGCGTAGCGGCCGCAGGCCGTGCCAGTACAATAAATGCAGAGCATATCCGTCCGGCCGCCGCTCCCGGAACTTGGTGTAGAGGCACACCAGGAGCACGCCAAGGATCAGCAACTGGTACAGGGTCCGCGGGCTGCCGGTGAGGATGCGCACCACCAGCGTCAGGACAATCAGCGCCAGATCGTCGACCGGCCACAGCAGGAGCAGCGGCGGGTCGTCGATAGATGTGGGGATGTCGAGGGGGCGTCGGCCATGGGGGCAGCGTGCAGCGGGTCGGGCGGCGGGGACGAGCGGCCAAGGTGGGGTTTTTCTGCGGGAATGCGGGAGACTGCGGGATCGGAACGCCACCGCCAGTGGGCGCTCCCCACCCAGAGCGGGCAGGCCAGTTCAGCCGTGCGGTGACCGAGCGGGACGCCCGCCGCCGAACACCGTGATAGCCGCTTCCGCGTCCGCCACGCCGATACGACGCAGGGTGCGCGTCGCGGGATCGAGGCAGGTGGCCGCGAGGACGTGCAGATCGGTCCCGGCGAGCCCGCGGTAGCGCCGCATGACGATCTGGGTGTCGCCCTGGGTCTTCAGTAGTTCGGCAGTGGCCCGCAGTTCCTGTTCGGAGCGCACATGATGCTCGGCGTGTTGGGGATGCCCGACCGACTCGACCACGAGGGTCGCCAGCGGCGCCCGCGCGATGCCCACACGACCGTCGTCGAGCAAGGGTCGCATCCAGCGGTAGAAGAACATGGAGACCAGCGCACCGCAGTGGATGCCGTCGGCGTCCGGATCCATGAGCAGGATCACCCGATCGTACCGCAGGGCCTGGAGTTCAAACGCCTCGCCCAGACCCGTGCCAAGCGCCTGCGTCAGCGCTGTGAACCAGGGATTGGCCACGACCTTCCGCGCGGTCGCGCGGACCGTGTTGAGTGGCTTGCCTTGCATCGGCAGCACCGCCTGGAAGTGCGCGTTGCGCATCCGGCTCACGGCGCCCGCGGCCGAATCGCCTTCGACGACATACAGTTCCGCACCGGAGCCGAGGCCGTGATGGGTGCAGTCGTCGAGCTTGAGTGCGGGCATGGCGTCAGTCACCCGCAACCGGACGCGGCACCGTCAATCGGCCAGCAGACCGAAGACCCAGCGGTCCCGCGGCGCATCGAAGCCCCGGACGTCGAGTCGCCCCCGGTCACCCAGCCGCACCAGCACGCGGCCATCGGCGCTGGCCCGCAAGGCGATGCCGTCGGGGTCGATCGCCACCGGTTCGCCCACCGCCGCCGCCACATCGGCGGTATAGACCTTGACCTCGAGCGGCGGGTCGTCGAGCAGCCAATAGAGCCGATTGGCTTGCAGACCCATCACGGTTCCGCGTCGGCGGGGCCGCTCGGCCGCGGGGAGATCCAGGTCCGCCTTGAAAAGCGCATCGATGACGGCCCGGTTGAGATCCTTCACCAGCCGCGACTGGCGTTCCCGGGCGCGGTTGGCGCCGTCGATGACCCGTTGGCGCAGCGCAGGATCCTCGCGCGCACCGCTGGGTGCGGCGCCGATCAGCTTCTCGATGGTTTCGTGGTGCAGGAAAATGCCCACGATCTCCCGCATGGGGGCGGTGAAGCGGCCGTAGACTTCGGCCCCCACGCCCGCATGAGGCGCCGGCTCGGCCGCGTAGGTGGCGCGCAGGTTGGTGATCACCGCCTGTCGGTTCACCACCTGAGCCAGCCGCCCCGCCTCCCCGTCGGTCGGCAGCCCACGCAGATAGTCGGCCAGGCTCTGACCGGCGTGCCGCTGCCAGGTCCAGACCGTCGGGTCGAGCTGCCGCAGCGCGACGAGTCCGACAATACGCCGCTCCAACCCCGCCAGCGCGGCGGGCGGCGGAGCTGGGTGGACCCGGTAGATCGGCTCGATGGCATCGTCGGCGCGATCACCCTCCAGGAGGAAGCGCGCCCCCTGCGTGTTGCAGAGCACCGAGACCTCTTCATTCCAGCGCTCCACGGGGTTCACCACCGGCCGCACCGGGACCAGTCCTCGACCGCCCGCGGTCAGGGTCAGATCGACCTCGTCGCGCCGGTAGCGGACCACCCCCTCCCGGTCGCGCCGCCGCGCCAGGGTCTCGCCCAGATCGCGAAAGGCGGCCAAGCTCGCGCGCAGGTCACGCGCGAGCCATCCAGGCGCGTCCGGACCGGTGTCGGTGTCGGTGTCGCCGGCAAGCAGCAGTGCCACCTGCTCGAACGCCAGCTTGGCGCGGCTGCGGACCCGCGCCCGCACCCAATCGCGCCGCATGACCTCGCCGTCGGCGTCGAGCTCCAGCATCATGACCAGTGCCCGCCGCGGGACTTGGGGCAGCAGTGAGACGATGTCTTCGGACAGCACCCTGGGGAGCATGGGGATCGTGAGCCCCGGCAGATAGAAGCTCGATGCACGCCGCACGGCCTCCGCGAACAGGGCGCTGCCCAGGGGCGCGAACCAGGCCGCGTCCGCCAAGGCGTAATGGAGCCGAAAGCCCGTCACCAAGGCTTCGACGTGGAGCGCCTGGTCCAGATCGCGGGTCGCGGGACCGTCGATGGTGCAGAACGGCAGATCCGTCAGGTCCGCGAGCAGGGGGTCGTCGATCCCTGGACGCGCGCGGAGCGCATCCGCATCCGCCATGACCCGCGGCGGAAACACGGGATTCAGCCCGTGGCGCACCGCCAGGGCATAGACGGCGGCCAGGGCGCTGCCGGATGTGGCGAGACGGTCACGGACCCGAGCACCCGTCGGGTCCGTCTCGGCGAGCACATAATCGCCGTCACCGACCGCCTCGCCCGCGGCCAGCGGCGACTGGCGCGCGGGGGTGGGGTCGAAGCAATGTTCTAAGCGCGGTCGGCCCTGGACGCGGACACCCAGGCCCAGAAATAAGTATCGGTCAGACTGGTTCATGGCAACCTCGGCGTAGCCCTCGGGGCACTTGGTACAGGGAACGCATCGGGGACGATCCCGACGACCACCCCATGCCCCGGCGAGACACAGTGGGTCGCGACTCGGCGCATGGACGATCCCCTGAGCCATCGCCAGGACCTCCCCACGCGACCGGCGCTCGATCCACACTGGTGATACACCATCGCCTGTCCGCCGATGGGTGCCCGGGTGCTGACCGTCGCCGCTGACGCATCATGAGGCACGAACGGTATAGAACCAAAGCGTCAGACTGAGCGCCAGCGTGTCGGAGAATCGCCGTAGCGGAGGGTCTCGTCGGTTCCGGCTCAGACCGGCGTCGCGCAGGGCGTGCAGCAACCCGCGGCGCTCTTGGGCGGTCCCGATCGGCAACCGCGTGCCGTTCGGGCTGACCGCCCGCGCGAGGGTCGGCCACCGACGCGCGCCGCCTCGATGCGGCCCACTGGCGGCGCGAAAGCAAACCGCCGCGGCGGTTTAGACCGAGCGCCCCCGCTGCTGACAGCCCAGCACAGCACACGACTCGCTCAATGGGTCTCCGAGACCAGACCGGCGGGCATCCGGATGTGCTGCCGGCCCCTCAGTGCAGCACCGCCTCTACGTCGTCGGCGGTGAGGATACGCTCGGACCAGGCGAGCAGGGTTTCGGGGTCCGCGCTGGCGATCCGCTCACGCACCGACTCGCTTGGTGGGCCGAACTTGCGCTCGACCAGGCGTAGCAGGACAGCGGCGCCGCCCTGCTGTTTGCCCTGTTCAATGTAACGATCAAGAAAAATTTGCATGGTGTCTTCACCCACATAGGTGTCCTTGGAGATTGCCAGGGTGGTGAGGTCGATCTCCGGCAGCAGCGCCGCAGGCAGGTGATGACGCAGGAAATCCCGGGCGACTTCCAGCCGTCCGAAGCTCTCGCGGAAGTAGCGGTCGTGGGGGGTGCCGAGTTCGTCCATGGCGACGCAGGCTAGTGCGTCTGGGTGCGCGAGGCAAGTCGCGCTGGCCCCTCAGTGCAGCACCGCCTCCACGTCGTCAGCGGTGAGAATGCGCGTCCGGACCCGCGCTTCGTCCAGACGGATATTCGCCCGATAGCGTACCACAGGAGGGTGGACAGACTTTCGCCTGGGTCTGGTCGCCTATCTGGTGAATGGCGAATGATGCGCACGCCGCGGCAGCGGACGCTCGCGGCCTGGCTAACGGCCTGAACCGAACCTCTACGCTGGCCCGCAGATCAGCCAGTGTGATCATCAGGGAGCGGCGAGGGATCAAAGCCTAGGCGCGCAGAGCACGCCTTGGCGGAGGCGTCGAGGGCATGCACGATCACGCCGCGCATGCCGATGGCGTCCGCGGGGTTCACGGAGCGTTACAGCCTGTGCCTCGGCCGCCCAGGGAGGATTGGAAGGCTGTCCACATCCGCTGTGGCCGCTTCATCACCCGTATGTAAGTCTGAGCGGAGTACCCCGCGGATGTCCCATCGCTAGGATTCTCGGTTCGTCGGCTGGTGCCGGCCGCTTTCTCCTGGCTGCCCCCTAAAATGGACAGATTACGGGGCAGTCGCAGACACAACAGACCCTACATTAGCGAACCGGGGCGTTCGTCTCCCGGTC
>Ga0247837_1005262_pt1 | contig 19667 bp, 13 predicted proteins | sample LaCtaG_2_FD_187115 | JGI IMG/M metagenome (GOLD analysis project Ga0247837, IMG submission 187115) | Freshwater microbial communities from meromictic Lake La Cruz, Castile-La Mancha, Spain - LaCruzMarch2015_14.5m | ecosystem: Environmental > Aquatic > Freshwater > Lake | place: Spain: Castile-La...
TCGATCGTGTCGGGCTGGAGCAGCACGAGCTCACCCGGGCGGACGGCATCGAGCACGAGCGCAGCCGACTGTGCCCAGTCGCCACCCGACTCGACCGTGCACACGCAGCCTCGGGCGACCGCCTCGGCGATGCCCTGGGAGATCACGCGCGTGATTTCGCCCGGCGTGCGGCCCCGGAGGTAGGCGTCTTCGTAGATCACGACGCGGTCGAACGTCGCGCCGAGGAGACGGCCCTGGGCGAGCAGGTCGTCGTCGCGCCGATCGCCCGCGGCCGAATAGACCGCGGTGCGCCGCTCGTGGGGCAGTTTGCGGACGGTCGCGCAGATCTGTTCGAGCGACGGCACGTTGTGGCCATAGTCGACGACGATCGACGCCCCCTCGAGATCGAGGAGATTGAACCGGCCGGGAGAGCCGCTCGTGCCGCACGAAAAACTCTCGAGCCCGAGCCGCACGAGTTCCAGCGGCACGCCCAGGCACCAGGCCGCAGCGGCGCCTGCCAGGACGTTTTCCACCTGGAAATCGACGAGCCCCTTGTGGACGAGCGGCACCCGCTCGAGGTGGGCGAGCCGGGTCTCGCGGGGGCCGTCACAGAGCACGATCCAGCCGTCGCGGACGGTGGCCGCCCGGCCGCCGGCGGCCAGGTGGACCGTGATCACGGGGTTGGCCGGGTCGAGTGCGAAGTACACGATCTGCCCTTTGCACCACCGCTTCATGTCGACGACGAGCGGATCCGCGGCATTGAGCACCGCGGTGCCCTTGCGGCTGACGGCCGACACGATGGCCCCCTTCACCCAGGCGATTTGCTCGGGGGTGTCGATTTCGCCGATGCCGAGGTGATCGCCCGAGGCGATGTTGGTCACCACGGCCACGTCGCAGAAGTCGAAGCCGCAGCCTTCGCGGAGGATGCCGCCACGGGCCGTCTCGAGCACGGCCGTCGTCACGGAGGGGTTCGCAAGCACACGGCGGGCGCTCGCCGGCCCGCTGCAGTCGCCGGCATCGATCTGCCGGTTCGCGACCCACACGCCCTCCGTGCACGTCATGCCGACCGTGGCTCCGCCCGTGGCGGCGAGATGGCCAATCAGCCTGACGACCGTGGTCTTTCCGTTGGTGCCGGTGACCGCCGCCACCGGAATCCGGCCGTCGTCGTCGGAGGCGAAGAGCGTGTCGACGATCGCGGCGCCCACGTCGCGCGGGGTGCCGACCGTCGGCTCCAGGTGCATGCGCAGGCCTGGCCCGGCATTCACTTCGATCACCACGCCACGCTGCGACTCGAGCGACCGCGTGATGTCGGCCGTGACGATGTCGATGCCGGCCACGTCGAGACCCACGATCCGCGCGGCCTCGACGGCGCGGGCTGCAACGTCCGGATGGACGAGGTCGGTCACGTCTTCGGAAGAGCCGCCAGTGCTGAGGTTTGCATTCTGCCGCAGAAGCACCACACGGCCCGCCTCGGGCACACTGTCGGCCGCGAGACCCTGGTCGGCCAGCACTGCCATGGCCACTTCGTCGATCACCATCGGGCTCAGCGACGTCGCATGATCGCCGGTCCGGCGCGGGTCTTCGTTCACACGGGCCACGAGCTGACCGACCGTCAACACGCCGTCGCCCGTCACTGTGGGCGGACGGCGGCGGGTGGCGGCCACCACCTTGCCGCCGACGACGAGCAGACGATAGTCGCCCCCGGTCACGAAGCGTTCCACGACGACGGACGTGTCTTGCTCGTGGGCCACGTGCCAGGCCTTCTCGAGCTCGCTCCGGGTCGACAGGTTCACCGACACGCCGCGGCCCTGATTGCCATAGCGCGGCTTCACGACAACGGGAGCACCGATCTCCTCGGCGACGACCCAGGCGTCGCCGGGATCGCTCACCGGACGCCCCTCGGGCACCGGAATCCCGGCCTCGGCGAGGAGCGTGCGCGTGAGCTCCTTGTCCTGCGCGATCGATTCCGCGACGGCGCCGGTGCGGTCGGTCTCAGCCGCCACGATCCGCCGCTGCTTGGCCCCCAGGCCGAGCCGCACCAGCGACCCGTCGTTGAGCCGCCGAGCGGGGATGCCGCGGGCTGCAGCCGCTTCGACGATCGAACGGGTGCTGGGGCCGAGTTGCTCCTCGAGGAGCACCTTCCGCAGCCGCTTGATCTCGCCGGGCACGTCGAATGCTTCGCCGGCGATGGCCGCCTTGATGAGGCGGTGGGCGGCATGGAGGCAGGCGATCGCGAACTTTTCTTCCTTGTATTCGATCGCCACTTTATAGACGCCGCGGGTCTTCGTCTCCCGAGCCCGGCCGAAGCCGACCGTGGTGCCGGCGAGCGACTGCAGTTCGAGGGTGACGTGCTCGAGGATGTGCCCCAGCCACGTGCCGGTGCGCAGCCGCTCGAAGAAGCCGCCGCGCTCGCCGATCGTGCAGCGGTGCTCGACCATCGTCGGGAGCCAGCGCATCAGCCGGTCGTTGAAGCCGGGAAGCGTGTTCGACGGATAGTCTTCGAGATGGCCGAGATCGACCCAGGCCTCAAGAACGGGAAACGAAGCCCACTGGTTCGGACCACGCAGAACCTTGAGCGAAGTAATCTCCATGGAAGAAAGGCATGCTCTCGTGCCCGTTCGCAGACGCGTGCGAGGGCCAGGGTTGTGTGCGCCTCTCCCGGCCGCCGGACATTCCGGCGAGCACTGTTGGGTAGGAGGCTGCACGTCTCATCGCAGAACCACGTGGGCGCGTCGCCCGCATGGTCCGGTTTGCATGTGCAGGAATCCGATCGGCGGTGGAGGGGTGCTGCGTCAGGGCGGCGCGCACACCGGGGCCGAAGAAGATGGGCCTCTGGGGAAGCACGGCTTCGCAGAAGGGCCTGATGACGACGGAGGGGGCGGCATGCCGACGAGGCACTGCCGCGGGAACGACGGGCCGGCCAGAGTGGCCATGGGTCGAGTTGTTTTCCTGAAGGAAAGAACCGAACGAATCATCTCTGCCCACCGGTCGTCCGTGTCGCCACGGATCCGGCTTCGCAGTCGATGCGAAAAAGTCTACGCTTCGCCGCACGGGACGCGAGAAATTTTTCTCACGATTCGGACTGAAGCACATCGCATGCCGGGTCGAAGCAGAATCGAAGGATGCGTCCGGAACCGCCGGAAGACAGGCCGACGCGAGCCGACCTCGAAACGGGTTCATGGAAGCGATGACAATCCGGAATGCAATTTCGGGGCGGGAAATGTTGTTCTGACGGTAAATTTTGCCAGCCCGCTCGCGGTAATCTAGGGGTCTTCGGAAAGCCACGCAAATTTCTGTGGTTTCCCCACAAACAGCCCTGCAACCCGGCTTTTCCTGCTAAAACCAGCACTTCATAACGGTTTTTCCGCCCTTGTCGCAGACTTTGAACTCCGGTTTCGACGCCGTCTCGCCGGGCACCGGTGCCTACCCCTCGGACCGCTTCCGCTTGGAGCGAGGGGAGACGGTCGTCGCCGCCTGCCGGTTCGACCTGGATGCCGAGCTACGGTTCACCGACGGCTGGATCGTGCTGACCGATCGCAGGCTGCTGGCAGACTCCCCCGCATCGGCCGACGCCCCGGCATCGGCGTCCGGGGGCGGAGTCACTTCATGGCCGATCGACTCGGCCACCCGGCTCGATGTCAGGCTGCGGAACGCCGTCGGCCGAATCGAACTGCTCCAGGGCGACGCCGTCATTGCCCGCTGGCTGTTTACTCCGACCCGGGCCAAGGGCGTGCACTCCCTCGAGGATGCGTTTGACGAACGCATTCGGGGTGGGGCGGAGCCCGAGCCGGAGGCGCGTCAGGCCGCCCGTGCTCCGGCAACGGTTCCCGCCGGCGCCGACGACCAGCCATCGGGTGAGACGCAGGCTCGTGCTGTCGATCACGAGGGCGGTCTTCCGCCTTCGGGAACCCAGTCGTGGCGCACGCTCTTGCGGCTCGTGCTCTTCGCCCGTCCGCATGCCTCGATGGCGATTCTCGGTGCCGTGCTTTCGCTGGCCGGCACGGCCGCCGCGCTCGTGCCGCCCTATCTCACGATGCCACTCGTCGACCAAGTGCTGATTCCGCGCCAGTCGGGCGTGAACGTGCCGTTTTCGCTCGTGTGGTGGTATCTGGGCGGGCTCGCGGTCGCTGCGGTCGCCGCCTGGGTGTTGTCGTGGGCGCGGTCGTGGGTGCTTGCCTGGGTGAGCGAACGAATCGCTGCCGACCTGCGGGTGCGGACCTACGCCCACATGCAGAACCTCTCGCTCGATTTTTTCTCCGGCAAGCGCACCGGCGATCTGATCACCCGCGTGGGCAGCGACACCGACCGCCTCAACCTCTTTCTCTCCGTGAACCTCATCGAGTTTTCCTCGAACGTGATGCTGGTGCTCCTCACGGCCGTCGTGCTCGTCTGGATGAATCCCACCCTCGCCCTGATCACGCTCACTCCCTTTCCGTTCGTCGTCTGGCTCGCGTATGCGGTGCGGTTTCGGCTGCGGCGTGGGTTTGCCCGGGCGAGCGTCGCCTGGGCCGACATGACAAGCGTGCTGGCCGACACGATCCCCGGCACCCGGGTGGTGAAGGCCTTCGCCCAGGAAGACCGCGAAGTGGCCCGGTTCCGGGCCGCGAATGATCGGGTGCTCGATGCCAATGATCGCGTCAACGTGGTCTGGTCGTTCTTCGGACCGCTCGTGAGCCTGTGTTCCGAGGCGGGCATTCTCGTGGTGTGGGCCGCCGGTGCCTGGCTCGTGTTTGGCGGCGCGGTGACCGTTGGCACGCTGACGGCCTTCCTGGCCTACATCTCCCGCTTCTACGGCCGGGTCGAGTCGATGATCCACATGGTGCCGGCCACGCAGCGGGCCGCTGCCAGCGCCCAGCGCATCTTCGAAATTCTCGACTGCCAGCCGACGGTCGCCGAGGCAGCGCGGCCGGTCGACCCGGGCCGCGTGCGCGGGCGGATCGTGATCTCGGGCGTGCACTTCCGCTACGGTTCCCGTGAGATCCTCCACGGCATCGACCTCACGATCGAGCCGGGAGAGATGATCGGCCTCGTGGGAGCGAGTGGCTCCGGCAAGTCGACGCTCGCCAACCTCGTGTGCCGGTTTTACGATCCGTCGAGTGGGTCGATCTCGGTCGACGGTGTCGATCTCCGGCAGCTCTCGATCCGCGACTATCGCCGCAACTTGGGATGCGTGCTGCAGGAGCCATTCCTGTTTTTCGGCACCGTCGCCGAGAACATCGCCTACGGCCGTCCCGACGCCTCGCGCGACCGGATCGTCGCCGCAGCCCGGGCAGCGGGTGCCCATACGTTCATCCTGCGTCTCCCGTCGGCCTACGATTCGCGGGTCGGGGAGCGGGGCGGCTCGCTCTCGGGCGGCGAGCGGCAGCGGCTCTCGATCGCCCGCGCCTTGCTCGTCGATCCACGGATCCTCGTGCTCGACGAAGCCACGTCGAGCGTCGATCCCGAAACCGAGGTGATCATCCAGGCCGCGATCGATCGGCTCGTGGCCGGCCGCACGACCATCGCCATCGCCCATCGGCTCTCCACCCTGCGCCGGGCAAACCGCCTGGTGGTGCTCGACGCGGGGCGGATCGTCGAGATCGGCACGCATGACGAGCTCTTGGCCGCCGACGGCGCCTACGCCCGCCTCTACCACGCCCAGATGAGGGCCGCCGAGGCGGCCATGGAGGCCTGACGCACCATGATGTCGCACCCCAGCCATAGCTCCAGATCTAGCTCGGCCGCGCCCGGCTGGCGGCTCGAACGCCGTCCACACGGTCGGCTCGATCTGCTCGATGTGGATGGCCGCCTGCACGCCGACGTCGACGTGCTGCGGGTCTTTCCCGTGTCGGATCCTGCCGGCCCCGTGGCGATCGTGGGCGACAACGACGCCGAGCTCGCCTGGATTGAATCGCTCGCCACCCTGGAGCCCGCCCTCCGACGACTCCTCGAAGAGGAGCTCGCCAGGCGGGAGTTCCTGCCGACGATTGAGCGGATCGAGAGCGTCTCGGATGGGGAGCCGGCTGAGTGGAGCGTCGTCACCGACCGCGGTTCGCATCGCTTCACCGTCGGCCACGCCGACGACATGCTCCGCTTCCCCGACGGGAGCGCCGTGGTGATCGACACATTCGGCCTGCGGTACACGATCCCCTCGATCGCCCGCCTCGACGCCCGCAGCCGCCGGTTCTTCGAACGCGCCGAGTAAGGCGGGCAGCAGGCTGTCTCTGCGCCGCCTCTTCGCGCCCAAGCCGGCTTTGGGGCTCCCGATATGCTCATGTGGGGCAAGCGTCCCGCTTGCCATCGCTGTTGCCGCGCCGGCTCGGGGTTACCCCGTACCGTCTCGCCGGACGTTCGCTCCGCCCATCCTGGGCTTCACTCACTCGGATGTGCCTGCGCTCCGGCATCCATGCCTGCGCTGGTCACATACGCCGTCTCAACGGCAGGGGTAACCCCTCGCCTCCCCAACTCGTAGGCGCCGAGGACCTTCGGCGGAGTCGGACGGTGCGATGCGGAAGAGCCGACGGGCAGATACGCGGCTTACACCAAGCGAACCATCACAGTTGAGACTGGACTAGCGATCGCCCTCGGCGATGAAGCAGCGTACCGCCGGCTCCGAATGCGGGCGGTTATCACCTGCCCTGTCACCTCGCGAGACGGTACGGGGTAACCCCTCGCCGGGTTGGGCGAGAACGGGTAGTCCCAGGCTTGAGCCTGGCCTACTTCAAGCCGGGGCGGCGGTCGAGGGCGCCGCGGACGCCGAGCTGCTCGGGGTGGCGGGCAATCTTGTCGGTGAACACACGCACGTCGTCCACGATCGGGCGGAGGTCCTTCGTGAGCTTGCTGACGTTCTGGGCCGCCTGGGCGAGGTCGTTGTAGACCTGTGGATCGCGCACGAGCTTGCCGAGCGTGCCCTGCGATTCGTTCAAGGCCTTCGTGAACATGGCGGCCTGCTTGAGTGTCTCGTCGAGGCGGCCGATCGTGCGATCGACCTGGGCCACCATCTGTTCGCCCCGTTCGCCAAGCGGCTTCGTGAGGCCCTCGAGATTGCGGAGGTTGCGGTCGGCCGTGTCGACGGTGGTGCCGATGCCTTGCACGGTGGTCCGCAGATCGGCGAGCACCTGCGGCAGGGCTTCGATCGCAGCCTTCATCTTTTCGCGGGCCTTGGGGTCGCCCATCACGTCGTTGATGTTGCCCATCGCGATGCTGAAGTTGTCGAGGGCCGCCTCGGTCTTGCGGACCATCTTCTCGAACTTGTCGTCCTCGCCGAGAAACATGCGATCGAGGTTCGTGGAGAGCTTGGTGACCGACGCGCTCGCCTCGGCCAACGAGTCGAGCGTGGCCCCGAACTTTGGCTCGAGCGTGGCGAACACTTCGAAGGGATCTCGCGAGACGGCGCCCATGAGGATCTCGTCCGGGGCGAGCCGCTGGCGTGGCGGGACGATCCGGCCCGGCACGAGCGAGATCTCGGCATCTCCGAGCAGCGTGCCCGCGATGCGAGGCTGCTCGTCCTTGTAGATCGGCACGTAGGAGTCGACATCGGCGACCACGGTCACGCCGCCGCGTTCGTTGAGCGTGACGGTCGCGACCCGGCCTACGAGGATGCCGTTTTTGCGGACCGGCGTGCCCTGGGAGACGCCTCGCGCGTCGGCGAAGTCCATCTTGAGGGGATACGTCGCCTGCACGAGCGATGGCAGGTCGCCGAAGAGCACGATCAGAATGCCGGCGATGATGGCGGTGGCGAGCACCATCACACCGACGCGAAACTGCATCACGCGGTCGTTCACGGAGACTCCTCGGCCGCGTCGCGGTCCTCGGCGGCCTGTTCCCCGCGCAGCTCCGTGAGCCGGGCGCCGGCCCGGCCCTCCACGAACTGCCGCACCCGCGGGTCGCGGCTCTGTTCGAGGTCGGCCGGTGTGCCGTCGAACACGATCTGCGGTTCATCGGCGGCGAGCCGGAACAGCGGGTAGAGCATGATGATGCGGTCGGCGACCTTGCGGGCGGTGTGCATGTCGTGGGTCACGACGACGCTCGTCACGCCCTCGCGGGCCCGCACCTTGAGGATCAATTCGTTGATCACGTCGCTCATGATCGGGTCGAGGCCGGTGGTCGGCTCGTCGTAGAGGAGCACGGGCGGGTCGAGGGCCAAGGCCCGGGCCAGGCCGGCCCGCTTCCGCATGCCTCCGGAGAGCTGCACGGGCTTCTTGCGGGCGGCCGACCGTGGCAGCCCCACTTCGGCGAGCAGTTCGTCGACGATCGTGGCCACTTCAGCGGCACCGATCCGGGTGTGTTCGCGGAGCGGAAACGCGATGTTGTCGGCGATCGTGAGGCTGTCGAAGAGGGCGGCGTTTTGAAACACGAAGCCGTAGCGCGTGCGAAGCTGTGCGAGCTCGCGCTCGGAGAGGCCACCGAGCGACCGGCCTTCGAACCGCACCTCTCCGCCGGTCGGTCGCACGAGGCCGATGAGCGTCTTCAAGAGCACGGTCTTGCCGCAGCCGCTCTCCCCCAGCACCACGAGCGTCTGGCCGCAGGGGATGTCGAGCGAGATGTCGCGAAGCACGTCCTGCTGGCCGAACCGTACGGAGACGGCGTCGACGGCGAGCACTGGCTCTTCGGGGGCTTCGCGGCGGATGGGCTTGGCGGGTGCGGCGACGGGCATGGGTGGTCCTAAAGCAGTTTGCGCGGCCCCTCGGGGCGGAAGAAATCGTGGACGTTGTTGAGCCAGATCCCCAGGAACAGGTCGAGCACGAGGATCAGCACGAAGGAGTGGACGAAGGCGTTGGTGGCCGCCCGGCCCACACCCTCGGCGCCATGGTCGCAGTGAAATCCGTGATGGCAGCTGACCAGTGCGATCGCCGCCCCGAAAAAGAAGGTCTTGAAGATGCCCATCAGAAAGTCGAAGGCATCGACGTATTCCCGCGAATTCGCCCAGTAGTGGTGGTAGTCGATGCCGAGCACGAGATGGGAATACAGGTAGCCCCCGAGCACTCCCATGAAGTCGGCCATGATCGTGAGCGTGGGGATGAGCACGAGGCAGCCGAGGAACCGGGGTACCACGAGGTAGTAGACAGGGTTGGCGCCCATGCTCTCGAGCGCGTCGATCTGCTCGGTCACCCGCATCGTGCCAAGTTCGGCGGCCATGGCGCTGCCGACGCGGCCGGCGAGCATCGTGGCCGCGAGCACCGGCCCGAGTTCGCGGACGAGCGAGAGGTTGATCACCGAGCCGAGCCGGGTCTCGAGGCCCAGAGCCTTGAACTGGGCGAAGCTTTGCACGGCGAGCACCATGCCGATGAACAGCCCCGTGAGCGCCACCACTGGCAGCGACATCACACCGATCTGATAGAAGTTTGGCAGGAGCACGTCGCGCCGCTGGCGGCGCAGGAAGAGCCAGCCGAGCGTTTGGAACGAAAAGATCGCCACGTCGCCGATCCCGGCAACCCGGCTCATGGCAAACGCCCCCACATTCGCGATCTGGTTGGTGAACCAGCCGGACAAGCCGGCGGCGGGCGCGGGGGTGGTCGATGCAGCCATGATGGTCGGCCGCTGTTGCGCGCGGCGCTCCTTGCCGGTTGTTTCGGAAGTGCCGGGTAGAGAACTTGAGCCGGTCGTGCGGTGCTCGCGGAATCTGGGTAGAGTGGTGAAACGGGTATGTTTCGCGCAGAGGGAGCTACGAAACCATGATGCCGATTGCCCCCCATTCGCCAGCACACCGTGGACTTTCTGCAGTGGCTGTGCTGTTCGTCGGAGTGGCCAGCGCACACGCTGCGGCGGTCTCGCCGAATACACTCACCGAGCCCGAGCGGCGTGCCGGCTGGCGGCTCCTGTTCGACGGCCAGTCGCTCGACGGCTTTCGCGGCTATCAGAAGGACGGCCCTGGTGCGGGATGGGTGGTCGAGGAAGGGGCCCTCGTACGCCGCGGAGTGAACGCGGGGGACCTCGTCACGAAGGAGACGTTCGAGCGCTTCGAATTGGAGCTCGAGTTTCGTGTCGGTCCCGGTGGAAACAGCGGCGTGATGTTCCACGTGACCGAATCGCAGCCGAAGCCGTGGATGAGCGGGCCCGAGATCCAGATTCTCGACAGTGCCGCGGGCCTTCATTCCCAGAGGACAGATCCTCAGCGGACCGGCTGGCTCTACCAGCTCTATGAGGCGAAGCCAGACTCCACGCGGCCGGCCGGCGAGTGGAACAGGCTCTCTCTCCGTGTCGCACCCGACTCCGGGCAGGTGTGCATCAACGGCGTCCGATACTTCACGTTCAAGAAGGGCAGCCCCGACTGGGACAAGCGCGTCGCCAAGAGCAAGTTTGCGAAGTTTCCCGACTTCGGCCGAGCCGAGCGGGGGCATATCTGTTTGCAGGATCATGGCGACGAGGTGGCATTCCGCTCGATCAAGGTGCGCGAACTGCCGGCTCCAGGTGAGCCGCTCACGGTGCGCGACGACGGCGCAGTGCCCGTGCGGGCCGTGCCTGCGTTTCCCGGGGTCGAGTGGGAGGGCTGGTCGCCGGTGATGGATGACGGCACGCCAGCGCCGCCCCTGCGGCCGTTGCTCGTGACGCATGCTGGCGACGGCTCGGGCCGAATCTTCGTGCTCGATCAAGCCGGCATGATGCACGTCGTCGCTCCCGCCGATGCAGCGGGCTGGAAGCCGGCGCGGCTGTTCCTCGATCTGCGCGAGCGCACGGCGCCGTGGGGCAAGGAAAACGAAGAGGGACTCCTCGGCCTCGCATTTCATCCGCGGTTTCGCGAGACCGGCGAGTTTTTTATCTGCTACTGTGTTCGCGGCGATGCGAAGCGGACCGAGCGGGTGTCGCGGTTCCGCGTGCATGCCTCCGACCGCGACCGAGCCGATCCGGCGAGCGAAGAGGTACTCCTCTCCATCGAGCAGCCCTTCCCGAACCACAATGGCGGGTCGATCGCGTTCGGTGCCGACGGCCTGCTGTACGTGGGCCTGGGGGACGGCGGGGGTGCGAACGATCCGCTGGCCACCGGGCAGAGTCTCGGCACGTGGCTGGGCAAGATCCTGCGGATCGATGTCGACCGTCACGATCCGGGCAAGGCCTACGCCGTCCCTGCCGACAATCCGTTCGTCGGTCGGGAAGGCGCGCGGCCCGAGATTTTTGCCTCCGGATTCCGCAATCCCTGGCAGATCGCGTTCGACCACGAGACGGGCCGGCTGTGGGCCGCCGACGTGGGCCAGCAGCTCCTCGAGGAGATCGACGTGGTCGAGAAGGGCGGCAACTACGGCTGGAGCCTCAAGGAGGGGACGAGTGCGTTCGGGACAGTCGCCGCGGCGACGGATGTCATCGATCCGGTGTGGGAGTACGACCACGGGGTCGGGAAGTCGATCACGGGAGGATTCGTCGTGCGAGATTCCACCGTGGCGGCGCTCGACGGAGGCTATCTCTACGGCGATCACGTCTCGGGGAGGATGTGGGCGCTCTGGCAGCAGCCGGACGGTCGGATCGAAAACAAGGCGGTCCCATGGAACGGCCTGCCGATCTTCGGCTTCGGCCGCGACGAGGCGGGCAACGTCTATGCACTCACGTCGTCGGCCACTGGGCAGGGCGTGTTCCGGATCACAGCCGAGTAGCCCGCAGCAACGCCCGCATCAGGTCGTGCCATCCGGGCGTTTGGTGGCTCTCTGCACCCGCGTGCTCACGGGCGCCAGGTCCCAGGTGAACCGGCGGTACGTGTAGGCCGTTTGGGTAGCCAGGGCTCGATTCCGCTGGTGGGCTCGCTGGACGTCTTTGTCGTCGTAATGACGCACGCGTTCGCCGTGCTCGTGCGGGATGTGAAACGCCGTGGTGGGATCGGGAGAGAGGATCCAGCGTTTCAGGCCCGCCGCTGCCAGCCGCAGGTAGAAGTCGTCATCTTCCCAGCCGTAGCCTTCAAGGTGCTCGTTGTATCCATGCACGCGCCTCCAGTCTGCTGCCCGCACACAGATCAGCCCGTTGAGAAACGAGGCGAACGGGCCCTGGTTTCGAAAGTGGCCGGTGAAGAATCCCTGTTCCGGCAGCGGATGGCTCGCGCAGAACCGATAGTAGGGATTGAGCACGTAATCGGCGTCGAGTTTGAGGAGCACGGGCCGGGAAGCGCAGTCGGCTGCCAAATTGAAGGCGGCCGCCAGGTGGAAGTGCGGCTCGTGGTCGACCCGGATGACCTGAATCCGCTCGTCTTCCTGTGCGAGGGGAGTGAGCGGAATATCGGAGTTCCAATCGACGATGACGATCTCCGTCACGTCTTGTTGCAATCGCCACGACGTGAGCGCGACGCGAAGTGCCGGGGCGCGGTTCATGACGGCACAGACAATGCTCACCATGGGTCGACAGCCGCAGAGTGACGTGACAGTGAGGAGAGTGAGACGGGAACAGGCCAGATCGCCGGCCGGACGTGGGGCGTGGGGCTGTCCGGGGCACGAGGGAGTGTCGTGAGTTTATGCTCTGGGCATGAGCCGCATGGCCACATTCCTGATCGTCATCCCCGCCCGCAACGCCGCGGGCCATCTGGCGGCGGCCCTCGAATCGGTGGCAGCCCAGGACCTGACGGGCATCCGCGTGCAGGTGCACGTGCAGGATGGTGGGTCGACCGACGGCACGCTCGAGATCGTCCGCGAATGGGCAGCCCGGATCTCCGAGCGGCCACTGGGCAGCGACCTTGCGATCACGTGGGCGACCGCCGCAGACGGCGGAATGTACGACGCCATCACACGGGCGCTCGCCCATGCGTCGGAGTGGCCGTTCACGCCGGAGCTCTTCTTCTGGCTGAACGCTGACGACGTGCTCATGCCCGGTGCATTGCGAAACCTCGCCACGACCTTCGCAAACCCGGCCGTGGAGTGGGTGATCGGGGCGGCGGTCGACCTCGACGAGGCAGGCGCCGTCACGTTGCACAAGCCGCACCCGCGGATTCCGGATGCCGATCTTCGCGGTGGCGACTTCAACTACACCGGCGGCCGATGGATGAGGGCCGAATCGACGGCCGTGCGGCTGTCGGCCGCCCACGCCTGTGGTCCGTTCACGGCGGGATTACGGCTGGCCGGCGATTACGACCTGTTCGTGAAACTCGCCCGGCGCGGTTCGCCGACCTACGTCGACTATCCGGTGCGCGGCTTTCGGCGCCATGCCGGGCAGCTCTCTCAGGCGGCGGTCGCCTACCAGTACGAGCGGGCGCGGGCGCGATTTATGTTGTCGGAGACCGATTCGCCCCGCATCCGTCCCCGGCTTGCGGCCAGACCGGCCCACGAGATCGTGTTCTATCCCGACCGCACCGCGATCGATCCGTATCAGACGCTCCTCTATGCGGGCGCACGGGCCAGGGGAGCAGCATCGATCCAGGATCTTGCCGAGGCCTGCCGGCAGGCGGCGGCCCCGCTCGTGGTGCACGTGCACTGGCTCGATCAGGTCGCGTCTCAGCCTCGTGTGACGGCGGTGGCTGATGCCCGGGCGCTCGCCGAAACGCTCATGGCGGCACGGGCCCGCGGGCATCGCGTGGTCTTGACCCTGCACGATGTCACCGGGCGCACCCACGCGAACGCCGATGTCGAGGAGATGCTCGTGGAGTTCCTGTTCGGACATGCCAGCCTCGTGCATCTGCATCATCCGGTGGTGGCAGCCGAGATTCGTGGCCGGTTTCGCTCGTTTCCCTGGGGGCGGACCGTCTTCGCCGAGCAAGGTCCGGATCCGGATCCCGGCGTCGCGCTCCGAGGTCCGGCGGTCGCGCTCGTGGGAGCCGACGGTTCCGCGACCACGACGATCCGTGGGGCTCGATGGGCGGTGCTCGGCCCCGGGTCCGCGCCGAGCGCCGGCCTTTTGTTCCACATCCTCGCTGCCGGCACGCCGGTGGTCGCACCGCGGCTGGGCCGGATTCCGGCCTACGTGTTCGACGGCGTAAACGGCTTTCTGTACGACCCGGGTGACGAGGCCTCGTATCGCCAGGCCATCGACAGGGCGCTGGCTGATCGGTCGGCGCAGGCGGAACGTGCGCTCGGCCAGCAGGCCGTCCGCGCCGTCGCCGATCTCGATTGGCCGACGATGCTCGACACGATCATGCGGAGGCTGGCGTGAGCACTCCGTCCGCTTCACCCTGCCAGCAGCAGGTTCTCGTGCTCGACCCGGGGCTCAAGGACAGCCGCACGCATCATCACGTCATCAACCGAAATCTCGCTGCATATGCCGCGGGGCTCACGGCCGGAATCCGTGTCGCATCGCATCGCCGGGCAATCGCGGCCGAATTCCCCTACCCCGTCACCCCCGTCTTCCGCCGCGGCATCTACGATGACTCACCCGCCCTCGACGCAGCTGCGTTTGCCGCGATCGTCGACGATCACATGCGCGACCTCGCACGAGTCCTCGCCACTCCGTACGCGACAAGCGTCGTCGTGCACTCCGCGACAGCCGCCTTCCTCCAGGCGCTCGGTTCGATACTCGAAGCGGGCGGCCACCAGGTGGGCTCAGCAGTCATCCAACTCATGTTTCATCCGCTCGGTCTGGCTGTCGGGGAGGTCGATCCGGAAGCTTCGATGGCGAGGTACACCGATGCGTTTCGGCGTCTGCGGCAGGCGGAGCGTCAGTGCGGGACGAGCGTGCACCTTTCGACCTCATGCCGAGAGTTTGCGCAGACGTTCGCGGGGCTTGGGGCAGGGGTGGTCGACGTGCATCCCTACGCACTGCTCGCCGAGGCTGGCCGCATGGAATGGCTGCAGCGTCGGCCAGCGACACGCACGGTCGCCGGTTCGGGTCGCCGCCGGGCACTCCTCTTCGCGGGCGATCTCAAACTCGACAAGGGGATCGCCTGGGTGGCTGCTGCGCTGCCAACCCTGCTCGCGGAGCATCACGACGTCGACTTCTTCGTGCACCTCGCTGACAATCGCTTTGCCGACCCGCGGCTCGACGTCCTGCGGCGACATGTGGTCGAGGTGGCGGCCCGCTGGCCACACCTCAGGGTTATCGAAGGACACATCGCCCCGCCGGACTGGGATAGTCTGATCGCCGCGGCCGATTTCCTCCTCATCCCCTACGAACCCGGCGCCTACCACTGGAAGACGTCCGGACTATTCTGGGAGGCGCTCCTCAAGGGCCGCCCGGGCACCGTGATCGCAGTGACGAAGGGCACGTGGATGGAGCGGGAAGCCGGCGTTATGGCCCCCGATGTCGCCACCGTCGAGTTCGGAAACACCGCCGAGCTGAGTGCCGTGTTGCGGCGGACGTCGGGCGCCACCGACGGTACCCATGGCATGATGCCGCCCCCGCAGCCCTGCCTGGCGCGGGGCAACGATGACTACATTTTCGCACGACTCGGCGGACTCGCCTGATGAGAATCTTCTTCTGCAACGGTCAGCCCAAATCGGGATCGACCTTCTGCTTTCAACTCGTCAGGCAACTCGTTCCGCATCGTGAACTGAGAGCGGATGACGCCGAGCTGAGGAACGCGCTCGTGGGAAACGACGCTGCGCAGCGAATCCTGTACACACAAAATGGCGACTATACCGGATACGTTCGGGGATCGATCGCCAACGCCGCCATGGCGCTGGCGAGGCTACCGCTTCCGCCCGACACGCAACTCGTTGTGAAGACGCACGACGCCAGTCCGGTCCCGGCGCCGCTCCTGCCTGTCCCGGCGGTCGTGCTCACGACGTTTCGCGACCCGTTCGACGTGATGGTGGCGCTGCGGGACCAGGTCGAGCGGGAACTGGCACGTCCCGTGGGCCAACGCCGGCCGGGATTTCTCACCAATGACACCTACGAGAAGGCCCTGACGAAGTCCGGGCAGTTCGCGGCCCGGCTTCACGGTTCCTTCTCGCCCTCCAATTGGTATTGCGAATATCCGGCGTTCATTCGGCCGTCACCGGAGAACGTTGCCTGGCTTTCGGCCATGCTGGGAGTTGACGAGGCCAGTGTGTCGGTGGCGGCGGGGCGACTCGATCAGCAGATTCGTGCCGGTGACGTGCATTGCGAATTCAATCGTGGCGAGCCGGGACGAGGCCGGCAGATCATCACTGAGTTGGTACGCACCGGGCAGGTGCCACAGGCACTCGCGCAGGACGCCGCCATGTATCACCGCGAGCTTGTCAGCCTCGTCGCCCGCCATCGGAACGGAATCCTCGCCCATTAGCAAATGCAGCTGACCGTTGCTCACGCCATGCCGGCGGGTGCCATGTCGAGCACGCCGTCGAGCCACGCCGGATCGATGTCGCCGGGTTTGGCGGCGCCCGAGCAATTGAGGACGACCGAGGCTCCCTGGGGAATCACCCCGCCGTGCACCTGCTTCACGAGGCCGGCCAGGGCCGTGGCCGGCTCCAGCCCCACGATCACGCCGTGGCGGGCAAATGCCTCCCGGAAATGGGGCTCGTCGTAGAAGAGCCGTAGTCCCGCGAGGATCTCCGTGTCGCACACGCCGACGAAGTCACCGCTCGTCCGCGACTGAATCTCGAACAGGCAGCCGTAACTGTCGCTTGGCTTCCGTGTCCGCAGCACGCGCACGAACTGCGACGGAGCGACATGCTCGGGCACGTGCCGGGGCTCGAGCGTGGGCGAGCGCTCCTGCCAGCCGCTCACGAACGGCGGGCAGATGTCGGCCTGCACGCCGAGGATCCGGGGCTGCCGGGACGCGAGTCCGCTGTCCACGTGCGCCTTCCAGAAGCTATACACGCCGATGCCGCCGGCGACCGGCTGCACGTACCAGTCGAACGACACGCCCAGGTCGCGGGCCTGGTGAATCACCTCGAGGCCCAGCGTCTTGAGACCCTCGCGCCGCACATAGTTGGTGAAACCGCCCTCCCGAGCGAGGCCGTTGCGATCGGCGTAGTCGCGGGCGTGCACGATGCACTCGTCGTTCGAGCCGTCATGGAAGACGAGCGTGACATGGTCGTTGTGAAAGTGGGGCAGGCTGCGAATGCGCTCGCGGGAGCTCGACGGCACGACGAGATGCAGACGGCTCCAGCGGAGGATCCCCGCGGCACGGGCGAGCGCGGCCCCGGTGTTTCCGGCAGAAAACAGCACGATATCCGCGATGCCGTGGCGGCGCAGCCGGTCGAAGAACACGAAGGCCTCACGGTCTTTCCAGGATCCCGTGGGCAGGCCCGTCTCATCCTTGATGTACAGCGTGATGCCCAGCTGCTCCGACAACACCGCCGCGTGGACGAGCGGCGTGTAGGGCAGGTCGAACTCCGGATAGTCCGCCGTGGGTTCGACGATCGGCATCAGCGCGTCGAAGTCGGAGACACGGCCAACCCGGTGCGGCACGTCGCGGTCGAGCACGTTCTGCGAGGAAAATTCGAGCACTCCGCCGCACGCCGGGCAGGCGGTGAGCGGCCTCGATTCGGGGCCTTCCCAGTCGCAGTGCCAGCAGGTGAGGGAAAATGCCATGGTCATCTCGTCGATCAAGCCTATCCGTCCCCGTGCCAGGTCGCAAAGCGGCAGCCTGGCGGCCGATGGGGACGCCATCACTCCCGCTCGAAGGCCCCGATATCGAGCGTCGCCACCGCCACGGTCTGGTCGTGCAGCGTGGCGCTTGCGAGCCGTTCGAGGGCAGGCGTCTGGTGAGCCGATTCCGGGCTGACGAGTAGGCGAGCCTGATAGGGAACGGGCAGCACGAGCGGTCCTGTGCCGTCCCAAGCGGCCTGCACGACGAGGCTGTCGAGTTCTGGACGGCCCAGCAACTGGTCGACGACGGGCTGTGCCTGAGCGCAGTCGAGCGGCTGTCGACGGCCGGTCGTATCCGCGGGTCTGCCGAGGATCGCGGTGCGGCTCGATGGCACACGACCGCGGCGAACCCAATCGACGATGGCTCCCGCCTCCCGCCCGGACAGGTCGCCGAGGACCACGGTGATATCGATCCGGCCGTTCGACCCGTCGGGGAACAGCCCGTCGAGCACCCACCCTGGCGCCTCGGGGAATGGCAGACCCGGGTTGACGTTCACCTCGTTGATCGCGCCCCCGACCTCATGCCACGGGCGCGTGACGTCGGGCGTGATCAGGTCGATGCCGGCGAGGTCGATATCGAGGGCTTTGGCCACCGATTCGGCGAGCCGCTTGTTAGCCGGATGGACGAGATCGGTGACGGGAACGCGCGTCCCGCCCGCCGAAGCGTTGGCCACGGCGCTCGTGCGCACCCGTTCCCCGGCAGCCGGCACGTCGTCGAGCCGGCGGCCGAGCCCCGCGAGAAACCCCGCCACGAGCGGATCGTCGGGGTCGAGCCCCTTCCACGCGCCGGCCGCCGCGATCTTCGCGCGCATCAGTTCGGCGATCGTGTGCGTCCCGTCGCCGATCACGTCGGGCTGGACCCGATGATTGACGCCGCGGCAGACACCGTCGATGACGAGCAACCGGTAATTCTCCCCAGGAACGTGGCGTTCGACGAGCACGTCCCCGAAGCCTCGTGCACGTTCGAATGCGGCCACCAACTGGCCGTCACCGCGGATCTCCGCCGTCACGCCGCGGCCAAAATCGGCTGCATTGGGCTTGATGACCACCGGATAGCCGATGCGGGCGACGAACGCACGCGCCTCGTCCACGGTCTGGACGATCTGGTTGGGCGGCACGGGAAAGCCCAGTTGCAGCAGCACTTGTGTCGCAGTGGTCTTCGACGTCGTGAGCACGTTCGCCACCTGGGGCGTGCGGTGTGTGAAGCAATTGAAGAGCTTGGCCTGCCGGCGCCCGTGGCCGAGGCGGTAGACCGGCACGTGGTCGGCGAGCCGCGTGACGGGGATTCCACGGTGCCATGCCTCGAGGAGAACCCGGGCGGCATCCTTGCTCGGCCACACGTTGCCGAGCGCCCGGTGTGCCTCCTGGAGCAGGTCGTGGATTCGACCGGCCGCCGGTCCGCGGCTGATGGCCTGATGCACGGCCCCAACGGCCGACTCCGCGGCGAGTTGGGCCATGACGGGCTCGATGAAGCAGAATCCGAAGCCATGCCCGTCGGCTCCGTGCGGAGCGGCTGCGACGAAGCCCTCGAACTCAGGACCCGATCGGCCGTGAAGACGGAGTGCGAGCGAGAGCGCGGCGGCGTTGAGGCGTGCGGCCGGCGACCCAGCGTCGGCGTCGACCCCGTGCAACGACCGCTCGCCGGTCAGGTGGGCCAGGCTGGCCGCGACGACGTCACTGGCGTGGCTCGTCGTGTCACTCGGCCACGCGATGGTCCAGCGGATATGCCGAACCACCGCGCCCGCGTGTGCCCGGGGCGTGATGACAGGCATGCCGATCCGGGGCCGGGTGGGAGCCATGATTGCAGTCTGAAGGATCCGTGCTCAGGTCAACCGGTCGTACAGTATGGCACCATCGTCGGCTGAATCGAGCAGGCAGGTGAGTCCTCGGACAGCAAGGTATTCCCGGAGTTCGTCCGCATTCACCACCTTGTCGAGCGCAGAGTCGCGACGGTCTTGCCGCGTGATACCAACGCTCCCACGGCGGAAGTCTCCCACATCGACGACACCGACGGCTTCGAGCATCCGGCGCACGACGGGTTCGGCATCGCCCGCCTGGCACAGGGTGGCATAGTCGAGCCACTCCACCGGCAGGCCGTGCGATCGTGCGATCGCGCCGGTGGCGGCCTGAAATCTCACGACCCAGGCGACATGACGCTCGAAGTGCTGTGGCACGAATCGGACGCGACAACGCGACGTGTCGGCGCCCGACCAGATTCCGGTGGTGAGGGCGATGGTTCGCGAGATGTACGTGTGCAAAAGGTTCCGCCGCAGCATGATCAGCCCCTGGCATCG
>Ga0247837_1005271_pt1 | contig 19626 bp, 15 predicted proteins | sample LaCtaG_2_FD_187115 | JGI IMG/M metagenome (GOLD analysis project Ga0247837, IMG submission 187115) | Freshwater microbial communities from meromictic Lake La Cruz, Castile-La Mancha, Spain - LaCruzMarch2015_14.5m | ecosystem: Environmental > Aquatic > Freshwater > Lake | place: Spain: Castile-La...
GATAAAAGTCAGCTGCGTGAACTCTTTGAAAAAACTAAATTTCAAAATGTCAAAGAACGTTTTAGGCTTAATGAGCCAAATTTATTTAACTTTTAATAACGTCCCGATTTTTAATGGGACACTAGTGGTTTTGTAGGTAATATCATTAAAATCGTACAATACAACTCCAGCCACGTTATATATAGTTAATGCACCTCTTTCTGATAGTTGAACCATTGAATTTGAAATCGTAAAAAAGTTGTTTGTCTGAGAAACCGGCAAAACTGTTGTAACATCTGGGTAGTAAATAGTATTTCCTGCTGGTAGTCCATCTCCACAAATAAATGATGATTTGTTTGTTATGGCAAAATTTAAATTTAGAACATCCTGAAATGCCGGGGTTGGTTCAGCTGAAAAGGAATGAGTAACTGTAGCAGTTGGTGCCGTGGCAAATCCGGCAACGTAGCTTGAATCTATTGTTGCGCTTGGAAATGCAAAATCTCCATTTATTGCTTTAAAAACACTGTTTTTTACAGTAACACTTGTCATGGTTTGGAAAGTAAACAGTGAAGATGAAGATGTTGAATTGTTAAATGTACAGTGATTTATTGTCGCTACCGTGCCGGATGCTGTTGCTCCTCTAAAATAAATAATTTGCGGATAAGTAGTGCCGGATGAAGGATTAGATAAACTATTAAATGTACAATTTTTCAAATTAACACTGCCATAAGCAACAGAATTATAAAAATTCAGAAACTTATTGTTTATGTTATTGATTGTTGTACCTTGCATATCAATACTACCTCCAGCAAGATCGTAACGAATACAAGCAGTACCATGGGTAAAGTCATGAATATAACAATTACGAAATATTACATTGCTATTTGTAACATAGCGTGCATAATACAGCATGGGTTGAGTGGTACTTCCAGAGTTTACTCCATTAAATTCAATGCCTTCAAAAACTGCTGTTGCCGCAGCACTTCCTGATCCCGGATAAAACATTGACAAAGTGGAAGAAGTGCTTGTTGAATTTATTGTAATAACAGGTTTTGCAGATAAACCAGTAGCAGCTCTTAATGTGAAGTTTCTAATGGGAGTTAGAGCCGTCGTTAATTCGTAAGATCCTCCAGAAGTAGTTAGTTCATACACATCATAAGTACCAGCATTTATATCTGTTTTTAATGCAACAAGATCTGAAGTGCTATACTGATGAACAGTTTGAGCTGAAACACCAACAGTTGAAAGAAGAAAGAATAAGATAATCCAATTAAAATCTCTTAATTGGTAAATGGATGTTTTCATAAAATATAATTTTAAAGATTAGTTGTTGTATAAACCTCAATATCAAACACATAAATTGAGCTTCCAGATGTTGATAAAATTCGTATTGTAGTTGGCTCATTATATGCTACATCAAATACATAAGATTTTATCACACTATTTGAGCATGTAGTTAAAGATTCGGGAATGTCTTTGTATGTCTTACTATCATTCGATGCTTGTAATTTAAAGTCAATCAAATCTGAACCAGATTTAGCCTTAATTATAATTCTACTTATACTGGGTATTTGAGGTAATTGTAAATAAGATTTAGAACCTTTTAGCACGATACAGCCATTGGTAGGGCTTCCATTACCTTCTGCAATTCCTGCTTTCCCCGGTTTTTGTTCTGGATTTACTATCAGTGCATTTGAAGTAAAAGTACCATTCGTTTTTCCATCGTAAAGTTTTTTTGTGATAGTGTATGAAACTCCTGTGTACGGCTTACCTTCAACCTCAGGAGGAGTTCCAATTTCAGCTCTCCAATCCTGAAAATTTTCCTTTATTATCAATGACTGTGCTTTAACTAAAGCAGCCATTACCAGAAAGAGTAATAAAATTTTTGTTTTCATTTTTTTTTATTTAAAAGTTAATGTAATTGTAGATGTAGCTGATTTTCAGTTACAAAATATTCTCAAGTATAATTTATTTATGAATTGAATATTAGTTAACTAATTAATTTGAATCAATTTTCTTAATATTTTCATATAAGCCCTGAACACTTAAATTTCTCAAACGATTTATCTCTTTTATCTCGCTGTCATACAGGAAGTCTTTATTAAGAATTGAGAATTTTTTATCAATCTTAGCCGCCTCCTTTATAAGTAATTTTGTTTCAGATATTAGATTTTTCACAGAAGAAATATCGAATAAAGATGATTCATATTTACTTTGAATTTCTTTGAATTTTAGATATTCGACACGAATTTTCATCATTAAACGTAAATGCTCAAATTCCGTCTTGTTACTTTTTGGTTTTAATTCTGTAATTTGTTTTTGTAATGTAATAGCTTCATCCTTTAAATCTAAAATTGATTTGCCGTTGCCAACTTTTCCATTTTTTATTAGCTCTTGTGGTGTTTGTAGAATTTTCCACAACAATTCACCTTCATGTGGCTTTAGTCCGAACTGTTTTTGAGCGTAATTAATCACAAACTGCTGTGAGTTTAGAGGTTCAGTACCTTTTAGGGCTTCGCCATAAGCTGCAATCAGGATATTAAAGCCTGAAAGAGGGTATACATAGCGAATCGGATATGTTTCAATAACTTCCCAGTTGTTGTCATACATAAAACCATAAGTACCCGATGTTGACCACGAAGTCATAACAACTCCTCTATATCCTACATTACGGCATTCTGGTATGAAATATTTAATATTGTTAAAATGTTTATCCCATTGGGTAAGATAAAGATTATCCGGAGCACTTCTAATCGAAGGAGCTCCCCAAAAGTTTATACCTTTATTCAACAAACTCTCCACATCACCAAACTTATTTTTATCCCAGCCATAGTTCCATTCAATAAAAATTGCATCTTTAGGTAATTGATCTACTGCTTCAGGATATTTTAATAAGATATCAGCCCATAAAACAGGAGTTTTGCCAAGTGACATAACTATTTCGCACATCATTTTGATATAATCCACAAATAGTTTTGATTTGCCATCACTTATAACTTTTTCTGAACATTTTTTACAATAACCAAGCAAATAGGTTTCATCACCTCCAATATGAAAATACTTTGATGGGTGCATTGATGCTACTTCTGTGAAAATCTCGCTGAATATCTTTTTATTTTCCTTCTCTTTCAATGGGCACACCTGAGAAACTTCTTTTTTATCTTCACGTAGCTGATAGTACCTATCGTGCTTTAAAATATACTCTACATGACCAAAACAATTTTGGAGTGGAATTACATCTATTCCCAACTTTGAGCAATATGCTATAAATGACTTTATGTCATCAGGAGAATATGCGTATTTATTGCAAAGTGTTGCATGTTTTGAAAAGGGGAAAGTCCCTTCCCATTCCATAATTAATGTATTGACACCAATATCTGAAAGTTGCTTTGCAATTTTCTTTAATGCAGGTATTGTCATAACCTCGCATCTCAAATCAATATGAAACGCTTTAACCTTAAAATCGTGATTCGTACCAGTTGATTTATTTTGAGCTGAAATTTGGAATGTAGTTATCAACGCAAGAAACAAAAAAATAAATCGCAAGCGAACGTTAAATAACAAAGTTATATATTCGAATTTAATCATGATTGGTCTATATTATTCGTTAATAAATATGGCACTGTCATTATCGCAATACAAAGTAACATCTTGATGAGTCCTAAGTATTGTGGCTGGACATGACTCGTTAATATTATCATAAATAGTTGCTTTTACGGCATTCGCTTTTAATTTGCCCGGCACCATGCAAAATATACGATTTGCAGACATCAGCGTTGGTATCGTAAGTGTGATAGCATGTGTGGGCACATCGGATATTGTTGCAAAACAACCATCGTTTACCTGTTGAATTCTACAGGCTTTATCTAATTCTACTATTTTCACTTTTTTGCTGTCGTTAAAAAGTGCAACATGAGGATCATTAAATGCAATATGACCATTTTCACCAATTCCCATAAATACAACATCGATTGGATGTTGTGATAATAATTGAGAATATTCCGAACAGTTAATGGCTGGATCTATATTATTTTTTTGAATATAATTTACTGTCTTTAAAGGTAATTTTGAGAAAATTGCTAATTTAAGAAAATTGCCAAAACCTTGAACTGCATCAGAGTTTAGCCCAATATATTCATCCATGTGAAAGGCATTAACTCGATTCCATTCCACTCCCGTACTTGAAACAAGTGCAGCCAAAAATTCGTTTTGAGAAGGTGCTGCTGCGAAAACAATATTTATATTTTCTTTCATCTTGAGTTGCTCAATCAAGAAATCAACAGCTTCACTTGCTGCTACTTTGCCCATTGTTAAGCGATTTTCAAATACTTTTACCTGCAATTTTTCTTTTTTAAATTCTTTCATTAAATTCTATATTTTGGTTATCAAATTAATTTGCTATTGCATATACTACTTTTCCTGCAACAATCGTTTTCTTAATCACTATTTTTGTATTTTCAATAGTAAATATCATTAAATCAGCTCTTTTACCCACTTCTATTGTACCTCTATCAGTTAAACCATGTAAATTTGCTGGGTTAAAAGTGGCCATTTTTATTGCTGCTTGCAAGTTACATCCGGTAACGTTCATAAAATGGGCAACCCCATCTTGAAGCGTAGTAGCTGAACCGTACAATCCGCCATTTGTAGCCGAAAAACTAAGCTTTCCGTTTGCAGCTTTTTCTATTGTTTCGCCATTTTTAATTTTGTAAATTCCGGTTGGCATACCTGCGTAGCTTGTCATGTCAGATGTGAGAATTATATTTTCTACACCTTTAACTTTATAAAAAACTTGTAACATTTCGGGTGTTAAATGAAAACCATCGGCTATAACACATATTCTCAATCGACTATCAGCTAACTGAGGCCATAAGTGGTTGTTATGGCGGTCAATGTTTCTTGGGCAACCATTGCCTAAGTGAGTTGAAAGAACAGCTCCATTGTTTATGGCTTTTGTAATTTGATCGGGCGAACCATTATGATGACCTAATGAAACCACAATACCCATTTTACGGCATTCAAAGATAAATTCCATTGCGCCTTCAGTTTCAGGAGCAAGGGTTACAAGTTTAATATTTCCGCCCGCTGCTTTAAAGAATTCTTTAAACTCTTCCATATCAGGCTTACGTACATGTTCGAGTGGATGAGCTCCTCTGTAACCATCGATTTGGGAAATATACGGTCCTTCGAGATGAAAACCCGCAATGGAACCTAAATTAGCATTATCGGATGCAGCTATGGCAAGAGTTCTGAAATTTTTGACTAATAATTCTCTGCTGTTAGTTGTTAGTGTTGGGAAATAGGTAGTTACACCTTCTTTCCAAAGTCCTTCAGTTACTTTTTTTACATCATCAACTGTTAAATCCTTATTTCCTGTTGTGGTCTTTTCGGCACTTTCAAGTGAAAATGATACCGAATTGTAACCATTTACCTGTATATCAATTAATCCTGGAGATATATAACAACCTGCAGCATCAATCATTTCTACATCCATTGCATATATATCACCCTCATTCACATCTATTATTTTATTATTCTCAATTACTAAATAGCCATGCGGAATAATAGCTGATGGTGTGATTATCTTTGCGTTATGTATTATTTTTCTTGTCATAATTTCATATCATTAATTATCTATATATTTTTATTTATGCCATTGTTTAATTTTATGACCAATTGTTGCATAAAATATAAGATAAATGAAACACGGAATTAACACCCAATAAGCCACCTTTAAATCATAATTTTCGGCTATAATACTGTAAATCAATGGAACAAATGCGCTGCCACTTAACCCCAAAATCATCATTGATGATCCCAAATTGGTTAAACGACCTAAACCATCTATTGCTAATGGCCAAATGCCTGCATAAATTAAAGCATTGGGCAATCCCATCAAAACCAAAAACCAGATTGATATATCTGTATTAAGCCCCAATATATTTACTTGTCCTTTGGTCAAAATCACGAGGAAAGATAGAATCAATCCTAATACAGTGCTAATTATCAGTGCATTTTTCTGAGATATAACTTTGGGAATGAAAAAAACACCTATTATATAACCAATGAGCGTAAAACTCATAATAAATGATGGAAAGTTTTTGGCGTCACCTTCAAGGCTCATTCCCATCGAACCAGCATAATTAATTATGGTTGCAAGTGAAATCATTTGTGATCCAACATGAAGGAACAAGGCAAGGACACCTAATATCAAATTTGGAAAGTGAATTATTTTTGATCTTTTTTTCTTACTTACATAAGTATCTTCATTATTTTTTGATGCATCAATTTCCGGCAGGATTGAGTAACGTATTATGATACCAAATATAAAAAGTGTAAGTGCAAGTATACCATAAGGAAGCATAACGCTTCTGATTAGTTGATCTAATGCCTCGATTCGAGCTGCTCCGTCATAAACTCCGGCTTTTATTTCCTCCATTAATTTTTTGTCGGTTTCGTTCAATACGACAACGGCAAAAATTAAATTTGCAAGAATACCAGCTAATTTATTAAACACTCCAACAATACTAAGTCTACTAGCTGCACTTTCCTTAGGTCCAATAATTGTTATATATGGATTCGCTGCTGATTGCAAAATTGCCAGTCCTGAACCCATCAAAAAAAGTCCACAAAGAAATACCCAAAAGGTACGATAATATGCAGCAGGAACAAATGTTAGTGCCCCTAAAGATAATACCCATAACCCCAACATTATACCTCGTTTATATCCTGTTTTATTTAACAGAACTGAAACAGGAAAAGCCATTACGAGATATGCAATAAAAAATGCAAAAGTGACAAGATATGATTCAACTATTGTGAGTTCACAAGTAAATTTGAAATAGGGAATCAAAATTGTATTTACCCACGAAACTAGACCAAAAATAAAGAAGAGCCCACTTAAGATGATGAGCGATAAGAAATAATGTAATTTAGATTTTGATATTAACATGTTTTGCTTATAAAAAGTTATGATGCAAAACCCAATATATCGATATCAGTTCAGTTGAAAACACCCAAAAGTATATCTATTAACTTTGCATTTATTTTACAGCTACAAAGATAGATGCTGGATTGTCTTAAAAAGAGGTAAATCACGCAGTTTTTACCTCATAAAACGCAAATTCTTTATTTGATTCTTTTTCTATATTCTGCTGGAGAACATTTTTTAATTCTTTTAAATGTTCGAAAAACGTTTTTAAGATCATTAAATCCAGATTGGAAAGCAAGTTCAACCATCGATTTATCAGAGTTGATAAGAAGCTGAGAAAAATGATCTATCCTGTAATTAATTATGTATTGATGAATTGTCGTTCCGAGTTCTTGTTTAAATTTGCTTTCGAGAAGCCTTCGCGAAAGAGGTACAACTCTTTGACAATCATCAATTGTCAAAGAGGAAGCGAAGTTTACTTCAATATGTTTCAAAAGCTTAAGAATATGTTTATTTGTTGTTGCAAATTTCTCAGTAGATTTTCTAGCTTCAATTTTTACAGCATTAATTACAATATTAAAAGGTATCGTTAATTCTTTTTCTATTTGTTTATGTAAAAGTCTTCCGGCTTCATATCCACCTTTTTCTACATCCAATACAATAGATGAAATAGGAGGGTCTGATAAATTACACAACATATCGTCATTATCAACTCCTAAAATAGCTATATCCTCCGGAACGTTTATATTGTTTATTTTGCAAGTTTCAGAAATTTGTAATGCAAAACTGTCATCGCAAGCAAATAAAGCTATTGGTTTTGGCAAATTAAACAACCAGTTATTCAATTTAATCTGATATTTATCCCAAGGCTTATACTCAAGCTGTTCAGTTTCGAAATAAAAATAGCTCCCACCTAGTTTTTCAATTTCGGTTCTAAATCCTGCAGCACGTTCAAGTGACCATAAAGCGTTTTTATTCCCATAAAACGCAAAGTTTTTATACCCTTTTTTTGCAAAAAATTGCGCTGCCATTACACCTGCTCCGAAATAATCTCCGGTGATATTTGAAAAAAAATCACTTCGTTCTTTAAAGTTTTGTAAAATGACGGGTATATCCAAATCTTTTAATAATGCACTCTTTTCAGTATCCAATTGCGCGATAATTGCATCAGCTCCCCATTCTTTAGCCCATTTAATAATCCCTTTTGATCCATATTGAGATTTATAGTATGCTGGCAAACGATAAAATGTCCAAGGGCCATAATCTTTCGAATATCTGATTACTCCACTGAGCAAACTTCGACTAAAAGAGCTTTCATAATCAGCAATAACAAGTATTCTTTTCATAAAAATATATTATTAGATTCGTAACCTTCTCTTAAAAACTCACCCTGATACTTGCCCTAAATCCCCAGCGCTCAACTCCGGGATGGTTTAAGTCAGTTAATCGCCAAACGGATTGAAGTGTGAAAAGTCGCAGGATGTTGCTTACGCCAACTCCCACTTCCATATAAGGTGTATTGGTAGTATAAATAGTGGTTGGTATGTCCAGAATTTGCGAATGTTTATTACTCAATGTGCCATAGAATAGTTTAAAACTCATCAGCTCGCGCAAATTGAGATGTTTAATAAGTGGTATATTGTTCAAAACCAAACCATTGAAATTTAATTCGTTGTGCATGGACACATATTTATCGGCAGCAAATTCCATGTAATTCATACAAGTAAACTGATAACGTTTGTAGCCATCGGTTTCGGAGCCTGCAGGTGTCTCGAGTAGCATATAGGGCACTTTTCCCAACATTGCGCCTCCTTCGATGGCATAATTCCATTGTCCAATTCCAAATTTCACAAACTGCTTAACGGTGGCGGTGACTTTGGCATAATTTCCTTTTAAAGTTCCAACTGCATAATTACCAGCATGTATCGAAGTATAAATAACGGGCTTATAACAGGTAGCATAAATACGTTGCAGGTGGTCGTTAAAAACGTGTTCATCAAACGAGAACCGGCCTGTAAGTGTAATGGATTGTTGTTTTATTTCGTTAAAAGTGCTTGCTCCTAACGTAAATTGAAGCGTTGGCGATGCCAAAATACGATTTGAACGGAAATACAAACCCGTTTCGATATCATCGTTTAGGTCGGACGTAAACGAAGCAGCAAATTCGTGCCTACGACTTACTTTATCCGAAGAGCGAAAAGCCAATACTGTATTAACAATATCTTCGTCGCCACTCACTAAGGGATTTTCGCGCAACAAAAAATCGTTGTAATCGTAATCGATGCGCTTATAATCGTCGGTATAACTTAGTCCGAAGATATTTCGTTTACCAAAAGGTAGTTTAGCCATGCCAAAAGCTGAATACGACAGCGCTTGGTTGCGAAAACCATATCCGCCATATCCGCCTAAGCAAATATTTTTCCAGAGTGTTTCGTTTGTCCTAAGTGGCGCAGTAAGGCGGAAACCTTCCATGTCGGTGATGCGGGCAATGTTCTGAATTTTGCCAATATCCACTTTGCCAACTTGCATATAACCCGTAAGCAGCACATCGGCTAGCCATCGGGCAGTGCGCATAATGGAAGTTTCGTTGAGTTGCTGCAGTTTTTCGTTGAGTTCGGTGGTTTCATAATTGCTTCCAGCAAAATTCTTCAATGCAGGTGTAAAAGTGGTGGTTTGTGTTACAAAACTGTTTTTCAAAAAAAGAAGCGGTTTGGTTTGTGTGCTGTCAGTCAATAAATCATAAGTCATATTAACCGAAATATTTCCACTATCGGGCATCCAGAATTGTTGGTTTTGTAACCGAAAAGTTTGCGAAATATGGAGGTTTTTTACAAAATTGAGGTTGGCTTGCCGAGGTAATTCTAAATCCATTTTTTTAATAGCCATGGTGTTCGAATCAATAAGCAGAGAACCATTAAAAGCCAGATTTTTAGTGTTTTTAGTTCGGAAATGCATTTTATATTCTTTGCCATAAATAGTAGTTGTACTATCTATCAAATAGTAATTGTAAAAAGCATTTCCAGCATCCGATAGTGGGCTTATAAATGCTTTGTCGAACAACATTACATTGGTTTGATAAAAATTAAGATCAGCACTAAAGTCACCCGAAAGCTGTTCCAATATACGTTCGTTTTGTGGCGTGGAACTAAAATTATTGGAGGTTAAAAGCGTTTTCGATTTATCGGCAACACTAAACTTTTTATCGGACATAAACAGTGGTAAGGTAAGCAGCGAATCCTGTTTGCTGATGGCACCCGCTGCTAATTGCTCAAAAATGCGTTTATTCATCGTCCGCTGATTAACTTTGGCTAATAAAACCAAGCGTTGTTCATTGATTTCGGTTTTATAATTCGCATCGCCACGCACATTATTACGAGCTTTGGCTAGGCGCACGCGCTTGATTAATTCCAACGCAGGATTAGTCCCGGGCAATACAAAAACCTCTTGCAGTTCGGTATTCACTTGCTGCAGTTCCACTTGCATACCAACAGATTTACCCGCTTGTAATTTAAACTCTTTGGTGCGATAGCCCACACACGAAAAAACGAGTGTTGTTTCGATGCCCGATGTCCGAATCATATAAAAACCTTCGTCGTTGCTTTTAATGCCAATACCCGTATTTTTGAACCAAATATTTACATTGGCAATAGGCGTTTTCTCCACAGCATCCAGCACTTGCCCTACAGCGAGTGTTTCTTGAGCAAAAAGGCGCAACGAACTAAACAGCAACATGATTGCTATTGATACAATTCTTATGTGCCTTAAGTGGTTCATATTTTTTTCTTATTCAACGGATGAAACTCCAAAATGGTATTTCGAAGCATTTTTACATCAATATGTGTGTACAATTCGGTTGTTGTAATAGACTCATGGCCAAGCAATTGCTGAATAGCACGCAGGTTGGCTCCGTTTTCGAGTAAATGCGTAGCAAACGAATGACGAAACGTATGCGGACTCACCTTTTTACGGATTCCAGCCTGTTCGGTTAGCACTTTTACAATTTCGAAAATCATAGCTCGCGTTAACTTGGCTCCACGCTGATTGAGAAATAAAAAATCCTCGTTTCCCTTTTTTATTTGCATTAAATTCCTATCCAACAACCAGTTTTCGATTTGCTGAATAGAGGTAGGCGATAGCGGCACTAAGCGCTGTTTGCTGCCTTTACCTTCGACCAGCATATAACCTTCCTGAATATTTATGCGCGATAATTGTAAATTAATAAGCTCCGTAACGCGCAAACCTGAGCCGTAAAGCGTTTCAATAATGGCTTTATTTCGTTGCCCGAGTGGTTTCGAAAGGTCGATACATTGCACAATAGCATCAATTTCGTCGGTTGTAAGCACTTCGGGCAGGTAAAGTCCAATTTTAGGGCTTTCGAGCAATTCAGTAGGGTCGTTGTCCAACTTATTTTTGTAAACCAAAAAATGATAAAACGATTTTATACCTGATAATATGCGTGCCTGCGAACGAGGGTGTATGCCAATATTCGCAATTTCGATAACAAAATCGCGCAAAACATCCGTTGTGGCTGCCTCATGCGTTATGCCAGCATCTTTCAAAAATACAGTCAACTTACTTAAATCGCGCTCGTACGCATCAACCGAATGCGACGAAAGCCCTTTCTCCAACTTGAGATATAAGTGATATTCGTCGTGAATTGATAGCATGGCACGCATTTTTAGATTTTGCTTTGCAAAGATAACAAACAATGCTGATATTTTTGTATCTTCGCATGTTAATCCTTGTTTGCTATACGATGAACAAAATAACGCTTTTTTGGATAGCCATTGTTTATTTTTCGGGAAATGTTTTGGCAAAAAACACACTCGTTGCTACTATTCCTTTCGAAATGGTAGGAAGTTATATTGTGGTTGAAACAAAAATAAACAACTCGTCGAAACTGAAAATGATACTGGATAGTGGGCTGCGCTATACTATTGTAACACAGCTATTTCCAGAGGATAGCATGGACTTAAATCTGGGTGAACTGCGCGATTTACAAGGCCTGGGATCTGGAAAAAGTTTGGAGGCTTACGAAAGCAGCAACAATACAATTCAAGTAGGGAAAATTAAACTCACTAACCGCATGGTTTATGCTTTTAAAGAAGACCTTTTTAATTTATCAAAACAAATAGGTGAGAAAATAAATGGGCTGATAGGCGTTGATTTTTTCAGGGATTATATTGTACAAATTGATTACTCGCAACGGCGCTTACGGTTTTATAAAAACGAAGAATTTAAAGCTCCCAAAGGCTATGTCGTAATGCCCATGACGCTCCATCGACAAAAAATGTATATTCAACTTTCGGTACTCGAAACCGATACGGCTCGCCAAAACATTAAAATGCTTATTGATACAGGTGCTGAGCTTACTGCTTGGTTCGAAACGCTTACAAATAAAGCAGTTAGCATTCCCGAAAAATCGATTAGAGGTAGAATTGGCGAAGGATTGAGTGGCGAAATAAATGGAGTTTATGCCCGAGTACCTCAACTTTGTATAGCCGATTTTTGTGTCCGAAATCCCATTGTAGCTTTCCCTGACTCCTCCTCCATAGCTGAACTCGCACGAACCACCGATCGCGATGGAACTATAGGTGCACAACTACTTAGTCGCTTCAATTTGTTTATCGACACGCCCAACCGTAAGTTTTATTTCAAGCCTAATGCTTCGTTCAAAAAGCCATTTACCTATAATATAGCTGGGATAGAGATTGACATGTCATCAGGATTTTTACCTCAAGTAGAAGTAATCAATGTATGGAAAGACTCACCAGCCCAAAAGGCCGGCATTCAACTTGGCGATATACTTGTAGAAGTAAACAATGAAAAAACCTTCGGGTCCAAAACTTCCGAAATAAGGCACTATTTCGAAACACCATCCAAACTCCCATTAAAAATGATTATTGAACGAAATGGTTCCTTTATGAATGTGGAAATTGATATGAAAGCGAAAATCTAGGATTGTTTGTGTAAAAATCAATATCATATAATTGGTTTTGATTAAGCTTAAAAACTCACCCTGGCTCCAATTATCTCATCTTTATCTTCAACGTAAAAAGTACATTTCGGGGCATTCCCGGATAATAATATCTTGGGGCGCGCCCACCAAACGAAGGAGCGTTGATAAGCACCATAGAGGCATAGCGTTCGTCGAAAATATTGTTGATAGTAGCAATACACTCTATATCAAATTTCTTGGCTATTGTTAGTGTGTAAGCTGCTCTTAGATTAAGAGTTTGCCAATCGTTGGTGGATGCACTGTTGGCATCGTTGAGGTATTGGCTACCCGAAAAACTATAAAGTGCGTTTAATTGTAGTTTCTTGAAAAGGCGTGTTTGTAAATCTACATGGCTATTAATGCTTGGAATACCAGGAAGTTCTTTTCCCGCATAATCAATTCCATCCGAAACAAAGCTTTTAAACTTGTTTTGGGAACCATTTAAACTGGCAGTTAGCTGCAATAATTCAACAGGGCGATACTTCAATTGAAACTCCAGGCCTTTGAGAGAGCTTGTTCCGGCATTTTCACCAAAAAATAATTCTTCGGATACGCGTTTAGTTACCAGTAAATTATGCAACAAAATATAATAGGCCGAAGCATCAAAAAACAAGGTATTGGTAAGAGCAATTGTTTTAGTGCCTACATCAACTGTCCACCCTTGTTCGGGTTTTAAATTGCTGTTCAAAAAACCAGCCGAGTTGAGACTCTCTTCAACTGTGGGATTCGAAAATCCATGTCCTACGGAGGCATATAGCGAAATTTGTTGGTTGTGTCTGTAGTTTATTCCTAATTTGGGGGAGAAAATCATTTTATTGAAAAAGCGACCCGAATAATCAGTAGCGTCGTTTACAAACAAATCGGTAATCGTGTAGGTAGTTGCATTTAAATTACCAGCCAGCGAAAGGCTTAAATTTGGGTGTAGTTTTGTCTCAAAATTAAAATAGGCATTATACTGATTGCGTAGTTCTTTCGATTTTTGTTTTTCGAGCAAGCTATTATTTTCCAAAATGCGCCAGAAATAATTTTCGTGCAACCATTCCAAACCAGCCGAAAAGCTAAACGCCGAATGGCTATACATCAAATTTTCTTGCAAAGAGAACGACAAAGCATTGTCGTCCAAAATATTAAACGGACGCAATTCATATTGGTCGTACACACTGCTTGAAACTGTCAATTTATTTTTCAAAGATTTACTTATGCGAGTTTCAGCACTCAAGCCACCAAGTAGGCGCTTGTATTTTTTATAACCCTTCACGTCCAACCAATTTGTGGCAGCATTTTGGGGGTTATTTACAAATGTTTCTTCGTTTATAGAACTAGGAGTTTGTGCATCTACATCGCTGTAAACCAGGATGTAATTGAGCTTGCTTTTTTGGGTAAATTCACCTGATAGCATCGCCGAATTGCGGTAAAAATTGCTGTTCTGACGATAACCATCTCCCGAAATGCGAGCAAATCCGAGATTCAGAAAGCCCTTAGATTGTGGAATTTGCGAATGTAGGCTAAACTTATCCAACCCAAAACTACCGATGCTATATTGGGATGAAGCTTGAAATTTTTTTTTGGAATTTTGCTTGCTCACAAAACGAATAGAACCACCCATGCCCGAGCCATACCATGCAGAATGTGGCCCTTTGGTAACTTCAATTTTGTCAATAAAAGTGAGTTCCACGTCATCAATCACAGTAGTTCCGTCGCCAGTAGTAAGCGGAATACCATCCAAATATGCACGAGTTCGATTTGTACTGTATGGACTTCGGGAACCTATACCTCTGATTGTTAGCTTTGTGGTTTGGAATGTGCCCGACTGCATATTTATGCCTGACAAGGTATTAAGCATTGCCGATACATTTCCAATATCGTTATTCTCAATACTTTTTGCAGCTATAATTTGAACAGGTGCAGCAACTTGCCTAACATTGTTGTTATACCTATAGCTAGTCACTAAAATGTCGTCCAACTCAATGTTTTTTAAAGCAGTTGTATCCACACGAACACTATCTCTCAATTGCTTTTCGGCAGCATAAAGATTCTGGATAGAAATTAGCAATGCTAAAATGCAAATGTTTTTATGACCCACAAAAATCACTATTTAGTAACAGGTACAATTTTATAAACTTTACCCGGATTTTCCACTGCAACATAAATATAACCATCAGGGGCTTGAACCACATTTCGAACTCGACCAATTTTGTGCAGCAGTTTCTCCGACGAAATAACCCTGTTGTTTTTCATGATTGAACGCTCCAGATACTCAAAACTCAAGGAACCGCTCAGAAAATCACCTTCCCAACCGGGATAACGAGAGCTTGTAACTTTTGTTAGCGAACTTGGTCCAATAGATGGTATCCAATAATGTTTGGGAGCTTCCATGCCTACTTTGGCTGTATCAGGTGTTAATACAGTGCCATCGTAATTAATACCAAAACTAATTACAGGCCAGCCATAATTCGCTCCCTTTTTGATAATATTGAGTTCATCGCCTCCTTTTGGCCCATGTTCGTTTTCCCAAATTACATCCGTTTTCTTGTCGTAATAAAGTCCTTGTGGGTTTCGGTGACCATAGCTCCAAATACTTTTAATGGCATTAGGTGTGTTTACAAATGGATTATCAGCAGGTATACTTCCGTCGTCCTTTATGCGATGAATTTTTCCACAGTGGTTTGTTAAGTCCTGCGCATTTTCTTTTTTACCCCTTTCGCCAATTGAGAAAAACAAATAACCGTTTTTGTCAAACACAATTCTACAGCCAAAATGTACACCACTACTTGTAGCTGGAATTGCTTGCATAATGCGTTTAAAATTGTTGATTTTACCATTTCTCAGTTCACCTCTACCAATAGATGTGTTAAGCGCATTGGCATTTTCGCCCTCGGCATAAGCCAAATATATGAAGTTGTTTTTTTTAAATTGAGGATGTACAGCCACTTCCAGTAAACCTCCCTGTCCGCGAACTACAACATTCGGAACACCTTCAATAGCAGTCATCACACCTTTCGAAACCTGATAAAGCTGCCCTGCTTTTTCGGTTACCAACATATCGCCATTGGGCAAAAAAGCCATTCCCCACGGAATTTTAAGTTTGCCACCAGCCACTTCTTCTAATCTAAATGTCAAATCGAGCGAATGAATAATGTGCTTAACATCAAAGGTTGAAGGCACAACAGCAGGTACTTGAGCCACTTTTTCGATGGTGTAAACTGCCAAAGCTTGAATTTCGTCATCAGTCATGGCTTTTCCAAATTCGGGCATGCCAATAGCTGGGCGACCATTCTTCAGAGTTGACGATACATCTTTAACCGAATTGCCATAAACCCATTTACGAGCAGCAAAACGATCCAGATTTTCGCCATGACAGCTTGCGCAATACTGCAAGTACAATGCCCGAGCATTTCTGGGTGAGGTTTCAACTTGATTTATTTTGACAAATGAATATGAAATTAAAAGCAGTATGGCGGCAGTAAAAACCAGCAGGTATTTTTTATTATTGTACATGGCTTTGAGATATTTAATTTGTAATGGCTACAAATATATGAAATATTTCGACAACCGCTCAAAAAGATATTGTTTTGAGGCGATGGTGCGATGCCTTCTTTATCCCATCGGGATAAAATATCAATAGAAAACCATCATCAACCACAGACATACGACCCCGAATGGGGTCGAACAACATCCATGAATGGCATTTTTTCTATTGTTATGCGACACCTAGGGCGTCGAAGATTTTTATATCCCTTGCTTAGCTGCGGGATGAAAATGCAAAGAGGAAGAATACATTTCGTCGCCCGAACGTTTCAGATTACATTACCATTAAATTGGCGACGGTGCAAAGTGCCATTAAATGCTTCAACTGGTAATTAATTCAAAATCACTCTTCTACTTTTTTATTGTCAGTCTATATAAATAATTTTTTTTGTATAGACGCTTAGAGCGCTGTTGTTATTTTGTTTTTATTTAACTGGTCATACATAAATCCACGGCGATACTCCAAACGGGTTCCCAAATTCACTTTCGAAACAATGCCTTCGAGAATAGTGCGGGCATCGTCGGTTTGACCGTTGTAATTTCCAAGCAAAATATCCAAATCGAATGCCTGAGGACCGATAACATACAGTTGTTTTATGTCTTTCGACAGCGGAAGCGTATTCTTGTTTTTCAGCAGTACAATGGCTTTTTGTGCAGCCTCGCGCGCCAACTGTTTGTGTTTTGTACAACCAACTATCGATGAAGGAATTTCGGCATATTTATTTTTTACATCGAATAAACCCAACCGAAAACGAATGCGCAGATTATTTTTCAATGCGTCATCAATGTCGGTTTCGGTAATCATTCCCTGTTCCAACGCTTTTTTCAGAGCTGGGAATTCATCGCCACAATTCATATCCACACCTGCTTTCAGAGCCATTACTGCCGATTCAACTACATTATTTGTAACTTTATGTCCGGCATGAAAATCACTCACTGCCCAGCAATCCGACACAATTTGTCCCTGGTAATTCCAACGCTTGCGAGTCAGTTCATTCAGCAATAAATTACTGGCACAACAGGGCTCGCCATACAAGCGGTTATAACCACACATAACCGAAGCCACGCAATTTCGCAACAATAATTCAAAAGCCGGTGTATAAGTTTCGTATAAATCTTTAATAGGTGGACGGGCATCAAAACTGTGTCGTTCACTTTCGGGACTACTGTGAACTGCCAAATGTTTGGCACACGCGGCTACTTTGAGGTAATATGGGTCGTCGCCCTGCATCCCTTTTACAAAAGCCAGTCCCATAGTGCCGGTCAGGAACGGGTCTTCGCCCTAGTTTTCCATACCACGTCCCCAGCGCGGGTCACGAAAAATATTAATGTTGGGGGACCAAAGCGTGAGTCCGCCATATTGTGTGAAGTTGCCTATTTTCTGAGCTTCGTTGAATTTTGCACGGGCTTCGCTTGAAATTGCATCACCAATTCGCTGAATGAGCTCTGCGTCGAAAGTCGCTGCCATAGCTATTGGTTAAGGAAAAACCGTTGCCCGACCGAAACGTGCCACTCCGTGTAAACCTTCACTCCACCAGTTGTAAGCAGGTATTCCAAGCCTTTCGATGGCAGGTGAATTGTATTTGAGTTGTGCAATTTTCTCATCAACTGTCAACCGACTTACAAGATCGAAAATGCGTTGTTCGACTTCGAGTTTCTCGTTTCGGAAAGGAAAACTTTGATTATTCTGTGCTGATAATGACAGAGAGAAAAACGAAAACGCAAATAATAGTTTTAAGGATTTCATGCTGTTTTGAATTTTTACGTATTAGACAACGCAAAAATAGAACTAATTTCAAGAATCCATCTGTATTATTTTGTTTAATGAAAATAGAAAAATGCGTGAGATACATATAAAAGCAATTTATTCTTCTCAATTTAACCCTTGTACATGATGTTAAGAAACGAGATAAAATACTTGGTTATTTGATAATTAGACAAAAATGTATTATATTTGTAAGTCGTATTATTATATCAATAAATTGATTAAAATGGAATTAAATAGCAATATTATACAAATAAATGCGGTCACTCCTTCTGAAATTTGTAAATCCGTAGCGCAGCGTGTAAAGAGTCGCAGATTAGAATTAAACCTAACACAAAGTGGCTTGGCAACTCGGGCGGGAGTAAATATTGAAACTTACCGTAAGTTTGAACGAACGGGTGAAATTTCACTTCTCAGTCTGGTGAAATTGGCTATTGCTTTGGATGTTACGAGTGATTTTGCCGCTTTATTTGCACAAAAGCAGTATCAAAGTTTGGACGATTTGTTGGAAGTAGAAAAAACGAAACGCAAAAGAGGTCAAAAACTATGAAGAAAATTGAACTTGTAGAAGTCTATTTCGGAGAAAATAAAGTGGGCCGTCTGGCTCAGACCAAAGATGGAATTTGTGCTTTTGAATATGACGCAAACTACTTGGTGAGTGGCATCTCCATATCTCCATTTGAACTTCCTTTAAAAAACGGGGTGATGTTGGCCAAGCGCAATCCTTTCGGGGGTAATTTTGGTGTCTTCGACGACTGCTTACCCGATGGTTGGGGTTTATTGGTACTGGATCGTTATCTACAAAAACAAGGTATCCAACCCAAAACATTATCCATTCTGGACAGATTATCACTTGTTGGTTCAGCAGGTAGAGGAGCGTTAGAGTTCCGCCCTGACCAAAGTGTAATGAGTAACGACGACACTGTCAACTTTGAACTTGTGGCTGCCGAAACACAAAAAATTTTGCTAAGTAATTCTTATCAGGGTCATTCTATTGAAACCTTATATCGTCAGGGAGGTTCTCCGGGTGGTGCGCGTCCCAAAATATTTACAAAATTTGATGGCAAAGAATGGCTTGTTAAATTTCGGGCCTTATCTGATCCTGCAAATATTGGTCAAATTGAATACGAATTCTCATTACTCGCCAAAAAGTGTGGCATTGAGATGCCTGAAACACGCTTGTTTGAAAACAAGTATTTTGGAGTTGAACGTTTTGACCGAACACCGCTAGGAAAACTACATGTTGTGAGCGTTGCCGGTTTATTAAATGCCGATTATCGATTACCTTGTATCGATTATTTGAGTATATTTCAACTCTGTCAGAAACTCACCCGGAATGTGCAGGAGATGTGGAAGCTATATCGCCTTATGGTATTTAATTATTTAATTGACAACAAGGATGATCATGCCAAAAATTTTGCTTTT
>Ga0247837_1005277_pt1 | contig 19612 bp, 13 predicted proteins | sample LaCtaG_2_FD_187115 | JGI IMG/M metagenome (GOLD analysis project Ga0247837, IMG submission 187115) | Freshwater microbial communities from meromictic Lake La Cruz, Castile-La Mancha, Spain - LaCruzMarch2015_14.5m | ecosystem: Environmental > Aquatic > Freshwater > Lake | place: Spain: Castile-La...
GCTTTGATAACCACCCGATGTTTCAGTTGCAGCGGGAGCAGTCGTTCCGGACCTTAATAAACAAAAATCAACTCTCTGCGTCCTTCTTTGCCGACTATTGCGATAGCGAAATGCGGAAGGGATGGGGACAGGCCTCTGAGCAGGAAACTGAAAAGCTGCTAAAGGCCATTATTCAACTTTTCCAATATCTGCAGGACCGTGACATATTCATCAAACTCCACACTCACTACCTCGCCATACGACTGCTAGACTACCGTGTTTCTTATGAAATTGAACAGAGGCTGTTTGCTATGCTGGAAATAGAGTGTGGTGGCTATGGCAGCCTTCGCACTGTCTCAGGTGCATTTACAGAGATTCACAGGTCTGAAAAGCTAGCAGAGGAGTTTCGCAGAGACAATCGTGGAGCTGGACTAATTGATTTGGAAGTTCGGGTGTTAAGAGAGGAGTACTTGCAGAAACTGAAGATTGAACATTGCACTGTTCCCAAGGAACTACTGCAGTGCGTAGACCGTTTCGAGGGTTACTTTGGTGCAAAGTTCCCTCGGAGACGTTTGACCTGGCTGCTTGGTCACGGCCAGTGCGAGTTGATGGCCACATTCACAGCTAAGCCATACACTTTCATAGTAACTCCCTATCAAGCAGCTATTTTGCTCCTTTTCAACTACCATACTTCCCTCAATATCAGCCAAATCCAAAAAATCACGAATTTGAAAACCCATACAATTGAGACTCAATTAGCGCATTTCTTCGACCCTGGGAGCCGTCTACTGGTAAAGCAAAGTCCTGGCTACTATATCGGAGAAACCGATATAATATCTGTTTGGGCGGATTTCACCTGCAGCACACTCACAGTCAACTTTGTCCCTAAGCAGACTTACTCAGTGTTTAAGCGAGAAAAGCAATTATTAGATTTCCAAATCGAAGAACATTATAGAAAGTATAAGGTGGACTGTGCATTGATGTGCATTGCCAAGCGTCATTCCACTATCAGCCACGAGGAACTGCTAGCGGAAGTTAAGGGACAAATTACGTTCTTTCAGCCTCGAACTGCTTTGATCGAACTGCAGATTGAAAGCTTGATTCTACGGAAGTGCTTGAAGAGAGGAAAAAGCGACCCAGCAATTTACACCTATATCCCTTAGTTAACCTCTTCAAAAGACATTTAGGCCTTTTCTGTCTGAATCAGCGGAGGAACTGCCTCTATTTGGTGCCATTTTAACTGCAGCTGGAGATGTTCACGAAATGGTAATTAGGCTGTTGCATCATATAATTACCTAAAAAGTCTTTTTCTGATGCTATAAGAGCATAAAACCCTCATTTACCACCTTCTTTGATAGCCTACTTCCGACTGCAGCAAAGGCCAATAGCCTCTTATTCAGCTAATATCTCAGGGAAACAGGCTATTGTGAGTAGTGCTCTATGTAAAAATGGACTTGCGTCTATGCGCCTACTGCACTACCCACTCCGCCCACCACTTCTGCACCTGCTCCGAAGTACTGCTCTGCCAGGACTGCCTCCCCATTCACCTGGCCAAGTCCCAGGGCCTACACCAGATCCTACCCCTGCAAGCCTGCGACTCATACAAGAAGCAGGGCTATATGAAGCGACTGCAACAGAGAGCGGCAGCCATAGAGGCTGGGAAGGCGGCTTTGGGGGAGAGTTTGGGGAGCATTGACTGCTGTTTGGCTGAATTCACGGAAAAGGTGAATGATGTAGTACAGACGATTTGGACACGGGCGTATGGCCTAACAGCGCAATTGGCTAAAGAAAAGCAAGAATTGGAAGGCGTGATTCAGAGGTCAATTGAAGAAGCTGGTAGGACGCTTTATGAAGACTTCCCGAGTCTGCGGGAACCCTATTCCGCCTATCTTCGCAAGTATGACGGCTCGGTGCCTTGCCAGCTCTTCACATATACTGTCACAGCTGTGGAGTTGGCGCTTTCCCCACTTCTGTCTTACAGCTTTCCCCCTATTGTGCGTCCCACGACCCCTTACTTTGTAGGGCTACATGGGAATTCCATGCTTGTAATGGACTTAGCAACCGGCAACCAACGACTAGCTCACTTGCCCATTTTCATAGACGCCTACAATCGCTACTGTCTCCTAACTCCCCACAAGCTGCTTTCCACCAAAGGCACCCAGGCACTCACCATCACCTTTGACTCACAGGAAATCCAGCCTGTGGCCAGTCTCCACGTCGAGCACTGGCACCCGGGTCTGATAGTGGTGGAAAAGACTGCGTTTGTGTTCGGAGGGCGGACTGTCCACTGTGAGCGGCTCAATACTGATATGGTTTGGGAGAATTTGGCGGATATGAGTGTTGCGAGACGTGGGTTTTGCCCCTGTCTGCATAGGGAGTGGATCTACTTGCCGGAGATGCATGAGGCCACTAGCGTTGAAGCGTATTCGCTTGCAGGGGACTGCTTCAGGCTTCTGCCGTTCAGTCTGCCCAATATATTCAGCAACTCTGTGTCCTTTATGATAGGAAACACGCTGACTTTCCTCACCTGCAGTGGGCAGCTACTGGAGTGGGAAATCGATTCCGAGGCCGAATTAACCCTGAAATCCATCGAATTCGAGCCTAAAACCAACGGAGAAAGCGCCTGTCCTCCCCTCCAATCCGGCTCCACGATATACTGGATGTCTCCCCTGACCGGAGACCTAGTCGCCTTCCACATCGATACCCAGTCCGTCACCTCACAGCAAGTCGCCTATCCAAAGACACCACAGTAATAGTACTTTATATGGGTATTACAGCCTATAATGGAGCCTAGTTGCTCTGTATGTGCCAGGCCTGCGACTTGCTTCTGCACCTGTGGTTCCTTCCCTACTCCTTTCTGTACCTGCTGTAGGCAGACCCACCTCTCCACTGCTACAATGAACTTGCACCGTTTTCTCCCCCTCTCCCTGTACTCTCAGTACCACACTACTGAGTACCAACTCAAGGTGCAGCGAAGAGTTGAGGGTGTTGAGGCTGGAAAAGCCCTGCTTATGGGAAATCTAAGGACCATGGATCAGTGCATAGCTGAGATAGTCAGGAAAGCGGCTGAAATGATAGAGACGGTTCGAGAGTACGAGCGAACGACTTTAGCAGAATTAGAGGCCAAAAGAAGGGAGTTGGAAAGTGCTATTCAGAGGTCTGTAGAGGAAGCCGAGTGGACTGTATATGAAGACTTTCCCTGTCTCAAACAGCCCTTCACTGCCTTACTGAGGGATTATGTGGACTCTCAAACTGCTGATTTGCAGGTGTTTTCCTATCAAATTAGCAGTGAAAAGCTGCCTGCGCCCCTTTCTTCCTGCCTCTCCTACTGCTCTCCTGACAACACAGCATCTCCCGAGCAGCTTTATCGCTTATTCAAGGATTCCCTGCTTATTTACAACCTTTCCACCTCTTCTACGCGTCAAATTCCCCTGCGTTGCTCCTTCCCCCATCAGTCCCGCTACTGCTTTCCCTGCCCTAACACCCTGATTTCCATAGGAGGGGTCGATGTAGTCTCTATTGACCTCACTAATTTCCAGCTAACTGAGCATAATCCCCTCGAAAGTCCCCACAACCACCCCGGGCTGATCGCAATATACCAAGAAACATATATATTCGGGGGGTATACTACTAAATGCAAGAAGCTGAGGGCGGACTATACAATTAGTCCGCTGCCGGACCGGGAACTCGCAATTGGAGGCTTTTCCCCGTGTAGATATAAAGACGAGGTCTATTTGCCTAATTACCAAACTGAATTTATCGAGGCCTTCAGCCTGGTCACCTGCGCATTTCGGACTTCCCCGCTGCAACTCCCTAAAATCACCAACTGCTCTGTGGCCTTTATATCCGCGGAAACCCTCTACATCCTTTCCTGCAGTCTCCAATTCGCCTCTATAGTCCTGTCTCGTGACTCCCCCTTCACTACCAGTACTTTGCAACTGAAGGACACCAATAGTGGACAAGCAGCCTGTCCTCCGGTGCAAGTTGGCCACAGAGTGTACTGGTTTGCAGCGTGGACTGGAGACCTAGTCACCTTCGACATAGAGACGCAGACAGTCACTGAACTAAAAATCAGCAGAGATAAATAGGTATATGAGGAGCTGTGTACAGTCGAGAACTAGTTACCTTCATACCAATCTCTAGGGAACCCTGCTTCCGCCCGGCTTGTGTGATCGAACGGAGGTCTCAGTCTGCCCACCAGTCTCTTCACAGTCTCTTGAAACCGCTGTTTGCCTGCGTTTCCTGCGAAATGCCGGAACCACTTCAGTCCAATTCGCACATGTTTCACCTCACAGTTCACTATCCACTCCAGCAAACGAGCACTTTCCTTGTCTCCATTGAAGGAATTCAGCTTCGAAATTAGGCGCTGCCGGGAATCCAAAGCGCGGGCTTCATGCACTAAAGCAGTTAATGCAATACGGTCTAGTACACTTGAGGAAGAGGCTTCCAGCCCTGCCATCAGTCCATTGTGCACTCCCAACTGTCCATAACCACACCCTAAGACCTGCAGTCGCTTCTCCAAAGCCTCTAAGTGGTCGGCTTCATCAAGCGCCACACTCGCGAAATCCGTGTAGTACTCCCTAGGCACATTTGGCAGTTCAAATCTCCCCAGCATGTCCCAGTACAGGTTGATTGCGTTGTACTCGATGTGGGCGAGTGCATGCAAGAGACTCACTTCCTTGTTGGAGTGCTGCACTGGGAGACGCTGCAGAGGGAGTACTAGGGAGCTGGGAGGCGGGGAAAGGGAGAGGGGCAGGGAGGGTCCTAGTAGGAGAGGAGATAGGGCTGAAAGGTGTGTATGGGCGATACGAGTGGAGGCGACTTTGGCCTGGGTGTGCTGGGCGGAGAGCACTGAGCGAGCTAATTCGCGTACAGTGTTCATAGCAATGGATGCATATGCAAGTCTATGACAGACCTGCAGACTAGGGAAGTGTTCATAGTGATATATATAAACTCCCCTAGTAGTAACAATGAACCAGGGCTGTTCTCTCTGCACCCAGGCAACAGCCACTAGCTTCTGCTGCTGCTCTCACCCTGAAACCCTGCTCTGCGAGCTCTGTCTCCAAGCCCACTTCTCCAAAGCGCCCACTCGTATGCACCAAGTCCTGCCCCTGCAAGCCTTCGGGCAGCACAAAAGCCAGGGCTACATGGAACGACTTCGACTAAGAACTCAGGCTATTGATGCAGGCAAAGCAGTGCTACTGGGCAACTTGGCAACTGTGGATTGCTGTATGGCTGAAGTGGCTCTGAAAGTCAATGCAGTGCTGGAGGTGGTCAGGCGATATGGAGAAACCACTGCTGCGGAACTAGCTAGGGAAAGGGCGGAGTTGGAGCATGCTATTCTGAGGTCTATCAATGAGGCTGAAAGAACCCTAGTGGAAGAGTCGCCGGCCTTAGAAGAGCCCTATACGAAGCTATTGAGAGAGTATAACAAGTTCAAACCTGCGCCTTTTACTGTATTTTCCTATCAAATTAGTGCTTTGGAGCTACCGAATCCAATCTCTAGTCTGCTATCCTACCAAAACCTGTGCGATTTAAAGTGTCCACTGAGAATCGATCGAGTGGGTCGCAAAAGCGCAGAGAATTGGAGTGCTTTCGTGACAGCCAATAAGAAAACAAAGGGTAGCCTCTGCGTAATGCAGGAAGGAGTGGTTTGCTCTCAACAACTTGTGAGTTGCTCCATACGTCCAGTTGAGGCAGATTTGGGCGAACTGAAGGCAGGAAAATACGAAATATATGTAGAAAGGTCTGGCAGAAAGGCGAGCAATGTGTACAGTTTGCAAGTCAACGAGTTGGGGTGTGCGGCTCATCGCAGCTTTGAAAGCACGCTTATTTACCAGACAGTAGGCAACCTGTGTGAAGTTGAGGAGTACCTGCTAGCAAAAAGGGGAAACTGGGAGTGCATGTATAAACGGCTGACATGTGAGTGGCTGAATGAAGATTACGAGTTGATACTGACTTTTATGAATACGTTGCTTTCCAGCGAAAGTGAAGCAGTGATCAAGGACAATCTGATAAAAGCAGGGATGTTGTTTGAGCAGTATTCCCCAATTGGCACTTAAGCTAGGGCATGAGTGCCTTCTTAGACTAGTGTCTCGCTTCATTCCTTGTAGATAGTAGATATGGGGAAATGCTGGGACTGTGTTCTCGCCACAGTCTCCCTGAGTGAACTGACCGCCCTTCTCCTCTGCTCCACCCAGGCCCTGAGTCCGCTCCCTCTCGTCCTGCTGCCCTGCCTGGGCCTCAGTCTCTTCGGCTACTACCTCCTCGCCTTCTACCACTGCTTCCTGCATGCAACTCCCTCCAACTACCTCACTCGTTCCCTGGCTCTCCTCACTCTCTGGTCCCTCTACCTCCTCTGTGTCCTGTTCAAACTCGACCCATACCGACTCCGCTCTCTATTCCAACCCACTCCTCCTCGATCCCTGTACTCCTGCATGCTTCTGTTCCATCTCTTCACTCTGTGCCTTCCCTGCCTCTCCGTCCTTATGTACACAGCACTAGCGCGCCACACGCAGCCCCAAGGACTGGAACTAGCCACTGTTGTAGCACTGGGAGGAGCGGCTGTGGGGTATGGAGTCACTCTGATGGACGGGGGGAAGGAGGTGTAATAGTAGAGATGGAGTAAGTATTTGCACAGTTCCTAAAGGGAAATTGGATAGTCCAGAGGGAAGCACTGCAAAAGCAGCCGGCCTGAATACTTCAAGTCTCTATCGGAAGGCAGAGCCAAGCCTCTGACTACCCAGTGAAGGGAGAAAAGGCGCTTACACAGCAAAGGAGTAGGGAGAAGTAGCTCTGAAATACCCCGTAGCGTCCTCAAGACTCAGAGAAACAAGCCAGAAGCAGCAGTGCCGAGGCAGCCAAGGAGAAGCTCCCAGATCTTCACGGAAAAGCCGTTTTTCCTCTGCCTTGCCCATGTTGCGGCGGTTGAACTCAGTAGTGAAATAATGGTTGACTTTTCAGAAGAGCCGTACGACCCCACAGAAGCGGACCAGTTCTTCGAGGAAATCACCAAGAAAGCCCTGCTCACAGCTATAGCCTCTACTAGACGCAGACAAGGCCCTTCCCTCCTTTCCCGCGCCTCCTCATCCCGTCCGCCTACCTTCTCCCTCATGACTTCCGCCACTCTGGAAACCGCCATTCGCCAAGAGTACCAGCGCACCGGCACCATGTTCACCGACCCCGACTTCCCACCCTCCAAAGCCAGCCTCATCAAGGACTGGAACGACTACAACAACGTGCTCATTTACACGTGGAAGAAGTTCCAGTGGAAGAGACTCAGTGAGATCTATGAACAGAGGGCGAGGGTGTTCAACCACATTGACCCGAATGACATACTGCAGGGGGAGCTGGGGGACTGCTACTTCTTGTCGAGTCTCAGTGCACTTGCGGAGAAGCCGGACAGAATAGAGCGTCTTTTCGAAACTCCCTACTACGACCCCACAGGCCACTACAAAATCCGGATCCGCGACATGGGCGAAATGCAGCAAATCCTAATCGACGATTTCATCCCTTGCACCGAAGCCGGCCAAGTGGCCTTCTCCCGCTCCAAATCCGAACCCGACGCCCGCTCCGGCCGACACGAAGTCGCGGAACTGTGGGTGATCCTGCTCGAAAAGGCCTGGGCCAAGAAGTTCGGCTCCTACTACACCATTGACGCTGGGTACAACAGTGACGTCCTCACAGACCTGACAGGCGCTCCGTGCAGACTGATGACTACAGCGGCGGAGGACCTGTGGGAGGAAATGCAGGAAGCGGATGATTTGGGCTATATCATGGCTGCGTCCTCAGGGGAAGAGGCGGGAGCTGACCAGGCAGGGCTCAATGGACTGGTCGGCTCCCATGCCTACGCAGTTATCAGTGTGGCGGAAGTCACTACTGACTGCGGGCAGGAGCGGATCCTGAAGATCCGCAACCCGTGGGGGCAGACGGAGTGGAACGGCGACTGGTCCGATCACAGTGCCAAGTGGACCCCCGCTCTTAGAGCAGAGCTGAAAGTGGAGCAAGTGGACGACGGCACTTTCTGGATGCCACTTGAGAAGTTCACAGAGTGCTTCACCGAAGTGTGCATTTGCAAGGTGCACGACGACTACCTCAGCCACTGTCTCAAAGTCACGCAAGCACCCGGCAGCTTCACAGTCTCTCGCCTCACTGTGGCGACTCCCACTCACGCCTACCTCTCTGTGTGCCAAATGGACACTCGCCTGCTGCAGGCTGAGTTCGAGGAGTACGACTACGCGGATGTGCGGCTGATCGTAGCGCGCGTGCAGCCTGATAACAGCCTGCAGTTCGTGTCCAGTCTCGGCCGGTCTGGGCGAGGGAACCTGATGGAGCGGGACGTGTACCAGGGACTGCAGATGCTCCCAGGCTCTTATCTCGCCTATATTAAGGTGGACTTCGCGCAAGACTCGCCTGTCTTTGAGTACGGAGTCAGCTGCTACAGTAGTGAGACAGTGGAGATGGAGGAGGTGACAGAGCAGGAAGAGGGGATTTTGGAGAGGATTTTTAGTGTGGGAAATGGGGAAATGTATGGGAAAAGGACGGAGTTGAGGCCTGGCTTGGCGGCTTATAATTGGACTCTAGCAGGGGACTTGAAGCGAGAAAACCAGTTCCAAGCTGGGTATTTAGCTGATATTTACCACAACACCTCCAGCTACAACTACGAAATCGCAGTTTTCCACCGTCACTTGGCAAACTGCTACTTACTGCCTCCCTACGAAGGAGACTCCTACAGACTCATAGTGGGGCCTGGACAAACGCAAACTGTGGTGAAGGAGCAGGGCATAGTGGGACAGGAACTCACAGCTGAGGTCAGGGCGGTCGTTAGAGTGAAGAGATAGGTAGTAAGTGGGTTCCTTTGCCTGCAATCAGTAATTCAATGCAATGGCTCGCAGTTGTGTATTGGGTTTGGTCTGAAGGCTGGTACATATATATGAACTGGGATATAAACATATACAGGGTGTTAAGGTTATTAGCAGGCCAGTTCCCTCTATTCCCTTGTCCTCGACCAACGGCTAATGCCCTCTTAATATTGAATGGCCACGATCTTCAACCCCGCTCGCTACGCCCGCCCCGGCCTGTCCGAGGACGAAATCCTGGAAATCAAGGAAGCCTTCGATATCTTCGACGACGACAAGTCCGGCAGCATTGACATCAGCGAGCTAAAGTCCGCTATGGCCAACCTAGGCCTGGACTCCAAGAACGCCCAAGTCTCCCAAATGGTCAACGACCTGGATGCGGACGGCTCTGGAAGTATTGACTTCGAGGAGTTTCTTAATATGCTGACAGCCAAGGTGACTAAGAAGGAGACTAGGGCGGATGTGGAAAAGGTGTTTCGCCTGTTTGATGAGAAGAAGACAGGGAAGATTGGGCTGAGGAACTTGAGGGAGGTGGCGCTGGAAATCGGAGAGCAGATGACGGACGAGGAACTGCTGAAGATGATAGAGCGGGCGGACAGTGACGGTGACGGCCTCGTTACCTCCGACGACCTCTACAACATCCTAGTTAAGAAGCCGCACTAACTCTCCTCCTCAGACACAGTCCCCACGCTTTCCCCGAAAGACCCGTTTTGCCGTCTTTCCCTCCGTCTCTGCTTGGAAAGCGGCTTGAAAGGCAGGTAGGCGGGTCCTTTGGTTCTATGGGTTTCGTCTTTGAACCTGGGAGACTTGAAGTCTTGCTCCCAGGGCAGTTCGCCAGGACTAGTGGGCACTGTGGGTTCCAAGCACTCCTGCAACTGCCTTATTTTGTCAGCCAGAGAGAGACTGGGCAGGTCTTTAAGGGTCGATTTCGTCGACTCGGGACTGAGTTTGAGGGAAAAGTCTGCACTTTTGGTCAGTCTAATTGTCGCTTTTGTCCAATTTCCACTCATATACTCAATCCCTTCGAATACATTTTCCTCGTCTTCGATTATGGACCCTCGTCTGGACACTACAGGCGTGTCGAAATCCGGCAAATCCAGTGGCAAAGCGGTATAGTCAGACTCGAACGAGGATTTATAGCGGTTTGGAGGCAGAGGGGGAACTTTGTGTTGGGCCTTGAGCCGGTCCCAAGACACTGCCTGCATCCAAGGGTGGGTCTTTATGTCGAAAAAGCTGTGCTTGTGACCTAAGCGATGGGTCGGGTCTTTGGCGAGGAGGGAGAGGATGAGGGAGCGGCAGGACGGGGACAGGTGACATGGACAAATAGCCTCAGTGGTGAGGATCTTTCGATACAGACTCGCTCGAGAGCGGTCACAGAAGGGAGGACAGCCCGCCACCATTTCATACAGCAGCACTCCCAGACTGTACAGGTCCACAGCCCTGGTGTATCCACGACCTTGCAGCATTTCAGGACTCATGTATTCCGGCGACCCGGAAAAACTGCCACATCTCATTGAAGCCGAAATTCCGACTTTGGCAGAGCCGAAATCAGCTAATCTCACATGTCCGAACTCGTCCAAAAGCACGTTTTCCGGCTTCAAGTCTCTGTAGATAATGTCCACACTGTGCAGGTATTCCAGGGCGAGCAGGACTTCAGAGAAGTAAAACCGGGCTTGGTCTTCAGTGAAGGGTCCGGACCGCCGCATGAGTGTGAACAGGTCGCCTCCAGGACACAGGTCCAGTGCGAACACGAGGTGGGAGGACTAGGGTGGAGGATACAGTGTGGAAAAGGTGGTGGAGGCGCAGGATGAAGGGACTGCAGCAGTGCAGCAGTGCTTCTTTCTCTGAAAAGGCGTATTTCACCTTGTCTTCCTTTAGAATCACTCGCTTGTTCATCACCTTTAAAGCGAATAGCCGGCCTGTGTCCTTCTTCCTGGCTGCTCTAGTCGTTACCCATATACACAGTGGCCATTGCTCCCTTGCCAATGACTTTCAGCAAGTGGAAATGACTCAAGTCCACAGCGCCGCTCACAGTCTCTAAGTGAAAGTCACCTTTCTCAATAGCAACGAGCTCCTCTCCGTCTCGCAGAAGGTCGCACGAGAGGGCGGACTTGAGCAGCAGAGTGTCCAGCACTTCACTGCCGCAGCGAGAAGAGAGACACAGCAGGGCCGGGGACTGCGCAGGACGGAGACGGTTGAGGTGGAGAAGGAGGTCGCGAAGGGTGTGCATTTGCGGGGACAGGGTGCAGGCTATCTTCCTCCCCTGGGTATGCACGACTACAGTGGCGGAGACGGGGGAAGGCGCAGAGGCCACTCCCTCCATCAGTTCCGCCTGCATCCTGGACTGCTCATATCCCATTTCTACCTCAGTTATACATGTTCACGAAGTCTGTATAGTTGAGGTAGCCCTGGCCGTCGAAGGGCAGTTGCTGCATCATAGTCTTGACCTCCCGCTCCGGCCTGCACTCTCTCAGTATCTGCTCTAGCGCCGCCTTGTGGATCTTGTTGGGCGGCGAGTCCTTGCCGGAGAAGAATTGAAAGGCCCGCTGGACTTCTTGGTTGGAGAACTGACTGCTCTTCTTGGGGTTGACAGTGTTGTAGAAGTCGTTCCAAGAGATCTCTGCGTCCCTGGATACGTTGGCTTCCTGCATCACTCTGCGAGCGAAGGTCACGTCGTCGTCCATCCCTAGGATGCGCAGTAGCCGCTGTATTTCTGACAAGTCAATGCTGCCGCTGCCGTCCTCGTCGATAAAGTCGAAGAACTGCTTGCACTCGGCTGTGGTGAAGGGCCGGTCTGCCTTCTCCATTCAAATAATAACCATCGGAGGACCAGGACGGTATGCGCTATCTGGAACTAGTACGCTCAAATTCCCTTGGAAGAGCCGAGCGATTTAGGCGACTAGATAATAGCATATGAACACTGCACCAGGCCATCTTCCTGCGACTAATGAACTAATAGCTCGGACAAGTATGCATGTCGGAAGTTATGCACACTGTCAACTGTGGAGTCGCGAATGAGACAATTGCTACGAATTTTCGCACGCGTTGACATCTATCAGGCAAATCTGGCACTAGGCTGTTATTGTCTTTAGGGACCATTTAAAGTTCTTCCCTGTAAATTTGTCTGAGACGAGGAAGGTGCATAGGGAAAGACAGTTAAGTATGCCAAAGTAGGGAGAAGAATATGTGACCCTCATACTAACGACTTTGAAGCAGTTCTAGGACTGAAGGCTGCGAGAGTAGCTTGGGAAGCAGGCTACAGGGTGACTGTGCCATAACGTCGCTTGTGGCTAATAAAAGAAATGAAGGAGACCTCAGAGCCCGAGACTTTCGTCCACTTCTTGGTCAAGCACCGCTTCGAACTTATCTTCTTTGCCATTCAGACTGTGCTCGTAGTCCTCTTTGGGCTGTTCACCACGTACGGCCCCGCAGGCAAGTTGGCCGTAGAAGCCACAACAGTAGACGCAGAAGGCGCAGCACTTTACCCATACTACCAGGACATTAACGTGATGATGTTCCTGGGCTTCGGCTTCCTCATGACTTTCCTCAGGTCGCACGCCTGGACTTCCATTGGTCTGAACTTCCTGATCAGTGTGTTGGTGATTCAGGTGTACATCCTCAGCGAAGGGTTCTGGGTCTGTGTGATAGAAGGGGAGTGTCACTTGATAGAAATCAACATTCAGACGCTGGTGCTGTCGAACTTCTGCGTCGGGAGTGTGCTGATTGCCTTCGGAGGCGTGCTGGGCAAGATGAGTCCGTTCCAACTGATGGCCATGGCCCTGTGTCAGGCCTTCCTGTACGCACTTAACGAGGTCATCTTCTTCGCAAAGTTGAAGGGGATTGATGCAGGCGGCTCCATCGTAATTCACACTTTCGGAGCTTACTTCGGCCTAACGACCACTTGGATTATGGTGCACAGTGCCAAGAAGTGCAAGACTGAGGCCCTCAGCCACTCCAACCTCTTCTCCTGGATCGGCACTCTCTTCCTGTGGGTGTACTGGCCGTCCTTCAATGCAGCCATAGCCATGAACTCAGGAGTGACCAGGGCGGTGGTGAACACTGTGTTGTCCCTGTGTGGCAGCACTCTGGCCACGTACCTCACTTCCGCACTCTTCCACAAGACCAAGTTCTGTATTGAAGATGTGCTCAATGCTACTCTGGCCGGGGGAGTGGCGATGGGCAGCAGTGCAGACCTGATCCTTCACCCCTACGGCGGACTCTTGGTCGGCCTGACCGCAGGAATACTGTCTACTGTGGGCTACAACAAAATCATGCCCTTCCTGCAAAGGAAAATCAAGCTGTTCGACACCTGCGGCATCAACAACCTCCACGGTATGCCTGGACTGCTCGGCGGCTTCATCTCTGTGATCGTCCTAGGCTCGATGGAAGACCCGAACTTCGAGGAAGTCTTCGGTAGAAGTCAGCAGAAGCAGGCGCTGATGCAGCTGGCGGGCATTGGAGTGAGCCTGGGAATCGCTATCATTGGCGGAGTGGCGGTCAGCTTGATGTCCAAACTCAAGCTGTGCAAGTTGCCGAAGAGTCTCTACAATGACGACGAGTGGTGGGACTTGAGAGAAGTGGAGGTGGAGAACCCCACTGTCGCCACTATTCGCCGCAGCAAGACTGTCGAGTTTGACTCTCTATCGACCCCGCCTCGCACCAGTACTGACACACAGCCCAACTCTCCTAAATGCAGTCACCCCGTCTCGCCTGTGCCCGAACTCGCAATCGAGGAAATGGACGAGGAAGAAGCAGAGTTCGAGCGCGCCCGGCAGAAGCAGAACTAATAGTATGGAAGCGCACTTCATTGCTATTAGCAGCAGCACTTGAGAGCGTCCTCAATATCTGTGCGGATCAACACTCTGCGGGTGTGTTTGGACACTTCTTTTGGATGGCAACAGCTGCACCTGCGGCCTATCGCCCCTCGAGCAGCCCGGCCCAGCGCACAGGCCTGCCAGCGACTTCGACGGCAGCCTGTTGTCCCTTGCCACTGCTCGACCTGCTTCTGCACCTCTGCTTCATTGGTTTCCCACTCCCCTTTCGCAACTGATAAGTACTGGTAGGCGTCTTCGTGTAGAAATCGAGAGTGATAATAGCAGTTCCCACCGAAGCCGGTTTGCCTGCGAGAGACAACGCAAGTGTTGGAGCGGAGCGTGTGGCTGGACTTGAGAGCGAACTTGCTGCCCTCTCTCCGCATTATAATAGTCCTGCAGTCAAGCAGAGTTCCTAGACAAGGAGCAGTGTGACTGTCCCTGCGGAACTTGGTCACATTAGGGAAAATAGACTTCCAGTGGTGCACATGTCCGCAGCAGGGACTTAGCCGCGGGACATCAGGCACTTCCTATAATAAATGGCTGAAAGCCGGAGTTCCTGGCAGCGGCCCGCAGAGTCCGCCTACCGCACAGGTCTGAAGCTTCGGAACAGCTTTACGAAGGAGAAAGAAGAGTTCTTCACTCAGTCCGGAGACCAACGGCTCTATTGGTACATGTGCGGACCCACAGTCTACAACCACAGTCATCTGGGGCACGCCCGCGCCTACCTCACCTTCGACATCCTGCGAAAAGTACTCGAAAGCTACTTCGGCTACAAGGTCACTTTGGTCATGAACATCACCGACATTGACGACAAAATCATCATCAACTCGAAGGAAGCGGGACAGACGCTGGACGAGTTCGGCCGCTACTGGGAGGCGCAGTTCTTTGACGACATGCAGAAGCTGGAAATTGCGCAGCCGGACATACTCACTCGAGTCACTGAGTACGTCCCTGAAATCGTCGTTTTCATCGAAAAGATCATATCGAACGGATACGCCTACTCCTCCAACGGCTCCGTCTACTTCGACACCACAGCCTTCCGAGCCTCTCACCAGTACTGCAAGCTCGAGCCTTCCGCCCTCAACGACACAGAGCGACTGCAAGAGGCCGAAGGCGCACTGTCAGACATCCGCGCTCAGGAAAAGCGCTGTGTGGCCGACTTCGCACTGTGGAAGAAGTCCAAGGAAGGAGAGCCTTCGTGGGAGTCGCCCTGGGGAGCAGGGAGACCCGGTTGGCACATAGAGTGCTCAGTGATGGCGAGCGACAACTTGCCCTGTCCGCTAGACATCCACTCTGGGGGAATTGACCTGGCATTCCCACACCATGACAATGAGTTAGCGCAGTCTGAGGCCTACTACGACTGCCAGCAGTGGGTCAACTACTTCGTGCATGCTGGTCATCTCCACATCGACGGCCGCAAGATGGCCAAAAGCCTCAAGAACTTCATCACTATCAAGGAAGCGCTGAAGACATATACCGCCAAGCAAATCCGCATGATGTTCGTCTTGCACAAGTACGACACTATGATGAACTACAGCGTAGGCGCACTGGAGGAAGCCAAGGAGAGGGAAAGACAGGTGGGAGAGTTCGTCTTGCACGCCCGTGCAGCCCTGCGCGCACACCAAATCTCTGAAAAGCAGAAGTTGAAGCAAGAGGACAAGGACCTGTTGGCGGAGTTCCGCACCCGACAAACGCAGATACATGCAGCGCTGTGCGATAACATCAGCACAGATGCAGCAATGGACATTATCACCGACATCATATGCAAGGCCAATGCCTATATGCAGAGAGCAGATTTCAAGGCTTTGCCGCTGAACGCGATATACAAATACGTGGTGTGGATTATGAGCGTGTTCGGTCTGAACTACGAGGGGTCGGGAGAAAGCCGGTCTTCTGAGGAAGTAGTGGGTCCAGTGGCCAACGCTGTCATGGCCTTCAGAGAGCGCGTGAGAGCCGCCGCTCGTGAAGGGAACACCAAGGCAGTGCTCGAAGCCTGCGACCAAGTCAGGGACGTCGACCTGCTCCGAGCAGGAGTGCGGATCGAGGATAAACCCACAGGGCCAGTGTGGGTGCTACTCGACCCTGCAGCTGTGGAGGCGGAAATGAGGGCGAAAGCAGAAGTAGAACAAGCGAAATCCGAAGCCAAGGAAAAGGCAAGAATCGAACGAGAAGCACAGGAGGAAGTCAAGCGGAAGAAGGCCATGGTGTCTCCCGGGGACATGTTCAGAGGGGACAAGTACTCTGCTTGGGACGAGAGAGGATTGCCTACGCATGATGCGGCGGGGCAGGAGCTGAGCAAAAGTGCGAAGAAGAGTGTGCAGAAGGAGTTCGAGAAGCAGGAAAAGCTGCATGCGAAGTACTTGGAGTCACTGAGCAAACCCGCTAGTTAGTCTAAAACACCCGATTCATAAGAACTACCTCTATTCCCTGTGTAGAGGCCGCGCCCGTGGAGCGAAGCTGCCAGTGGTGGTCAAACGCTGACTTCTCTTAATCCTGGCATGTGCAGACTCTCAACGGTCCAAGCCAAGGTGCAACTCTGCGACAGCCTCGAAGTGCAGATAACAACTGTAGCCTTTTCCATGTGTTCCCTACATATACCACCCAGCTGAGCCGGTGCAGGAAGCAGTGGGTAGACAAGTAGATGAATGTTCCGCTCAGTTAGAACTGATATCCAAGTACAGTTGTACCATAGGCTACTAGTCATCCAGCGCTTTTTCTCAACCGCAGGTCTTTTCCGCCTTTCCTTAGGCCTTGGTCTCGAAGTAGGTATTCCAGTGGCTTCAATTAACAGGATAACGCCAGCACCTTTCGTCCTTCTGCACTTTGACAAGGCAGCTACCTCTCCTCACAGAGGACTGTAGTGGCTCCATGTTAATAACGAGTGGCTGAGAAGACCAAGTCAGCCTTCACGTTTCTATGCAAGTGTCGGGTGCTGACTGGCTGCAGGTCCCACGAAGAGTGGTGAGAATGGCGCTGTGCAGAGTAGAGCTCTGCAAGTATCATTCACACCTCTCGTTCGCGGTATCTCTGAGTCTGGCGAACGACACTGGCAGATGGAGCGGTGGAGGAGCGGTCACTTCAGCTTCGCTCTATCGGAACTGCAGAGGACTAGGCGAGGAGTTGGTTCGTCACTGTACTGTGTTCCTATGTGAACGGGGTAAGCAGAAGAACTGCTCTACACCATGGTAACCCTGGTCTTCCACTGCGCAGGCCAGCGACACGTCTGCGTGAGTTTCCAACCCACTCCGCCACTTTGCATTCCCTCGAAACCTTCAACTTAAGGAATACCCACACTTCAAGCCTTTGAGTTTCTACAATTTCGGCCTGAAAGTGAAGGATAAGCGGGAGTGGTACGCTGTGGCAATGCAGCAACGAAGCAGACAGCGAGGTCGTAAGACTGCAGTACTTGTGTGGACTGGCCAGATTATGAGGTTCTGCGAGCTGCTCGAACTTCCAGTGGGCGTTCGACAGACAAGCCTCTCCCCTGTGTCAACCACATCGAGGCTCTGATAGTGGCTCCTCACAGTCACAAACTCGAGGAAGACACGCTACGAAGAGTATAAGTCTAGAGTGCAGGATGATGTAGTAAGGTTATGGGAGAGACAGGGACTTGCTGGGTCTCTCTGCTGATCTAACGACTTTGGAAGCTCGCAGTAAGACTGTTACTCGAGCTAAACGACCCTGCTTCAACTGAAACAGTACCCGCAAATCACCAGAAGGACCCACCACAGTTGTGTTCCGCCCTGCGACAAAAGAACGGCTGCCCTTTATCAGGGCCAGTCCTAAGAAGCAAGACCAAGACAGCTCGTCCTAACAACCCTCGCAACACGCTGTCTACTGGAAGCACTCTTGGCGTCCCGAAACTAGAGAGGGCATGGGGACAAGGTGTGCCTAACGAAGGCGCAAGCCGCAGCATTTACAATAACACAAGATACTACATAATCTATATCCGCGGAGTGAAGACGCAGCCATGGCATACCCACATGCACCAATGCCCTGGTCAGTGACAGTTTATGGCAGAGGCTTTCAGCACGGGAGTGCAGGTCCGGCGACTGAGGGACTGGTACCGTGCTGAGCCATTACGCCAGCATGAGGCGGTACCACTATGTTGGGGGCAAACATATGGGGACTCTGTGAGAAAAGCACTTTTCTCGTGATGCAACTGGAAAACGTGGGGACCGGACCTACATTGCCTTCCACACCTCAGCAGCAGACCAGCTCTCCCTACTATAGTCCAGAAAGCTCTGTCTTCCACGCAGGAATATATGTGCAGTTTTTACCTGTGTCGCACAAGACCACTCACCTGGGTCCGATTGCAGTCCGCCTCTACGACGTTCATCTTGACTTGAAGGAGGGGAGTGCCAGAAGCCAGGTGCGACACGCCGCAGGCAGTGAACCAGCAAATAGTGATGTTCGGGGAGTGGAGGGCGGCCATTCCTGCAGCAGCCACACCTTTAGTGTGGACCAGCGGCAGCAGGAACTTCTGCATCAGCGTCTATCCGCTCGTCTCAGAAGGGAAAGTCCAGTAGCTAGGGAATCATTTAGCTGTGCTGCCAGGCAAATGACGTATATGTGCGTTTCCAGGCCTGAGATGCTGCGGAGGACACGAAAAAGTGCACAAGCAAAGACCTGCACTATTTGTGCCGCGGAGTCGCACAATTGCAAGTTCAGGGCTGGTTGTGTCAGTTGCAGCACGGCTCCCAAGTCTTTTCCACCCTCCTCACTCTCGACACAGGTGGAAACGCGCTACCAGGCAGTTCCTTGCGCAGAAGACTGCTGTGTCGCGAACATCCAGCACATAAAAGAGAAGTTGGAGAAAAGGATGAGCCTTCAAGAAGAAAGCAGACTGCGCAGTCTCAAGTCTGCCTACAAGGACCATATGCCTAGCACTGCAAAGAGACGCTTTCAAGTGGACCTCATTCCTGCCAGAGTTGCAGTCCTATGCCTTCGGCAAAAGATTTGGTGATGCGTCTATTCAACTGCACAGACAAGTGATCTGGACCAGTACGCAGCGACCTTACTGCTTGATGGTACTGACTGTGGGTGCAAGTGAGCAATTCAGGTGGCAGCTGGAAACATGGAGGCTCTGCTACCCCCTATAGGAGGTCTAAACCTTAGTGTGTTCACAGGGCAGTGGAGTGTTCCCTCTGAGAAAAGCGATGGACAGTACCGAAAATGTGAATGTTTGTGTGTTGGGCTGTACGTGTGTGGGAAGTGGACATAGTGGTGTTTGCCTGGAGGAAGTTGGTGGCCGGTCCTTGTAGGTGCACTGGGTCGAAGGAAGTGGGCTGGACCACGTCTCTACCTGCTGTAGTGCTTTTCTTCATCACGTTGGATAGGTTTGCAAAGTACTGTCTACCAACCCAGTGGAGACTGCGCCTTCCTGAAACTAGAACGCTTGCTATAAGCAAGCCAAGAAGCGGGATGTTGCTGCTACTGTGCACTCAGCAACCCACAGAAGCCACTACTGGATAGACGGCGACTCTGCAGCTCCTAACCGCAGTTGACTTATGGATTACTTCTTTGTGCCGGTACTGCTAAATACTCTATTGAAAGCTTTATGCGCCTAGTTGAGAAACTCTTTGTAGTGGAGGACTCAATGGTATTCTCTCGAGTAATTCAAGGAAATACATCATTTTATGAGACTTTTGCAATGGGACTTTCATGAGTCTCGGTTATTTTCACTAGAAACCGAGTTCAGAACTATCTGACGGTACTTACGAGAAAGGGAATGCATGGACATTACTTCATGAAGACTCTGTTCGCACAGTTCCTAGGGATGTAGGAAATCACTCAATAAGTGTTCCGAGCATCTACTAGACAAAGAAGGAATTCAAATACCAAAACGCTGTCATCAAATAAAGTGTTCTCGGCCTTCTCTGGGCTATTTGGCCTCGGCATTGTCTTGCTCTTCAATATAGTCACAAGAGATTCGCCTCTATCCAGCTCATCGTTAGGGTG
>Ga0247837_1005285_pt1 | contig 19589 bp, 16 predicted proteins | sample LaCtaG_2_FD_187115 | JGI IMG/M metagenome (GOLD analysis project Ga0247837, IMG submission 187115) | Freshwater microbial communities from meromictic Lake La Cruz, Castile-La Mancha, Spain - LaCruzMarch2015_14.5m | ecosystem: Environmental > Aquatic > Freshwater > Lake | place: Spain: Castile-La...
TGCCTGCGCGATGTTGACAAAGGCAGTAGCGGCATCGGCCACGGCGTCGAGCTTGTTGATGGCGAAGATGACCGAGGGCACGCGCAGGAGCCTGAGCAGCAAGCTGTGGCGACGGGTCTGCGGCAACAAGGACAGACCCGGTTGAGCCCAATCCACTTTGGTCGCGTCCACCAAGACCACCGCAGCGTCGGCGCTGGAAGCGGCGGTCACCATGTTGCGTGTGTATTGCTCATGGCCAGGCGCGTCGCCAATGATGAATTTGCGGGTTTCGGTGCTGAAGTAGCGGTAGGCCACGTCTATGGTGATGCCCTGCTCGCGTTCGGCCGACAAGCCGTCGGTCAGCAGGGCGAGGTCGGTTTCGCCTTGGCGTTGCACGCCCGCCAAATGGTCTTGCAGCACCGACTTGGAGTCCACCAGCAAGCGACCGATGAGCGTGGACTTGCCGTCATCCACCGAACCGCAGGTGATGAATTTGAGAGCAGGGCGGGTAGCGAGGTTGGTCGTCATCAGAAATAGCCTTCTTTCTTGCGTTTTTCCATGGAGGCGTCTGAGGTTTGGTCGTCCATGCGGGTGGCGCCGCGCTCACTCACATCTGCGGCCAGGGTTTCCAACACAATCGCCTCGGGGTTGGACGCAGTGCTCTCCACCGGGCAGGTGCAGGTGATGTCGCCCACGGTGCGAAAACGCACCTGGCGCTGTTGCACCACTTCGCCGTCTTTGGGCGGGGTCATGTGGGTCACGGGGACCAGCAAACCGCGGCGCTCGATCACGTCACGTGTGTGGCTGTAATAGAGCGAAGGCAGGGCGATGTGTTCGCGGGCGATGTACTGCCACACGTCCAACTCGGTCCAGTTGGAGATCGGGAACACGCGGAAATGCTCACCCGGGTGCAAGCGGGTGTTAAAGAGGTTCCACAGCTCGGGGCGCTGTGACTTGGGTTGCCACTGGCCAAAGCTGTCGCGGTGGCTGAAGATGCGTTCCTTGGCGCGGGCTTTTTCCTCGTCGCGGCGTGCGCCACCAATCAGCGCGTCAAAGCGAAACTCTTCGATCGCTTCAAGCAAGGTGACCGACTGGTGCACATTGCGGCTCTCGCCTGGGTGGGCCAAACGAACCGTCCCTTTTTTCATCGAATCTTCGACGCTGCGCACAATGAGTTCGGCACCCAATTCGTTGGCGCGGAAATCGCGAAAGTCGGTCACCTCGGGGAAGTTGTGGCCGGTGTCGATCATCAGCAGGGGATAGGGGATGCGGCCAGCACCGAAGGCTTTTTCGGCGCATTTCAGCATCACCAAGGAATCTTTGCCGCCCGAAAACAGCAGGGTGGGGCGCTCGAAAGCGGCGGCCACTTCGCGCAGGATGAAGATGGTTTCTTCTTCCAGCGCGTCCAGGTGGGCATTGCTCAAGCCGAGCAACTCGTTGTGGGTGATGGCGTTCATGGTGTCTCGGTCAATGCTGTTGCAGTCTGATTTTCAGGCTTTCACATGAAGCCCACATTCCTTGGCGTTTTCTTCCTCCCACCACCAGCGGCCGGCGCGGAAATCCTCGCCCAGGCTGATGGCGCGGGTACAGGGTGCGCAGCCAATACTGGGAAAAAACTGGTCGTGTAGCGGGTTGTAGTCGACGTTATGGGTCGCGATGTAGTGCCACACGTCGCCCCAGGTCCAGTCCACCAACGGGTTGAGCTTCTGGATGGGCACGCCGTTGGTCACGTCGGCTTCTTGGGCCGAGACTTCGGCACGCGCTTGCGACTGTTCGCGGCGTAAGCCGGTGATCCAGGCTGTCTGGCCGTGCAGGGCGCGGCCCAGCGGTTCGAGCTTGCGGATGCCGCAGCAGGCTTTTCGGTTGGCGATGCTGTCGTAAATCGCGGCTTGGCCCGGGTGTTTCACAAACGCCATCACGGCGTCATGTTGGGGCTGGTAGACCTGCACCGCGACGCGGGAATGGGCTTGCAAGCGCTCAAGCAGGGCCAGGGTGTCGCTGTGCAGTGCGCCAGTCTCGAGCACAAACACGGGTATGTCGAGTTGCAAGCTGCTCAGGAGGTGGGTGATGACCACATCTTCTGCGCCTAAGCTGGAAGCTTGTTTCAAAGGCTGCAGTTCAGCGGCCGCGCTTTTGAGTTGCGCTTGTGTGGCGGCCAGCTTCTCAGCGAATTGGGCGCTGGCTTTGGCGTGCAGCTCGGAGGCTTTGGTGTGAGGTTTCATCGGGAAAACAAAGGTTGGGGCTGGCGCTCGTCGCCTTGGTAGAAGGCGCTGAAGTGGGACAGCAATTCTCGCCCCTTGTCCAGGCTCTGGTCGGCGCGAAGCACGGCGCTGGAAAAACCGCAGCGCTGCATTTGGCTGAGTTGGTCGACCAGCACATCGCCGGTGGCGCGAATATCGCCCTTGAAGCCGCAGCGGCGGCGCAGCAACAGGGCTTGGCTGAAAGCGCGGCCATCGGTGAAGCTGGGAAAATGCAGTTCGATGGTTATCACGCCTTGCAGGTTTTGCGACAAGACATCCGCGTCATTTCCCAGTTGCAAATCGGCAGTTTGGAGTTTGTCTGTGTTTGAAAGCAATTGCATGGTCTCTTTCAGGCGGCAGGGCTCAAGGCTTCGTCGTCCGACGGATGGCGTGCGGCATTGGCGGCGGTTTTGAAGGGCTCGAAACCCACCCGCTGCAAAGCGTCAATGAAGGTCTCGCCAGGCTGGCGCTCTTCGCTGTAGACCTGCAGCACCGCGTCGATCACGTCCACCACCTCGGCAGACGAGAACGATGGTCCGACCACCTTACCTGGCTTGGGTTCGCCGCTGAGGGCAGAGCCGTCCGAGCCGCCCAAGGTCACCTGATACCACTCCTTGCCGTCTTTGTCCACGCCCAAGATGCCGATGTGGCCGCTGTGGTGGTGGCCGCAGGAGTTGATGCAGCCGCTGATGTGCAGATCAATTTCGCCCAGGTCGAACAATTCGTCGAGGTCTTGGTAGCGCTCGGTGACGGCCGCTGCGATCGGGAGTGAACGTGCATTGGCCAAATCGCAATAGTCACCGCCGGGGCAGGCGATCATGTCGGTCAACATGCGGATATTGGGTTTGGCCAAGCCCAAGGCTTTCGCGGCTTGGTAGAGCGCTGGCAGTTGGTCGGCGGACACCCAAGGCAGCACCAGGTTTTGGTCGTGGCTGACACGGGCTTCACCGGCTGAAAACTGGTCGGCCAATTGGGCAGAGGCGTCAAGTTGATCGGCTGTCGCATCGCCTGGGGCTTGGCCCAAGCGCTTGAAGGACAAGGTGACCACGCGCAAATGCGGGTTGCGGTGGGGTGCCACGTTTTGTTGCAACCAGCGGGCGAAATTTTTGTCGGCGTCAGCGGCTTGGGACAGCTGGGTCAACACACTCTCGACGGACACATGGGTTTTGTCAGCCAAACTGGGCGGCACAAAACTCGCAGTCACCCGGTCCAGCTCGGCTGGGGTGATGGTGTGCGGCGCACCGTCTTGTGTGACGATACGCTGGTACTCGGCTTCCACTTGATCAATGTAGTTCTGACCTTCGGCCTTCACTAAAATCTTGATACGGGCTTTGTATATGTTGTCGCGGCGACCAAACAGGTTGTAGATCCGCACCACGGCTTCCAAAAAATTCAGGATTTGATCCCAGGGCAAAAACTCGCGAATGACCGTGCCGATGATGGGCGTGCGGCCCATGCCGCCTCCGACCATGACCCGAAAGCCCACCTCGCCCGCAGTGTTGCGGTGCACTTGCAAACCGACGTCGTGCCAGGCGGTGGCGGCGCGGTCTTCTTCAGCACCGCTGATGGCGATTTTGAATTTGCGCGGCAGAAAAGCGAACTCGGGGTGCAAGGTGCTCCATTGGCGCAAAATTTCTGCAAAGGCGCGGGGGTCGACGATTTCATCCACCGCCACACCAGCGCGTTCGTCAGCGGTGATGTTGCGAATGCAATTGCCACTGGTTTGAATGCCGTGCATGTTTACTGAGGCCAACAGGTCCATCACATCCGCGCTTTTCTCCAGCGGGATCCAGTTGTATTGCAGGTTTTGCCGGGTGGTGAAGTGGGCATAGCCGTAGCTCAGGGCCGGTGCGGGAATGCCACCAATCGCGTCTTGCTTGGTTTGCGCCGCTTGAAACAGGGCTTCATCCGGGCGGTCAAATTCACGGGCGATGCGGGCCAACACACGCAGTTGGGCGCTGTTGAGTTCGCCATAGGGCACGGCCACGCGCAGCATGGGCGCGTAGCGCTGCAGATACCAGCCGTTTTGCAAACGCAGTGGCCGGAATTCTTCTTCACTGAGTTGGCCGTTCAAACGACGCGTCAGTTGGTCGCGGTATTGGGCGGCACGCTCTTGCACAAAGCGGCGGTCAAAGTCGGTGTATTGGTACATATAACGCTCAGATGAAAACGAGTTTGCTGCCAGCCCAAGCCAGCAACACGGACAGGGCGGAACGGATGACCCGCTCGGACACGCGGGTGACAAAGTGCGAGCCCAGCCAAATGCCTGGCAAAGAACCGCACAGCAACAGGCCCAGCAGTTGCCAGTCCACGGTGCCCAAGGAGGCATGGCCCAAACCGGCTACCAAGGTGAGCGGCACGGCATAGGCGATGTCTGCAGCAACGATGCGGTACAGCGGCAACTGCGGATAAAGCAGCATCAACACGGTGACGCCAATGGCACCCGCACCTACCGAGGTGAGCGTGACCAACACGCCAATGATTGCGCCAAACAACACGGCCCAAAAGAGGTGTTTGGTTTGATCGGGCGCAAGTGAAGCATCTGATGGATCAGTCATTTCCAAACGACGAGGACCGCGGATCGCTTTATATAAGGTGGCTGCAGCGGTGAGCATGAGGGCGATGCCCAGGGTGAAGGTGATAGCGTGTTGCACCGCTGGGTTGGAGGTGCCCAAGTCGTGCAAAACCCAGAGAGTCAGCAAAGCGGCAGGCACGCTGCCCAGGCTCAGGCTGAACACCACGCGCCAGGGAATGACCCGTTGGCGGGCAAAGTTCAGCATGCCGCCAAATTTGGTGCCCGCCGCAAAGAGCAAATCGGTACCGACAGCCAAGGCAGGCTTGATGCCAAAGCCAAAAATCAGCAGAGGGGTCATGAGCGAGCCGCCACCCACACCTGTCAGGCCCACGATGAACCCCACCACCAAGCCCGCCACCATGAATGCAATATTTTCCATAAGGGCGCGACTATAGAGGGGGGGTATTAGGGTTACCAACTATTTTTTAGTTGTACGCATATGCCATAGACACATAAGACGGATTCGTTATGTTCTTAGAACGAATATGTCGTTGGCGGCAACCCTAGCTTGGTGAACAATAAAGCCTGTAATGAAAATAAGGAGACTTTATGAAGATCGAAACCATTGCCGTGCATGCGGGCTACAAACCCGACCCGGTCACCAAAGCCGTTGTGCCGCCGATTTACCAAACCGTGGCTTATGCCTTTGACAGCGCCCAGCACGGTGCTGATTTGTTCGACTTGAAAGTGGCGGGCAACATCTACACCCGCATCATGAACCCCACGCAATCGGTGTTGGAAGAGCGGGTAGCCGCGCTGGAAGGCGGCATCGCAGCACTGGCTTTGGCCTCTGGTCAAGCGGCCATCACCTACGCGATTCAAACCATCGCGGAAGCAGGCGACAACATCGTCTCTTCCAGCGCTTTGTATGGCGGCACTTACAACCTGTTTGCCCATACCTTTCCTCAGTTCGGCATTGAAACCCGTTTTGCCGACTATAAAAACCCCGCCAGCTTCGAGCCGCTGATTGATGCCAAAACCAAGGCGGTGTATGTGGAGTCTTTGGGCAACCCACAAGGCAACATCACCGACATCGCGGCCATTGCCGCCATTGCCCACAAGCATGGTGTCCCGCTTATCGTTGACAACACTGTGCCTAGCCCTTATCTGTGGCGTCCGATCGAGCATGGGGCGGACATCGTGGTGCAGTCGCTCACCAAGTATTTGGGTGGACACGGCAACAGCATCGGCGGCGCCATCATCGACTCGGGCAAATTCCCCTGGGCCGAGCACAAAGCACGCTTCAAACGTTTGAACGAACCTGATGTGAGCTACCACGGTGTGGTCTACACCGAAGCCTTGGGGCCCGCCGCGTTTATCGGCCGTGCTCGTGTCGTGCCCTTGCGCAACACGGGTGCTGCCATTTCTCCATTCAATGCTTTCCTTATTCTGCAAGGCATTGAAACCCTGGCACTGCGCATGGACCGAATCAGCGACAACGCATTGGCGGTGGCCCAGCATTTGAAGAAACACCCCAAGGTGAAATGGGTCAACTACGCTGGCCTGCCCGACCACCCCGACCATGCGTTGGTGAAAAAGTATTTGCGCGATGGCAAAGCCTCGGGTTTGTTGACCTTTGGCGTGGACGGCGGCCGCGAAGGTGGGGCGCGGTTCCTCGATGCGCTGCAACTCTTCACCCGCTTGGTCAACATTGGGGATGTGCGCTCTTTGGCGACACACCCTGCCTCCACCACCCACCGCCAACTCAACCCCGACGAGTTGGCCAAGTCGGGCGTGACCGAAGACACGGTCCGTTTGTGCGTGGGCATAGAGCATATCGATGACTTGCGGGCAGACCTGGACCAGTCCTTGGCCGCTGTTTAAGCAGCGTCAGTCAAAGCGCATCGCTTTGAGCAAGCTTTCCGACACCGGGGGCTTGCTCTTTTCCATGTGTGCGGCCAACACCTCGGCGCACAGCAGGCCAAGGGTGAGACCCCTTGAACCCATGCCGGTGAGAAGGTAAAGGCCGGGTAAGTTTTTTTCGTCCAAGGGGCCGACTTTGGGCAAGCGGTTGACCGTGGCGCAGCGCACCCCGGTCCAAGCACGCAGCTGGAGTGGCTCAGAAGCGGCCAACAAGGCTTGCGAGGCGACTGGCAAGAGCTCGTCCAGACGCTTGAGGTTGTCTTGGTGGGCTTTGGGCGTGTCAGCCACGTGCTTGGCGTAGCGCTCAAAAGTTGCCCCTGTGAACCAAGCGGGGCCGTCGATCGTGGGCACGCCAGACACAAAGCTGCCGTGGCCGTTCACCGCAAACCTTGGTAGCTCTGCAGCGGGTAGGTCGCTCATCAATCCCCAAGACACTTGCCCTGCAATCGGGTGCAAGCCCATGTCCTCAAGTTGCAAAAACCGATTCAAAAATTCAGGCGTTTGTGCGCCCAGCGCCAACACCACATGGCTTGCAGATTCGGTGCTGAAGGTGTGGTAACTGCCCATGCTGGGGATCGGGATATGGGTTTTGACACGCAGCTGCCACTCGCCTGAGCTGGCGTGGCGTTGCATACGCTCGACTTGACTGAGTCCAGAGAATTCGATCGCATCATGCGCCAACATGGCTTTCACCAAGGCAGGGGGTTTGATCCACGCGCCTTGGTGTTGCCACAAGGCCTGGGTGTCATCGGCTGGCAAACTGGCTTGCTGCAATTGAGCTGGGGTGGCCAAGGCGACATGGCCGTGCCAGACGCTGTCGGTGGTTGGTTCGGCCCAGGCTTTTTTTGGGGTGGTGTCGGGTGAGATACGTCGCTCGAGCACACCGTTGCCCATCCAGTCTTGACCTTGGGTCAAATGGCTTTGGGCAAACTGGCGTGTCAGCAACAGGCCTTGGCGGCTGAGCTGTGACAATGGGTTGTCGTCGATAGAGACATGGCAGGACAACACGCCCACCGGCACGCCAGAGGCTGCTTGACAAGGCTTAGCTGCCTTGTCGAGCACCAAGACCTGCCAACCCCGGTTGGCCAGTGCAAGCGCAGCCGCAGCCCCAGCCAAACCCGCGCCGACCACGATGGCCTGCTTCGCCTGTGGTCCCATGCTTGCCGGTGTTTAAGCCGTGGGTGGGGGCACATACCCCTGTGCGGCATCGGCGCCATCGCCAAAGAAATGGTTTTCCATTTGGCGAGCCAGGTATTGGCGAGCACGCAAGTCGGCCAGGTTCAAGCGGTTTTCATTGACCAACATGGTTTGGTGCTTGAGCCAAGCCGCCCATGCGTCTTTGCTGACGTTTTCCCAAATCCGCTTGCCCAGGTCACCGGGGTAGGGCGGAAAGTCCAGGCCTTCGGCCTCTTTTTCGAGCTTGATGCAGTGGACGGTTCGGGCCATGAGAATCCTTGAGCGGTGGCAAATTAAGCCGTGACTGTAGCAAGCTTTGAGTAGCCCCACCCGGGGTCTTGGGTCGCCCCAATCACGCAGCATGCGATTGCGGCTAGACTAGATTTCTACGTCTTGCTTGAGTCACACATGCTGAAAAATGTCTGGAATACCTTGACCCTGACCCACACCTGGTCTCTCTTGGCTTTGGCTTGTCTGGGTTTGCTGTCTTTTGGCTTGTATCTGCAGCTTGTCGTGGGTCTGGAGCCTTGCCCGATGTGCATCGTGCAACGCTATGCCATGACCCTGATCGCTCTGACAGCCTTGTTGGCCTTGGTGTGGCGTTCTGCCATGGCGGGAAAGGTGCTCGCGGGCTTGGCCTTGGCCACAGCCTTGTTTGGCGCGTTTGTGGCTGCGCGGCAAAGCTTTTTGCAGTGGTATCCGCCCGAGATCGCCAGTTGTGGCCGTGATTTTTACGGGATGATTGAATCCTTTCCCTTGCAACGCGCCATTCCGCTTATTTTTCGTGGCGGGGGCGATTGCACGGTGGTCGACTGGACCTTTTTAGGCGGCTCGATCGCCAACTGGTCTTTCGTGGCGTTTGTGGCCATGGCGCTTTGGTTGATGCTGGTGTTTGTCACCAAGCAAAGGTTCAGCGCGCCATCAAGCTAAGCCAGTTTTTTCACCAACACCACGCTCTTGCGGTCAAGGTTGTATTTGCGTTGCCGGGCTACGGGCAACCAATCGATAGGCGACTGCACAAAACCGCGCTTTAAAAACCAGTGCATGGTGCGCGTGGTCAACACAAAAATACTGTCCAAGCCTTGGGCGCGGGCACGTTGCTCGATGCGACGCAGGATTTTTTCGCCGTCACCTTGGCCTTGCGATTTCGGTGACACCGTGAGCGCAGCCATTTCACCGGTGCGCTTTTCGGGGTAGGCGTACAAGGCGGCGCAGCCAAAGATGACACCATCGTGCTCAATCACGGTGTAGTTGGCAATGTCACGTTCGATCTCGGTGCGTTCGCGCCGCACCAGCGTGCCGTCTTGCTCCAAGGGCTCGATCAGCTGCAACACGCCGCCCAAGTCGTCCGAGGTGGCTTCGCGCAGGCTCTCCAAACGCTCGTCGACCACCATGGTGCCAATCCCGTCATGCACGTAAATCTCCAGCAACAACACACCGTCCACTGCAAACGGCAGGATGTGGCTGCGCTCGACACCGGCTTTGCAGGCCTTCACGCAGTGTTGCAAGTAAAAGGCCATGTCGGTGGGCTGCGTGGCAGTGGGCTCTTTGGCCAGCAAGGCTTCGGCCACGTCCAAAGGCATTTCGGTGTCGATCGGGTTGTCTTCGCCCTCGGGCTCATGAGGGCGCACTCGGATGCCGGGCACCTCGGTGACAAAAATCAGTTTGTCGGCTTGCAAAGCGATGGCGACCGAGGTGGCGACTTCTTCCATGGTGAGGTTGAAAGCTTCGCCAGTGGGCGAGAAACCAAAGGGCGAGAGCAACACCATGGCGCCCAGGCTCAGGGTTTTGCTGATGCCAGTCACGTCCACCTTGCGGACCAAGCCAGAGTGCTTGAAGTCCACACCATCGACGATCCCGACAGGGCGGGCGGTGATGAAGTTGCCTGAAATCACGCGGATCGTGGCACCTGCCATGGGGGTATTGGGCAAACCTTGGCTGAACGCGGCTTCGATTTCATAGCGGAGCTGTCCGGCTGCTTCTTGCGCGCAGTCCAAAGCCACCTCGTCGGTGATACGCATGCCGTGGGAATACTGCGCAGCGTGGCCCTTGGCCTTGAGTTGTTCGTTCACCTGGGGGCGAAAGCCGTGCACCAACACCACTTTGACGCCCATGCTTTGGATCATGGCCAGGTCTTGCACCAAACTGGGCAGCTTGCCCGCTTCAATGGCCTCGCCCGAGATGGCGACCACGAAGGTTTTGCCCCGGTGCATGTGGATGTAGGGCGCCACCGACCGAAACCAAGGGACAAAGGTGAAATTGAAGACAGTGGACATGGGCGCAGATAATCTTGGGTTGTAAGCCTGAACAGGCGATTGTCACTCAACAACAAGCCATTTTGAATTCCAACACTGTTTTGAAGATTGAATTTCCTGCTGGGCTGCCGGTCAGCGAGCGGCGTGAGGACATCCTGGCGGCCATCAAGGCGCACCAGGTCATCATCGTGTGCGGCGAGACGGGTTCGGGCAAAACCACCCAATTGCCCAAAATGGCCTTGGCGCTGGGCCGTGGGGGTTGGACCCATGGTCTTGAGCCATCTGGGTCAGACCCCGATGCTGCCATCCAACCCATCGAAAGCGCTCAGCGCCCGCGTCGCCGACAAATCATCGGCCACACCCAACCGCGGCGCATCGCAGCTACATCGGTGGCCAAGCGGATCGCCGACGAGCTGAAAACTCCGCTGGGCGAGGTGGTGGGTTTCAAGGTGCGTTTCCAAGACAAGCTGTCACGCGACGCATCGGTCAAGCTGATGACCGACGGCATTTTGCTGGCTGAGACACAGACCGATCCGCTGTTGCTGGCCTATGACACCTTGATCATTGACGAGGCACACGAGCGCAGCCTGAACATCGATTTTTTATTGGGCTACCTCAAGCAGATCTTGCCGCGTCGCCCAGACCTCAAGGTCATCGTCACCTCGGCAACGATCGACGCTGACCGCTTTGCCCAACATTTCGCCTCTGCCAAAGGCCCCGCGCCTGTGCTGATGGTGTCGGGCCGAACCTTTCCTGTGGAGATGCGCTACCGCCCCTGGGAGGAAAGCCGTGACCACGACCTAGATAACGCCATCTCAGATGCGGTGGACGAACTTTGGAGTGGCTCGCCGCGCGGTGACATCCTGGTGTTTTTGCCGGGTGAGCGCGAAATCCGTGACGCCGCCGAGCACCTGCGCGGCCACTTGGCACACAACGCCTACACCCGCCATGTCGAGGTGCTACCGCTGTTTGCGCGGCTGTCGCAAGCCGAGCAAGAGCGGGTGTTTGAAACCGGCGGCGCACCGCGCATCGTGTTGGCCACCAATGTGGCTGAAACATCGCTCACCGTGCCCGGCATCCGCTATGTGATTGACGCTGGTTTGGCGCGCGTGAAGCGCTACAGCTTTCGAAGCAAGGTAGAGCAGTTGTTGGTCGAACCGATCAGCCAAGCCGCCGCCAACCAACGCGCCGGGCGCTGCGGCCGTGTGGCTGACGGCATATGCATTCGCTTGTATGACGAGAAAGATTTCAACGGCCGACCGCGCTTCACCGAACCCGAAATTTTGCGCAGCTCTTTAGCGGGCGTGATTTTGCGGATGATGTCCCTGCGCTTGGGCGATGTGGCTGACTTTCCGTTTTTGGAGGCCCCCCGAGCCAAAGCGATTTCAGATGGTTTTCAATTGCTCAACGAGTTGGGCGCGGTGACTGAAGACAACAGCCTCACACCGATTGGCCATGAACTCTCTAAGCTGCCCCTGGACCCTCGGGTCGGGCGCATGATCTTGGCAGCGCGAGAGCGACATAGCCTGAACGAAGTGTTGATCATCGCCTCGGCGCTGAGTGTGCAAGACGTGCGCGACCGCCCTTTACAAGCGCAAGCCCAGGCCGACCAAGCGCATGCCAAGTTCAAGGACGACAAGAGCGAGTTCAGTGGCTATTTGCGTTTATGGGATTGGTTGCAAGGTTCACGGGGTGGGGAGAACGCCACGCACAAACTTTCCAACCGTCAGCACGAAAACTTACTGCGCCAAAACTTCATCAACATCCGCCGTTGGCGCGAATGGCGCGACGTGCACAGCCAGCTGCTGACCGTGGTGAAAGAGCAGCGCTGGGTGTCCAACGAACAGCCCGCCAGCTATGAGCAGTTGCACCTGAGCATGTTGAGCGGTTTGCTGGGCAACATCGGTTGGAAGCAAGACGAAGAGGACATCTACCTGGGCGCACGTGGCATCAAATTTCACCGCCACCCCGGGGTGCATTTGCGCAAGAAACCCGGCAAATGGCTGGTGTGCGCCGAGCTGGTGGAAACCACGCGTTTGTTTGGGCGCGGCATTGCCAACATCGAGCCAACATGGCTGGAAGAGGTGGGCTCGCACCTCTTGAAAAAACAGCTGCTGGACCCGCACTGGGAGGCCAGGTACGGCGATGTGGTGGCGTTTGAACGCGCCACGCTCTATGGCTTGGTGGTGTACAGCGGGCGCCGCGTGCCTTATGCCAAGGCGGACCCGGTGTTGGCGCGGCACATTTTCATCCGAGAAGCGCTGGTGGAAGGTCAGTGGCAAACACCGCTGGCCTTCATGGCGGCCAACAAAAGACTCATTGCCCAAGTGATGGACCTGGAACACAAATCCCGACGCCAAGACGTGTTGGTGGACGAGGCCATGATTCAGTCGTTTTACGAGCAGCAACTGCCCGCAGACGTGTGCAGTTGCAAAACCCTGGAGCGTTGGCACCGAGAGGAGTTGCGTCGCCGCTCTGCGCTGGGTGACCCAACCGAGCCACTGTTGATGACCCGCGAGAGCCTGATGCGGCATGAAGCCGTGGGCATCACCGCGCAAGCGTTTCCCAAAATGGTGCGCTTGGGCGGGGTCGATTGTGCTGCGCAATATTTACACGCCCCCGGCGACCCCAAAGACGGCGTGACTGTCACCGTGCCCTTGTTTGTGCTCAACCAAGTCAGCGACGATCGGGCCGAATGGCTGGTACCCGGCATGCTCAAAGACAAGATTCAGGCGCTATTGAAAAGCCTGCCGCAGCGACCGCGCAGCCGCTTTGTGCCGCTGCCCGAAAGTGCTGCCCGACTGGCCGCAGAGCTGTGTGCGCCCGAGGTCTTTGGCGCGGGCGGCCTGACCGAGGTGCTGCTGAAAAAAGTGCGCGACGAAACCAGCCTGGATGTCAAGCGCACCGACTTCAAGCTCGACATGCTGGCCGCGCACTTCTTCATGAACTTCAAGGTGGTCGATGAGCACGGCCGCCAACTCGGTCAAGGCCGTAACCTCAGCGCCCTCAAAGCCGAACTCGGCTCGCAAGCCCGAGGGGCTTTTCAAGCTCTGGCCGGCCTGAAAGTGAAATCGCTGAGCGAGGCGCCATTGGGGTCGGCTGAGAAGTCGGGCGCTGACCCCGGTTTCAAACACGCACCCAAACCGTCGTCTGCCCCCCATCTCTCCAACCAGCGCCACACCACCTGGGCCTTCGGTGAACTCCCTGAATTGATGGAAATCAGCAAAGGCGGGCAGTCCTTGATTGGCTTTCCTGCCCTGGTGGACCAAGGCGACTCGGTGACCATCGAGGTGTTTGATGAACCCGACCTTGCTGCCAGCCAAAACCGCCAAGGCCTGTCGCGTTTGTTTGCTTTGCAAATCAAAGACGCACTCAAGTACCTGGAAAAAAACATCCCCGACCTGCAAAAAATGTCGGTGGCCTTCATGCCCTTGGGTACCTCGGAAGAACTCAAGCAACAAATCCTCGGCGTGGCGCTGGACCGCGCATTTCTGCTCGAGCCCTTGCCCAACGACGAAGCCAGCTTCAAGCGCCGCGTGGACGAGGGCAGAGGACGCTTGACCCTGATTGCCAACGAAGTGGCGCGACTCGCTGGCGTCATCTTGCTGGAGTTTGGCGCGGCCACCCGCAAGGTCAAAGACACCAAAAACGCGCTCGATGCCACCGCCGACTGCGCCCAGCAATTGCAACGCCTGATACCCAAACACTTCATGACCACCACCCCCTGGCCGCAGTTGCAGCACTGCCCCCGCTACCTCAAGGCCATCACCCTGCGCCTGGACAAATACCGCGCCGACCCCGCCCGCGACGCCCAGCGTTTAGCCGAACTCAAGCCCCTGGAGCAAAAGTACTGGCGATTGGTGGCCGAGCGCAAAGGCCAAAGCGATGCGCGGATGCAGGAATTCAGGTGGCTATTGGAAGAACTGCGGGTGAGCTTCTTTGCGCAAGCGTTGCGCACCCCGCAGCCAGTGAGTGTCAAGCGGTTGGAGAAGGTTTGGGGGCAGTTGAATCATTGAGCTAGAAGGCGCTTGTGTTCAAAGCGAAAGGCCGCAAGGGAAGGTGACGAGCCTTGACCCCAGCACTGGCTCCACAGTTAGGGCTGCTTGGTTCCCCACCTGACCCGGTTGGCCGCTTCACCATGTGGGAAGGCCCGTCGGTCGAAATTGTACGCCCCGTAGAATGACCAGATGTCCTATCTGGTGCTTGCTCGCAAATACCGTCCCAAAACTTTCGAACAGTTGGTTGGGCAATCGCATGTCGTGCAGGCGCTCACCAATGCCCTGCGCTCGCAGCGTCTGCACCACGCCTACTTGTTCACCGGCACCCGCGGCGTGGGCAAAACAACGGTGTCGCGCATTTTGGCCAAATCCCTCAATTGCGAAACTGGCATCACCGACCAACCCTGCGGCGTTTGCGCGGCTTGCACCGAGATTGATGCGGGCCGTTTTGTGGATTACACCGAGCTCGATGCCGCCTCCAACCGCGGTGTAGACGAGGTTCAGCAGTTGCTTGAGCAAGCGGTTTATAAGCCGGTACAAGGCCGCTTCAAGGTGTTCATGATCGACGAGGTGCACATGCTCAGCAACACCGCGTTCAACGCCATGCTCAAAACCTTGGAAGAACCGCCTGAGTATTTGAAATTTGTGCTGGCCACCACCGACCCGCACAAGGTACCGGTGACCGTGTTGTCCCGCTGCTTGCAGTTCAATTTGCGGCCCATGGCTCCCGAAACCATCGTCGAGCACCTCGGGCAAGTCATGGGTGACGAGCAGATCCATGCCGATGTGCAAGCGCTTCGTTTGATCGCCCGCGCTGCCCGTGGCTCGATGCGCGATGCGCTGTCCCTGACCGATCAAGCGATTGCCTTTGGCAACGGCACCTTGCTCGAACCGACGGTGCGGGACATGCTCGGCAGCGTCGACCGCAGCCATGTGTTCAGCTTCATAGAGGCCTTGGCCCAGAGCGATGGCTTGGCTGTGGTCAATACCTGCGAGTCGCTGCGCCAACTGGGTTTGTCGGCCAGTTCGCTGCTGGAAGAAATGAGCATGGTGTTGCAGCGCATGGCGGTCTGCCAAGCCGTGCCAGACCTGAGCTCTGCCCAAACGGACCCCGATCCGGATGCCTTGCGTATCGTCGGCTTGGCCGAGCAGATGCCAGCCGATGAAACCCAGTTGCTCTATAGCCTGTGCCTGCATGGCCGCGCAGAGCTCGGGTTGGCACCCGATGAATACGCAGCGCTGAGCATGGTTTTGTTGCGGCTTTTGGCCTTCAAGCCCGCGGACGAGCCTGAAAAAAAAACACTGAAATCTCCTGAACCACCTGCAATCGGCGGATTACAAGCGGCTTCCCAGGGGGAAGAATGGCAGGGCGTGGTGCAAGAACTGGTGAATGCCCAGTTGATTCAGGCCATGGCACGCGAGCTGGCGATGCAATCACAGCTGGTGCAAAAAGACGCTTCGGTCTGGCTGCTGCAGGTCGAGCGCGAATCCCTCAACACCCCAAGCAACCAAGAGCGATTGCAACTGGCCTTGCAGTCATTGGGTCACGCGGTTCAGATTGAGGTGCAAATTGGCCCGGTGCAAGACACCCCAGCCAAGCGCATCAGCGCCCTCAAACTCCAACAACAGCAGGCTGCAGAAGCCGCCGTTATGAACGACCCCGAGATCCAAAAACTGATCCAAGATTACGATGCCAAAATCGTTCCTGGCTCTATCAAACCCTTAGCCCACTGAAAGACACACATGTTCAACAAAGGACAACTCGCCGGCTTGATGAAACAAGCCCAGGCCATGCAAGACAACCTAAAAAAAGCCCAGGAAGAGCTGGCCTTCCTCGAAGTCACTGGAGAAGCAGGCTCAGGCATGGTTCAAATACTCATGACATGCAAGCACCAGGTCAAGCGGGTGACGATTGATCCCAGCCTCATGACCGATGACAAAGACATGTTGGAAGACCTGATCGCGGCGGCTTTCAACGATGCATCCCGCAAAGCGGAGGAAACCACCGAAGCCAAGATGGGCAAATTGACCGGGGGTATGCCTGGCCTGCCCGGCGGTATGAAACTGCCTTTCTGATGCGCGACCACACCGCGCTGGAAGCCTTGGTGCAGGCCCTCAAGCGCTTGCCTGGGGTCGGCCAACGCTCTGCCTCGCGCATGGCATTTCACCTGTTACAGCACGACCGCGAAGGTGCGCAGTTGCTCTCGCGCGCTTTGTCCCATGCGGTGGATGCGGTGCGCCACTGTGCACACTGCCACACCCTCACCGAATTCGAGGTCTGTGGCACCTGCCAAGACGGTAGCCGCGACCCGACGCGCATATGCGTGGTCGAAACCCCGTCTGACCAATTTGCGATGGAGCGCACCCAGGCTTACAAAGGCATGTACTTCGTCCTCATGGGCAAACTCAACCCGATTGAAGGGGTTGGCCCCAAAGACATTGGCATGGAAAAACTGATCGAACGGGTGAGTGACGGTGTGGTGCAAGAGGTGATTTTGGCCACAAATTTCACTGCCGAAGGCGAGGCCACGGCCCATGTGCTGAGCGATGTCTTCAAGCGCAAAGGCTTGGTGGTCACGCGTTTGGCTCGCGGTGTGCCAGTGGGCAGCGAACTGGAGTATGTTGACCTGGGTACCATCGCCCATGCATTGGCAGACCGCCGTAGCACCTGAGGCAGGGGGTTTTACCAAGCGGGAAGCTACGGATGCGCTTTTGTTGTCAGACAGATAAGCTGTCTGGATGATGTTGTCCCCGTCGCCATTGGTTCATGTCAGCGGTATCCACCGCCGCCACTTCACCCAAGTCTTGCTGGGTGGGGCACTTGGCGCATCGGTCGTGATGGCCCAATCGCCCGGTAATTTGCCCAAAGTCACGCTCTTGATCAATGACAGTTCGGCACTGACCCATTTGCCGGTGTTGCTGGCCGAGCAACTGGGGTATTTCAAAGCCGAGGGCGTGAGCGTTGATATCTTGGACCAAGCCAGCATTGTGATGTCCGTGGAATCCCTCAGCGGCGGCGGGCTGTTGGCCTGGTCTGCGCCGTTTGACCATGTGCTGGCCATGCCGCGCCATCCGGGTTCATGGGTATCCATCATGAAAACCGGGCGTACCCCCCAGTTGGCCTTAGGCGTTAACCGAAACACGCCCGTATTTTTCAAACGCATGCCTGATTTGGCGGGGCGACGGGTTGGTGTCTTTGAGCTCGATTCCCATGCCCGCCGTTGTGTCGATTACGCGATGGTGCTCGCTGGCGGCAGTCCCGCCTCGCTCAATTACCTTGCCCTTGGCGCTCCTGCAGCTGTGTTGGCGCTGCGCAACGGCAGCCTGGATGCTGTGTGCGCCCCTGACCCCTTGATGACGCTGTTGGAAAAAAAAGCCGATATCGAGGTGGTGCGCAATTGGCGTGCCATCAAAGACAGCCAACGCTTGTTTGCCGGGGCCATGCCAGGCAACTGCCTGATCGTGTCGCAAGCCATGCTGACCCAGCACCCCAAGATCTGCCAGGCCCTGGTCTTCGGCGTCGCACGGGCCATCAAATGGTTGCGCACTGCCGGTCCGACCGATTTATTGCGCCATATGCTTGACAACCCCATGTACGTTGACCGGGCGATCTACCTCAATGCGGTTGACAATATGCGCGAGAGTTTTGCCACCGACGGGGTGATGAGCAACGATGCTGCACAAACAGCACTGCGTTTGCGCAATGTGCTGGAACCGCAATTCAAGTCAGCCCGCCGTGAACTGGCACCCCCGTACACCAATGAATTTGCGATACAGGCAAGAAAACGGTTTGCCCTTTAGTTGCCCGGGCTTGTGCCAGCGGGTTTTTTACGCCGTGAATTCGAACCGGCCTTGGCCTTCTTGGCTTTGGCCGGCAGCATCAGGATCAGTCTTTGGCCGGGCTTGAGAACCGTGTTGATCGCCATGTTGTTCCAGTCGGCTACCTGTTCAGCACTGACCTTGTAACGTCTGGCCAGTGCCGCCAGGGACTCGCCTTTGCGGGCCTTGACCATTTTTTTGCGCAAACGCATCTCTGGCGCCAAGTTCAGTTGGCCGTTGTCAGCCACCTTGGCAGAGACATCTTTGTCATGGTTTTCTGAGCGGGGAACCAGCAAGGCTGAGCCTGCTTTGATCAACATGCGCGGCGGTATTTTGTTCACCGCGCGCATTGCTTCTTCACTCATGCCAAAACGTTTGGCGGCCTCGGCCACTTTCATGGTTTTGGGGGCTACCCAAGCGGTCCAACTGGCCAATTTGCCACTGTGGTCTTGCATGTTGCGAACGAATATTTCCGCGTTATCCCATGGCAGCAAAATGTCTGGGGTGCCCCCGGCGAGCAATACGGGACGGTGGGCAGACGGGTTAAGTGCCTTGAAATCATCCAGCGGCACCTCGGCGAGACTGGCGATCAAGGCCACATCCATATCGCGCGGCAATGGCACAGTTTTAAAGTACGGGTGGTTTGGAATGACCGGCAGTTGCACGCCCAAGGCTTGTGGGTTGGCTACCATGTTTTTCATGGCTTGGAGCTTGGGAACATACAGCCGGGTTTCCGCAGGCATGCGCAATTCGGTATAGGTCAGGGGCGCGCCTGAGCGTTTGTTTCGCGCCAATGCCTTGCCCACATTGCCTTCGCCCCAGTTGTAGGCCGCCAGCGCCAAATGCCAGTCGCCAAACATGCCGTGCAAACGCTGCAGGTAGTCCAACGCGGCGCGGGTCGAGGCCAACACATCTCGGCGGTCATCGCGGAAGGCGTTTTGTTTCAAGTCAAAGTGTTTGCCAGTGCGGGGCATGAACTGCCACATGCCGCTGGCTTTGGCGGAGGACACGGCCTGCGGGTTGAATGCGCTTTCAATGAATGGCAACAAGGCGAGCTCGGTGGGCATGTTGCGTGCCTCCAGCTCCTCAACGATGTAAAACAGGTACTTGCTAGAGCGAGCGGTCATGCGCTCGATGTAGTCTGGGCGCTGGGCATACCAGCGTTCGCGGTCCTGCACCAGGTCCACTTGAAGGTCAGGCATGGCAAAACCGCGGCGAATGCGTTCCCACAGGTCGGTGGGCACTTCCACTTGAGCGATCACTGAACCGGCCACTGGGGAGGATTCAATGACAGACATGGTTTCGGCGGGCCAATCATCTGCCAATAGAGTGTCTTGCGCCAAGGACAAACAGGGAATCAAGAGCGACAGGGCGAAAATAGACAAAAGAGCTTGTCTGGGCAAGGCGGTGATTGAAACTTTGGTCATGAAGGCCTGAGAAGCGCAGGCAGAAACCCGCTGTGGGTGAATAGAATGGCCAGCCAGCAAACTGGCATGAACGAAATGCAAGCAGGAAAAGATCGATTCATGCAGCCTCAAATTATAGGAAGTCCCGCCACCTTGACGGCATGGCTGAGTTCACCCGCAGGTCAGTACCTGTCAGCATGGGAATGCAGCCAATTTGACCGGGCTGTGGCCGATGTATTTGGCTTCCATGCATTGCAATTGGGTCTGCCAGCATTGCC
>Ga0247837_1005290_pt1 | contig 19570 bp, 9 predicted proteins | sample LaCtaG_2_FD_187115 | JGI IMG/M metagenome (GOLD analysis project Ga0247837, IMG submission 187115) | Freshwater microbial communities from meromictic Lake La Cruz, Castile-La Mancha, Spain - LaCruzMarch2015_14.5m | ecosystem: Environmental > Aquatic > Freshwater > Lake | place: Spain: Castile-La...
AGTTCACAGACTCCAAACACGAAACTCAATATAAGCTAGGTAGGGAGTTATGCACTTAGTGGTATAAAGTGAAATTAGTTACTTGAAAGCAGCAAGGAAATACGCTTTGGCATGCCAGAACTTGGTAGTGTACTCATCAGATAGTCTCGATATTGCAAATTAGACTTTTATATTACTGCCATTTGATGTCTTCAAAAGATATTCCTTCATCCACAATTAATGTGGTACTCTGAATGTCTGTTCCGCTGAACACAAGCAAGTGGTTTTTGTCTCAAATCTCAATTAACCATGTTAGATAGCTACACCCAGCCCTATGCGTTTCGCACTATTTCGCTTTTGAGGAAATCGACGACTTGGCACGCCCAACAAGTAGGCAATTAAACTGATTGATAGGACTAATTACTATTTTATATAGCTGTAGAAGCCAGCCTTTCAAGCTGAAAATGCCTTTAATAGAGACATGACTTGCAGTTGTGCATCTCACAGGGACAATATGACCAATCCCAACTCCTGAAAGCCTCTATTTTAGCAATATACAGCACTGCCGCTGCTTATCACTGTATCGAGTTATTAGAAAGGTAGAGTGTGCATGGAAGCCGGACAGTGTTCACTATGTCACGAGACACATGCCAAATTCGCATGTTCCTGCCGCTTTCCCACCATACCCTTGTGCGAAGGGTGCATTATCACTCACTTGGGGACAGAGGGAGCGCACATGCCTATCCCGATCAAGAAACTGGCATCTGCGGGTGTCCCTGCGACTGGGAATGAAACCTGTGACGAGTGCAGGAACAGGGCCGCAGTCCGCTTCTGTCTCTGCACTACTCCTTTACGCAAGTTTTGTGAGCAGTGCGATATCGTCCACTACCAAAAAGCCCCACTTTTGACCCACTCCAAACATCCCATCGTCACATACCAGGCAGTGGCCACTGGTAGAGTGCCTATAGAGACCTTCCGCAAGAAGCAGCTCTACATCAACGACTTCCAACTCCGCATAGGCGAGGAATTGACCAATTTCGATGCCTTCATGAGACAGGTAGAGGGCGAATTTGACCAAGCTTTAGGCAAAGTGGCAGCCAAGAAAGAGGAAATAGTGAGAAATCTGCAGACTCAGCGGGCCCTATTGGTCTCTGCTTTGAATACAGCTCAGCAGGAAATTGAGACTAAGAGATATGCGGAGGCGCTAATAGTGGCTACAGTGCTAGATGAGTACTTGGTGAACGGATATGTGACTTCAGCTGTATACGGACAAAGGATGTTCGCAGGGAAGATAGAGTTGGCAGGGATTTATTCAACCCTGGAAAAAGCTATGACTTGTGAACTTACACCGAATGTCTTGCAGGAAAAGACTGAAATCCATCCAATTCCTGTGATAAAGGGCAACAGTTTGCGCCTATTTCACCCCATAACTCTGCAAATGTCACAACTCCCTCTAACCCAAACTACCGAAATCGATCAAAGCAGTGCCTATTGCTACATAGGAAATGACACAGTCCTAAGCTGCGGGGGAGGGAGTGGCAGCAGCGTTCACAGCGAAGTATACGAAATAAGCATAAGGACTGGAAGGGTAGAAAGAGCTCCAAGTATGAAATCCAACCGAAGTTGGGTGGGTATATGGTGCACTAACCTGCATGTATATGTATTCGGAGGGCTTAATGGCAGGAATCACTTACATACAGCAGAGAAATACGAATTAGCCAGAAAGCCCTGGGCTAACCTTCCAAACGCAATGCCCAAATCTATGTACCTCCCAAGTATATGTGAGCACAGTAGTGGACTTTACCTCTCTGGATGCGAGTACTCCTCAGGCACTCCTATAGTGCACTTCAATATTGACAATGAGGTTTTTAGCCTACTGCGATTTGATGTCTCCTATAAAGGATATTCAATACTATGTTGTCTGGGAGAGGAACTTTACTATATCAAGCAGGGAACAATCGAAGTAGCCAGTCTGTCCAGAGGTCCAGATGGGGTGAAATTCGCAGTGAAGGGCTCTTTCCCTCCAATTGGTGATGGGAATTATTGGCTGTGCTGTCCGATGGCCTTTCGGGAAGGCCAGTTGACGAGTGTACTCAATCAAGGCGAGAATCCAAGTGGACTGTTCTGCTTCAATCCTGCAAAAGACAAATTCACTCAAGTCGCTACTTTTACATACTAACCTAACTTTTATAGGTCCTAAATAGACAGATATCCAATAAATCCGGCCGAGAAACTATACAGCCAGGGTTAAATCAGTGTAAGTATCTCCAGGCAAATTGGGAATACTCACATGAAATGCTGCTGCTCTTATGATTGAAAGAGTTAAACTAATTTTAGCCTCGAAATGAGGGATATTTCTAGCTTTCGTAGGTATTTGGCGGGAAATACCACCACAATTATTAGTTCATGTCCCTATGGCAGTTTAGCTGGGAAAATGGACTAATCAAGTGCACATAAAGGCCTATAGACCTCTATACTGGAATACGTCTGTTCCCACTGTCCTCTCACTTTGCTCAGTCCAACATCTCTACGACCATCTACTCACATGCTCGCTCCTATCCAAGAACAGGCGCCTCCGATACGCAGGAAAAAGACGACTCCCTCCATCGTCCCTTCTCCAAACCCTGTTAATTCCTGTCGATTCCGACACGTCCAAAGAATCATTAACAGCGCAGAGGAAGGAAGCAGCGGAAAGCGCTTTTCGACTAGAGGCAATTTAGACCGCCACACTGAGCTGCACCGCGGTGTAAACTACCCTTGGTAATTACCCAATTAAACCAACTAATTGCAAATATCTACCAATACTCTAGATTGATCTCAGCGCTCGAACATTGACAGGGAAATGAATAAAAGGGTGTAGGGACTTCAAGCGCTTTCGGTCTGCTGACGAATTTATGCAGAATTATGGTCTATTTTGCCCTTTGCTGCTAAAACTGAGGAAATTGGGGCAAATCTGCTTCCTCCTTCGGCCCATTATTGCGGTAATTCCCAATTAGCAATGCGTTATTCAAAGTTGTTTACTGTCGCTATAGTAGCAACTCTATGAAATATGTAGAATTGTCTAGTGCAACTAGTTTTCCTCTCTTACACAGACTTATTTACGCGCGGAGACATTGCCCCAGACTATACCACTCCGGATTCACATGTGCGGATAGCGCACAATGAAGTCTTTTCACGTGAAAATACTATGCTGGCCCTAACAATCAAAAAAGGAGCAAAAGATTGCATGCTATAAACAACCTATAGATAGGAAATCAGTGACAGTAGCTTATGGAGAACAGGACTGGTGCCTCTATTGGGAATGGAAAGCACTTTTACGTGCAAGTGCACAAATAGGCGAGCGGCCTACTACCGAGGTAGGGACTGTGCATATGCCTTTTATCTGCAATTACAGACCTAGGAAGGCAATTGAGCAGCTATTGGTCACTAGTGTTTGCCCACTTCTATGTTTGCCCATTAGTCCTATTAGCTGCTTGGATCATTTACACTTCCATATATTATAAATGTAGACAAACACTTAAGTTGCTGTTTGGCTGAATTTGATACTTTCCAGGAGGAACTGACTATAAGCAGCTTCAACCAGTTACTTAAACAGTCAGTATGACCATTCCTATATTTTTATATAAACAAAAGGCATATTCCCTACGAAAACACATCTCATGCTTTAGCATTTTAAGTGGTTTTGCTCGAATGTCTATAGACGTTTAACTGGAAAAAGGCCATTAGAAGGGAGAATTGGGGCAAACTTCATACTTACTTCAGATTTATAGACATATAAATTATGGACGGCCTATAATATATCCTTGCCATGTCCGGCCAAGCCCTGCCAATCCCCGCCAAGCCCCGCCAAATCCCCGCCAAGCCCCGCCAAACCCCTGTAGCCCAAGCCTTAGACTTGGAAAAGGCATGTGATGAATGTCGTGGAAAACCAGCTGTGCGCTTTTGTCTGTGCAGTACTCCTGTGCGGAAGTATTGTGAACAATGTGACACTACTCACTATCAAAAGGCGCAATCCTCCATTCACTCCACCTATCCAATAGCTGCGTTTAGGACATTGCTGCCGGGAAGGGCTAATGTGGAGCTTTTCCGCAGGAAACAGGAATACATCAAGGACTTTAAACTCCGCATAGGCGAGGAATTGACCAATTTCGATGCCTTCATGAAGGAGGTCGAGGGCGGATTTGACCAAGGTTTAGCCGAAATGAAAGCCAAGAAAGAGGCAACATTGGAGAATCTGAAGGCCCGGAGAGGCGAATTGGCGGCTGCTCTGTATGCAGCGGACCAGGAAATCGAGGCTAAGAGGTACGTGAAGGAGTTTGAAGTGACAACAGTGCTGGACGGGTATGTGGCGAGTGGGTATTTGACCAGGGCGGAGTACAAGTCGGAGATGTTCGCAGGGAAGTTGGAGTTGGGAGGGATTACACCTGTATTGGACGGAGCTGTGTGGTATGACTTCAACCCGACAACACTTCAGGCAGAAATCGGACTAATTCCTCTCATAAAGGACAACATCTTGAGCTTATTCCACCCGACTACTTTCGCAATGACCCAAATTCCACTGAGTCAGCAGACCCCAATAGACCAAAGTACTGCTTATTGCTATGCAGGGACTTACACTCTACTCTGCTGCGGTGGGCAGTACAAAGGCTACTCTCACAACGAAGTCTACGAGGTGAATGTGAAGTCTGGGAGAGTCGACAAAGTCCGAAATATGAACTCCTTTCGAAGCTATATGGGCATTTGGTGCACTAAGCAGCAGGTATTTGTCTTCGGCGGCGATAGTCTCAATAACACTCATGTGAATTCAGCGGAAAAGTACGGCTTAGCAGGGAAGTCCTGGGACACACTACCTTCCTCAATGCCCAATACTATGTATCTCCCTAGTGTATGTGAACACTCCACTGGTCTCTATCTCTCTGGCAACAACTACGACTACCAGGGATGCCAGGCAGCCGGGACTTCCATCCTATTCTTCAGTCTTGAAACTGAAGCCTTCCATCAACTCCGCTTTGACACTTTCTTCGTTGGGACTTCATTATTGTGCTGTCTGGGAGACGAGCTTTACTATATTCATCGTGAAACTTTCGAAAAAGCCAATCTGGCCAGAGGTCCAGAGGGGGTCAAATTCGCTGTGGAGGGACAGTTTAAGCCTATTTTCGATGGGAACTATTGGCAGTGTTGTCCGATGAAGTTCAGAAAAGGCGCTTTCGTCAATGTGGTTTATCAGGATTGGAACCCGAAGGGACTGTTTACGTTCAGCCCTGCGGACAACCTGTTTGCGCTAGCCCACACTTTCCCGCAGTAGCTTTAGCCTAACTACTAGATAGAGGGGTGAAATTGGCATTTCTGGAATTACTGAGACTTTCTCGTCTTTTTATATAGCTTTGATTTTCCCCTAACTTATTTAGCTGCCAAAAGGCCATTTTTAGACTGATTTTCCTTTCTTTCCGCACTCAATAAGAGAAATAGCTATTTCCGAAAGTCCAATATATCCACAAATCCGCAACTCTCTCTCATGCAGATCCGCCATACTTATCTAATCCCAGTATCAATTAATCCTGCAATACCTATTATTTTCACAGCTCTGCGACTCTACAAGATATCTCTATTCTCAACTTATCTATTGGCTAGAGCCAATTTCCCTATATCCGAAGTGCATTAAACATATAGAAAAGCAGTCAAAGGCCGGAAAATTAGACCCTAACGCCCCAAGGTCTATACATCCACCTAAAGAACTACTGGCAGTTCGGACGGTCGATAGACCACTCAAGTGCACATAAGGGCCTAGAGACCTCTATAATGGAATACATCTGTTCCCACTGTCCTCTCCGCTTTGCTCAGTCCGAGCACCTCTACGACCACTTCGTGTCTATTCACATGCCCGCTCCTACCCAAGAACAGCCGGCTCATATACGCAGGAAAAGGACTGCCGCCGTCCCTCGACCCCTTCTCCAAACCCTGTTAATTCCTGTCGACTCCGACACACCCAAAGAGCCATTAAACAGTACAGAGGAAGAAAACAGCTGCACCGACTGCGGAAAGCGCTTTTCCACCAGAGGCAATTTAGACCGGCACACTGAGCTGCACCGCGGAGTGAACTACCCTTGCACCCTGTGCGGGAAGATATACAGTCAAAAGTACGCCTGGAGCCAACACATGAAGGCTGTGCATCCGGAGCTGAGGGCGCGAAAGAAGGCGGAAAAGGCGGAAAAGGCGGGGAAGGGGTTTGAAAGGTGTCCGTACTGTGCAGATGTCTTCCCAGCTGAGGAGTTTATGGAGGAGCATTTGAAGACTGTGCATTGCATGTCGGGGGAGAAGTAGAAGTAAACTAGGGAGGGTTAGGGAAATAGGGGAAGCGTACTGCTGCTAGTTCCCGGGACTGGGCCATTACTAGTCACAAGCGCTATCCCGGAGCCTACTAATCAAAGAGGGAAAGTGGGAGTGGAGAAGTGGTTTTTGCAGGCGGAGTTACTGGGGAATCTACTGATTAGCGGAATTACTCCGCTAGGTTCGGAGTGGAGAGCAGTGGCTATTACCAGTCTTGCTATGCAGGGAACGTTAACTACTAGTCCGCCGACTGAAAAGTGGCCCGAGAGTACGGAATTCCGCCCAAGTCTCAATACCAAGGCGGTCTTTCTAAGGAAATCCTTACCAATCGCTCCTGTCGGCAAGGTTAAAATCCACTAAAGTCAAGCATTTTGAGTGAATTCTGCCTACTTCCTAGCTAGACTAGAAGCCCGCCCTCCCCGCAAAATTGTCCTCTCGCTGGTTCCATCAGGCTCATTGCCCGCCACTCTCCCCATTGAAGTGCTCCCCTGTAGTTTTGGGCACTTATGCGGACAAACCGTATTTCCGCCTGCAGGCCGTTTTGTCGACACCTCTGTTGTCACTGTGAGCCATGGGAACCAGCAGAGGAACCAATATCGAGTGGTCACAGTTCTCATCTCAGTTTTTGGCTGCTTTTTGGGTGTTCCTTGCTTGAGTTGTGCTTGGAATCTACGGTTCTGGTCCTGCACTTCTGAGTCGGAAAGCCTTTGCTGTTTGATAGGCACGAAGGAGGGTTCGAACTGTTGCGGCAGTCTTGGAGTTTCCTCAGGCTCTTGACTCTCAGGAGCGCATTCAGCCATCGGCTCCGTCTCATTTGCTGCCGTTTCCACTGGGCGAATATACCCCACAGCAGTCCTCAAGGCAGCAACCTGATCAGAGTCCACTGTGACTTGCCCTCTTTCACTAGAACTGCCAGTCCACATAACCCAGGGAATGTTGTTTTCTTCGCACTGTCTAGCGATTGCCCGCATTCTGCTATCAGCATCTTCTTGAGGAGTTATATTGGACTTGGTAACTATCAGTATGACGCTCTTCATAGCCTCAGGTCCATACATCGCTTCAGCTCGAGTGAACTGACTTTTAAGCTTAATTGGAGACTCTGTAAGCGACTGGACCACAAAAATAGCGTCCACGTAGCCGGTCTTCTTAGCCGAAATTAGCCAAATACTGGCCGCTGCCTGTTGGTCTCTCTGGGTATTCTCGAAGTCCGGTACTTCAAAGATGCACAGGTTCTGATTGCCTTCCCATAGTCTCAGCCAGTCGCTTCCCAAGGAAGTCTGATAGCCCTTAGTGCTGGGAGGACCGCTATTGGCGCCAACGGACTGAGAGTCCTTGCCAATAATGTGGCTCATGAAGCTGCTCTTTCCGTGTAGACTGCAGCCCTGCACTATGAGTATCTTCGTCGTCATTATTGAAGCCATAATTTCGGCTATTTGATCTTGGTTTTGATTTGTCTACAAATTTAAGTAAAGTGGAGAAGTCTATTTTTTAATAGGGAAGGCATAGCGGGGAAAGTCAGTTCTTTGGCCAATTGAGCTGCCTATCGACTCTACGACGCCTGACTAGAAACTCTACTTTAGTGCATTTCCTGCCTTTCTTGACCGGGTAGTCTTGGCTTTGGCGACTGTTTCCTTCGACTGCAGTTCGCTGACCCTCTCAAACTCGCCTCCATCCATCACTTCACAGGTCTCAATTTGGCTGAAAGCCACTCTCAACTGAATCGCCTGAGAGGCCAATTGGCTGAATGACACTTGTCCATTTTCCCAAGAACCGTTGACCCACCGGACATAGGGCACCCCCTTGTCTCCACAGAGTTCCTCCACCATCCTGGTCTTCTGCACTACCGCTTGGGTGTAGGGTGTGTCGGACTTGGTCAGAATCACTATTGCACACTGTAGCACGTTTGGACCGAAAATAGCCTCTGCGCTGTCAAAGAGAGTGCGGAGCGATATGGTTGCCTCGGCCATGGACTGGACAATCAGCAGGGCGTCTAATTGCCGACTTCCCAGTCCTGTCAGGGCAATCTTTACGTCCCTTTTTATGTCCTCGGTGGTAAAGCGCATGTAAGTGTCGTCGAGTCCGGGGATTTCGAAGCAGCGGATCTCTGTGTCTTCTCCGAACAGACGCAGCCAGTCGGGAAAGCGGAGGGGCTCGATTCGACTGGTGCAGGAGCGGCCGTCGCCCTGTCCCACTTTCAAAGCGTCACTGGCACTGATAAGGTTGAGGAAGCTGGACTTGCCGTGCTGAGTTTGGCCCAGCGCTGCCACAGTCTTAAAGCCACTTTCCATTAGTATATTCCCTCCATTGCCTCCCCATATCCTTCTATAATTTTCCGTCTACAAAATAACAAAAATGGAGACATGGCTCGAGCGTCGCTTTGAATTGGGCACTTGAAGTGATCGTAACGCGCTGATTTGGCATTTAATGAGAGGTGACAAAGTGAGAGGCACGCTAATCACCCAAGTGCTGTAAGTAAGGTCTGCTCTTTGAGGAAAAGTCTATATGGCTGTTAGCTTCTTCGGCATTTCCACAGCAACCGCTAAATATGAGTCGGAGTTAGAGCGGTTTTCATTATCATATTTCAGGCTAATTCGCTTTAAATAACTCCGCCTTGCTAGAAACCTGGTTTTACATTTATTACTTCTATGTATGACAATTGCGCAAAGACTCGGAAAATATTTACTATTTACTTTACACCTGTATATTTCCCCGCATGGCGTTTCTCTGCATCCGTACGTCTAAGATGAGTTCTATCAATACTATCAAGTTCCGTTCTACCTACCCACTCTGGATGAACACTCAACCCCCCTATAGCAGCTGTGAATCCACTTTTGTCTTTCCTTGAAGCATCTGCCTACACAGTGCCGAGGACTATTGCTGCAGCTGTTATGGGCTAGTTAAGAACTGCGCTGATGAAATTAGTTGCTTAATGTGAAAAAGTGCTTTGCTGAGGCAAAAGATGCATTACGACAGTGCAAAATATATAGACTAAATATTAGCTATTACACACTGAAAACTAAAAACTGTTTTGGAAGCAAAATGTTTAAACCAAATCACATACGATATCTGCAGCGCTACAGTACTGTCCCCATATCTTTTGGATTTCTTCTATTATGACTACTATGAGCCTTGCTGCCAGTTCTCCACAGCCATTTTCTTACTCGCAACCTTCTTGTAGTAATCAATATCACGCTTGTTCATAGAAACTTGCGCTGTTTCCGTAGCATCTATCTCTCTAAACCTCGTCACTTCTCTCTTTATCTCTACACCTTCTTTTCTCTGTTCTTTTCTTAAGTCATCTTCATACACTGTAGCATCTCGCTCAGAATATTGAACTTCTTGGGTCGTTACTTGCTTCTGTTCCGTTCTTTTGACAATTTTTTGAGTCTGGACTTGTGTTGTCCCGCGGACATTAAAAACCCATAAAAACTTAGAATTCGTCTCAACGGTTTCAGTTCCGCTTTCAACATCAAAAACATCTACAGCGACTGTTTTTGTAGATTCGACGATTTCTGCATTCCAGTTTTCTGGCCGAGAGGCTTGCCTTTGCGCTAGTGCCTTGACTTCCTCCTCTGAGTACTTCGGCACATATCTCTCAACCTCTTCCACTTCATAGACCGTGTAAGCTTGTTGCTTTTTAGTTGGAACGGTGACTGTTTGAGTAACAGTGTTGCTTTTATCTTGGGCCATCAGTTGCCGGGCCCGCTCTTCTACTCGACGCTCGTACTCTCTCATATTCATCATTTCGTAAGGCCGCACCTGAGCCAAAACAGCTCTTAGAGAGGCCGCTTGTTCCCGCTTCTGAGTTTCTCCGACTAATTCATCAAGTGAGTCGTTGACCCACATTACAGAAGGGATGTTTTTCGGGGAAAGAATATCTGCTATGGTGGGCAGTTTCTTTTTTAAGTCTTTGGGAACCACTAGGTCGGATTTCGTAAGGATAACGATTGCGCTTTGGGAAATTTCAGGGCCAAACATTTCCTCTAAGCGCGCGAAGGTTTTGGCCAACTCAAATCTAGACTCTGCTAAGGACTGAAATACTAGAAGAGCATCCAATTCCCTCCTTTCCAGACCTGCAAGTCTGATTTTCATACTCTCTAAGATCTGGCCATTGGTCATCCTCATGCCAGTGTCTCCAAAGCCTGGTAGGTCATCGCAATTGATCTTGGTTTCCCCATTCCCATAGAGACGCAAGTGGTCCCGGATTTTGGTAGGGTTGAGCTCGGAAGTGCAGGACTTTCCATCCCCTGTTCCCACTGCTTGGTCACGAGTGCCACTGATCATATTGATGAAGCTGGACTTGCCGTGTTGACTTTCCCCAATGACTGCCAGCACTTTCGTTGTCGAACTCATTATAATCAGCTTTGGCAGTGGTATTTTGCATTATCAAAATATCTACATAAGTTTTTTTTTGTAGATAATCGGCATATCACTCTATGGCAAATTAATCGACTAAGACGAAAGACAAAGCTGGAGTACGCATTCAAAATCCGCCTGAAGTTACATGTGAGGAGTAGAAGAGGTTTGAAAGGGGTTAAATCTGTCCATTTTACCCGGAAGTGTTCCCATCAGAAGAATTCGTGGAGTCGTGCTTGAAAACCTGCATAGCATATCGTTTGCACCCAAGAAGTTCCCAGACTGTCGCCAAAATGGGCTCGTATAGGAATGCTGCGCGAGAATTTCAAATGACTTTTTACATGTACATTATTCAGGCAGAAGCAGTTCACAACTTGGCATTCTGCACCTGAAACGGAGGAAATTTGAGTTGGTCTGCTGAGCGATCGGTCTTAAAACTTTCTTCAGGTACTACTAGGACTAAAAAGGCGCTATTCTAAAAAGACATGTCGCTCTAGTCCCTATTACAAATTCGCACATTTTGGCCTACGGACGAATTCTAGGATGTATTTAGGAGTGCCGATTCATCCGCATTGTCCGTGCAAATTTCCTGCTTTCCGCCTATTTCCAGCTTATTTGTCCGCGGAGGGAACACAAGAATCCAGTTATCACACACATGTATAGCTACTCGCTGAGCTATTCCGGGCCTATATTATGAGCGAGCGGAGAAAATTAATGATCTTTCCTCCGCGGAGTTATGCTCTTTTCAAAACAAAGTATTTGCCTAACCGACCTCCACTACTACCGCTGAGTGAGAGACTAGAAAGAAAAAGTTTTGGAATCGCACGCTTTAAATTCGCCTTCTGGCGTTGACTTCGTGGCTTCTAAAAGCGCTAGATAAAAAGCAATCTGCCTTTTCTTGAATTTTTAAAATTTTACATTTCGATTTTGTCTATTTTCGAAGTATCGGATATATAAAATAGGATTGAATTGCAGATTACACGCAACAAATACTTCTACCTCGCTGTCTCTGATCTCTCGATTTCTGCTATTATGACTATTAGTAGGCTTTCCGCTACCTCTCCGCAGTCATTTCCTTGCATGCAATCTTCCTGTAGTGGTCAATATCATGCCTTTGCGTCGTAACAACCACTGCTTCTAAAGCAGTTATCACTCTTGCCTTCTCAACTTCCACCCATACCGTACTGACTGCAACACGGTATTGGTTTCTCCAATAGTCTTCGTACTCTCTTGGGTCTCGCTTCATAAATCCCTGTGAATGGGCTTGTTGCAGAGCCAGTTCCTTGACTTGAGCTTCTGAGTATTTTGACACTACTCTTGGTACATTTTGCGCTTCAATTTCCTTGTACATTTGGATTTTGCTAGTCGGAACAGTGATTGTAAACGCAACAGTGTTGCTTTTGTCTTGGGCCATCAGTTGCCGGGCCCGCTCTTCTACTCGACGCTCGTACTCTCTCATATTCATCATTTGGTAAGGCCGTACCTGCGCCAAAATAGCTCTTAGAGAGGCCGCTTGTTCCCGCTTCTGAGTTTCTTCGATTAATTCATCAAGTGAGTCGTTGACCCACATTACAGAAGGGATGTTCTTCGGAGAAAGGATATCTGCTATGATGGACAGTTTCATTTTTAAGTCTCTGCAAACCACTAGGTCGGATTTCGTAAGGATAACGATTGCGCTTTGGGAAATTTCAGGGCCAAACATTTCCTCTAAGCGCGCGAAGGTTTTGGCCAGCTCAAATCTAGACTCTGCTAAGGACTGAAATACTAGAAGAGCATCCAATTCCCTCCTTTCCAGACCTGCAAGTCTGATTTTCATACTCTCTAAGATCTGGCCATTGGTCATCCTCATGCCAGTGTCTCCAAAGCCTGGTAGGTCATAGCAATTGGTCTTGATTTTCTCGTTTCCATAGAGATGCAAGTGGTCCTTGAATTTGATCAGGCGCAATTCAGAGGTGCAGGGCCTGCCGTCGCCTTTCCCAACTGCTTGGTCACGAGTGCCACTGATCATATTGATGAAGCTGGACTTGCCGTGTTGACTTTCCCCAACGACTGCCAGCACTTTCGTTGTTGAACTCATTATAATAAACTTTGGCAATTGAATATAATATCAAAATGTCTACATAAGTTGTATTTTGCAGATAATCGGCATCGGAAGTAGAACTAGTTAATGAATTCTGTCCCATTCAGCCGCTTAGCACATCCAATCCTCTCTGTATGATTCTTATTTAGCATATAGCTAAGGAGTTTACTAGCCTACGAACTCGGAATCGTCGAAAGCTGTAAAACCAGTTCCTTTACGGCTTTAGCTCGATAACAAGTCCAGTCTTGTCGCAGTGTAGTGACAGTATCAGTCCTATATCGCGTTTCCACTCTCGAGCACTGTACTGTTCGATATCTCAGCTCATTGTCTTGGACTGTCTGCCTCCTCAAAGGAGCCGCAAATACCTCCAAATCCTTATATCTGTACCACACTTCATTGACAAATTTTTCCTCATCCACATAGACTTCCCTGACTCGCTGCTCTGGGCGATACCCCACCTTTTCCCAGTTGAAAAACAAAAACCACTCTCTCCAAACATATCTTTGCTGAACAGTGTAGGTTTCATACTTCTTCACCCTCTCCACTTTTTTCACAGTCTGGTAGTAGGGCTCTTTATTTTGTGGGAGAGACTGCAAGTTCCTGGCTTGGTTTATCACCTCCTGCTCTGTGAATTTCAGTCGAGTAACGGGAACATAGTACGCTTCATTCACATTGTATGTGACAGAGACATCATAGGGCACATTGACTTGAGTGTGCACTTTATTTTTGGGGTCCGTCCGCATCAATTCCTCCGCCTTGTTTTTTATCAGTCTCTCAAACTTCTGCATATCAGTGAAGATGTAGGGTTGCACTCGGGCTAGCGCAGTGTTCAGACTCGCCGCCTGCTTTTGCTTATCTTCACTTGACACCGGCTCGTCCGAGTCATTAACCCACCAAACCACTGGCACATTCTTCTCCCTAGCGAAACTTTCAATTGTCTCTGTTCGTCTAGGCAGTAGGTGAGGTGGCACCATGTCTGACTTGGTAGCGATTATGACACAGCTCCTCACGATGGTAGGCCCAAACAAGGACTCCGCGGTGCTGAACAGCTTGGCCAGACGGAGGGCTGACTCGGAAGCAGATTGGAACACAAACAACGCATCTAACCGAGTGTATTTATTTTCAGTCAGGGTCAACTTGATGGAGTTCAGAGTCTGCCTGTTAGTGATAGTCAGCGAAGTGTCGTCAAAGCCTGGGACGTCCAGACAGCAAAGCTGTGCATTGGTCTGGAATATCCCCAAAACATCTTGGAAATTGACGGCTGTGACTTGGCTGGTGCAGGACTTCCCGTTCCCTGCGCCCACTGCCTGGCCTTTTCTCCCACTAATCATGTTGATAAAGCTGGATTTCCCGAACTGCGACTCGCCTAGCACTGAAAAAGTCTTCGCTCTCATATTTTATAAAATATCTACATTTTCTGTAAAGACGGATTGACAAGAGAAAATGCGGGAAACTGGCTTTCTGCTTCGTATGCTTCATCTTCGCTATGTAATCCCGCCTTATAAGTTCCGTTTCGAAGTTTTGCGCTTACTAAAGTTGCGGGATTTTTGGACTAATGATGATTTTTCAGTCGCTTTAAGGTTGCACCACTTGCAAAACTCTGCAATCCACAAATTCCAGCAATGTGAAGTCAGCCTTATAGCCCGCTTCGTTCCTTTTTCTTATAAAGCCACTTATATCGCCCGGTTTTTGCGAATATCACGGCTATTAGTTGTCTTTTTTATGCTCAAAATCGTACACTTCAAGCCTATCGTGTCCTGAAATGCCCACTGTAGCGCTTCTGAGTGAAGCATCGTATCCTTTTCCCCTAAGCCGTTTATCCGTATTCCCTAAAGAGTGCGTTCACACGGGGAATTCCCGCTGCTCTCAGCCCTGTTTAATTAGGTAAAAGGAGGTTAATCTACTGTCTATCCTACATTGTGGGATGTCTGCGTCCAGTTCTTTCTCTTAGCACTACATTTTCAGGGTTTATTATGACTCCGGGATTATCGAGAGAGTTTTCCGAGCTTTCATTCGGTTGAATTGGCTGAAAGCGGCCAATTCGGCGTAAACTCTGTTTGATGGTATCGCGGATAAGTGGCCACACTTCTCGAAGCCAACTAAGCAGGAAATAGGCGTTTAAGGTCAATATCACAGCGAAAAGGAAGCCGCTGACTTCAATACCTAGGTAGGGAATACTAATATGATTTGACTCAAAGTAGAGACCTGCGTATATGGTAACTAGGCAGGTGAGTAGGGATTTTAGCTCCAGTCGATGGTAGGAGTCCAGGGAAAATGGCCGCATCACTATTTGAGCGAACACATATATCAGCAGCACAAGCAGCACTGACAGGCCTTGAGCCATAGTGGACACCAGGGAAAAGAACACAGCTGAGCAGATCAGCGCTATTTTGTGGTACAGTATCACAAACTCCCAGTAGAAGTGCTTGGCTGTGTAGTCCTTGTAGAGGAAACTCAGCTGCAGACCCAGGGAACTGCTAGTCAGCCGATTTCGTGCTTTGAAGAGTGCAGTAAAGCAGAGCATTGGCAGTCCGAAAACCCACACTATAAGGCCAGGCAGCACAGCGGAAAGGAGCAATTTGACGTGGGATTCATTCCAACACCTGATAGACATATCCGCGGAAAGCCAGTACTCTCTGGGCAGAATTTCCCTGCAGGAAAAGCTGGAAAAGAGAACTTTGGTGATACTGGGGTGGAGGATAAACAGGATCACTACAGCACTTGTCACAACCTTGTCTCTTCCTAAATGCATTGCTCTGAAAGCAGTTAAAAGCAAGAAGCTTAGCATAAGCAGGGCTATCAGTACTGCTGGAAGCACAATTATGATAACGACTTTCCCAAAATAGATGCTGGATATATCAGTTTCCTGCAAAATGCAAGCAGTTGAAAAGAGCTGCTCAGCTACGCTTCCCAATAAGTGCTGTGCATCTAGAAATCTTCGAACAAAGGTGGGCCAGCTGAGGTCTATAGAAACCACCACGGCTAACATTTGTAGGAAATTTACAAATATCTTCACATAAATGGCCATTCGAGAACTTGTCTTTCGGGCTCCTCTAAGCGCTAAAAATATAGCCAGCGCCACCAAAGACAAACCAATTACTCCCACTAAACAGGTCAAACCCACATTGGTTTGGAGTGGGGGACATTTGAGACAGGTACTTATACCTGATTGAGAGTACCCTGGAGAGCAGACTGCACAGAGGTTGCCTTCGTATCCCTCCGCACATATACCTGTTCGCGATAAATTCGATATATGAGGAGAACCGAGACAGGCCTGTTGATTGGTGCACTTATATATAATGTTGAGGCTGGGGTCAGGCCGCCAGTACCCGGACTTAGGGACCATATTGAAACCCCCATAGCAAGTAGCGGAGGGAGGACAGGAGTTGCAGGGTTGGGAGGGAGTCAAGCTAAAAGTATTGATGTGGCACAAGTAACAGGTCAGTCCTTGTGCACTTTCCCCAGGCTCACAGTCTCTAAACGACACTTGAAGCCTTATTTTGGGGTAATATGTGTTTGGGTCAGTCGTGAATGTCTTTAAGTACTCGTCCACACCATCCGACACAATGAAGAAATCGAAAGTAGAAGTGGGTTTTCCAATGAAAGTTATATTCTGGAATACGAAAATACCTCTATCTGCATTAACCTGGACTCGACCGCTTAGTCCGCTTTCTGTGTTTTCTGAGGGCTGAATTTGTGCGTAGCTCGATGAATCTGCAGTCACTATTTGTTCATATTGGTCAATTAGGGCTAGACGAAGTTGGTGGTTGCACACTTGACCACTCGCAATATCGGTAAGTGTGAGTGCAAGTGGAACAGACTCGTTGTTCATATACTGCACTATGGAGTTATTTGGGTGCAGGAGAGCCAGGCGGATAGGGAAACTGGCAATAACACTGCCGTATGGAGCAGAGTTCCCCTCAAGTATGTTATTAGTGAAGGTAGGATAGGTATCGAACCAGTAGAGCACTCCGCCCATATTGGAGGCCGAGTTGTTGATAAAGGTGTTATTGGTAATGCTGGAAAGTATCACTACTAGGTAGGTATTGACAGCGAAAATAGCTCCCCCAATCCCTCTCTTCAGCATTTCCACCGAATCATAATACTCCGGCCTGACGGTGTTGTTCACAAAGACACATCCGTAGATATTCAAATTGACACTTTCCGTGAACACGGCTCCACCATTCACAGCTCTGTTATTGGTAAAGCGACAGTTTTGCCACTCAGCTGAGTAGTTCGTAGCCAGCGCAGAGGAAGTGAACACATAGAAGGCCCCGCCCTTCTTCGCTAGGCAGTTGCTGAACTCAGACGCCTGTACACGCACTACCGGGCACTCGAAGCAGTACAGAGCTGCCCCGTAGAAGGCCTCTATGTCCCGGAAAGAGCTGTTTCTTATCAAGACCACTGAAAAAACTGCAGTTATCGCATTCCCCTTTAGTCCCTCGCAGTCAACCATCAGGTCTAAATGGCTTTCTGTAACTACAATCGCTGCTGATGCTCTATTGTTTCCGATATTCCTCAAAGTGACATTGGACAAGACCAGCGCTCCCGAATCCACTCCAATTACATCTCCAACTGTTAGCGCGGAACAATTCACAAACTTGGAATTTGTGACTATCACAGTAGAACTCACTACTGAGTAAATAGACCCGCCTACATTTCGTGCCTGTCCTCTAGTGAAGTGAGAAGCTTCGACTTGTAGTGTACTGAAGTCTGAGATTATGAAGAAGGCTCCCATAGAACCGATTTGGTCACTGAGGGAACAGTTTACCACACTCAATTGAGATTGAGAAAGGAACACACCTGGGGTAGTGGCTGCTTGGTTGTAGCGGATAACTCCGTTTTTATAGGCAGAGTTGGACCCTCGAATAATCACCACAGTGTAACTCTGTGCGAAGTTATACTCCAATAAGCAATTATTGCATGTAATTTCGCTTATAGAGGAGTACAATGCAGCTCCTTCAACCCGCGCTCTATTGCTTCTGAACACCACTCCCTGCCCCACAAAAAGCGCAGATTCATGTAGCGTGACAGCCCCTCCATGTGTCTCACACTCGTTCTTTTCAAATACACAGAAGGAACAGTGTGCTTGGGATTTCTGCCAAACAACCATTGCCCCTCCATGTGTCTTCGACCAGTTCTGCAGAAACACCGTTCCGTCTCCTGAAAATTGAGCGTCGCCGAAAATTAACACCGCACCTGCATTATTCCCCTTATTATAGCGAAACAAAGACTTGGTATCGATCCAGAACCCGTGAGAAATATGAACCGTTGCAAATTCTACCGTCGAATTCTCAAATAAACACTCCTCTGTCTCTAGTTTGAAGCCCACATCCCTTATTCCAATCACGCTACTTCCGGAATTCCCGAAAAACACACAGTGGCGAAACGCAAGTTTTTCCTTTTTAACCAATTCAGACACTTCGAAAGCAGTTTCCAGGCCTGTGGCAGCCAGGGCGGCTTCAGCATTGACACAGGAGTTATTGAGGAAGCGGGAGTTCACAATTCGGCTGTCTGGGTGCAGCTCAATTAAGCCGGAAAGAGTGATACTGCTCCCTGCAAAGCGGGCGAAGTTGCTGTCAAATACGCACTCCTCTATCAATAGGCGGATGCGCGCATCGGGGGAAATAACTTCGCCGATTAAGTCGATGATCGAAAAAACTCCGTTAGACTTAGCGGAATTCCTATGAAACTGGCAATTCCTTGCTTCTACAAAGGAGTCGCCCTGGGTAAAGGGGTAAAACGTGAACCCTGCCGAAGCAGTCTGAGCGGTATTTCCGATGCACATGACATTTAGCAGGGTGAAGTTCATAATTCCCTCGACTCTCGCAATTGTATTTTCGAAGCCTCTGTTGGATATAAAGAAGGAGTCGAGGATAGCGATAGAGACAGGCTCAGAGGCGGAAAAGCTCAGACATACAGCCAGTGAAGTACGCAAATTCGTGTTATTTTCGAAATGCAGGCGCTCAAGCGTTAAATTTGTACTCAACTCCATCGCTATCAGTTCCTCTCCCTGGTTATGGGCCAGCACTATGTCCTGTATTCGGAGTTCCTCAGTCCTTTTTTCATCGTTCGAATCGATAATAGTGAGTGCAGGCGATCCGAAGGAACAGGAGGAGTGGTTAAAAGTGACTTGGCTGATAGTGCATATTTGTACACTCTCAACTTGCACAGTGCCACTGCATCGCTGTTGCTTCAAGTAAAGAACTCTAGACATATACACCCTCACATCACTCATAAACCGGCCCACCACCCCTTCCACCGCTTTATCAATATCCCCGTTTCCAACCGCTGTAATATTGAGCAGATGGACTCTATCAAAGTTGCTGACTTTCAGAAGGAACGGCCCACTGTTTTCTCTAGCGATAAGGTCTGTTATGTGGAGCTGTTGGCCTGTTGATTGTGAATTGGACAGGACAGATAGGGCAATTACGGCTTCGACAAGAACTGCATTGGACACGAAAACGCAATTTTGCAGCGAAACTGAGGGTTGATTTGGAGAGGCGGAAAGGCTTATAGTAGCAGCTGACTCACCGAAATTTCCTTCAAAGTGAGAATTGGAGACATTTAGCGTATTTGTTTGTCCGGAAATGGAAATAAGTCCGCCAGCCGACAGGTTATTTCGAAATACGCAGAAATTGACGGCAAGATTAGCTACATTTCGGGTAGTTATAAGATATGGAGCAATCAAGGAAGTGCCGAATAAAGCATTTTGCCTGAAAATCGTTTTTTCCACAATGAGGCTAGAGGCTCCCTCCGCCCATAAAAACCCACCCAGAGAGAAAGTGCTGCTATGCTCGTATCCGTTGTTTAGATACTCTATCAAGC